>Ga0114997_10000087_pt1 | contig 61826 bp, 52 predicted proteins | sample ArcticOcean_MG_C_2_FD_87045 | JGI IMG/M metagenome (GOLD analysis project Ga0114997, IMG submission 87045) | Marine microbial communities from western Arctic Ocean - ArcticOcean_MG_CB4_136 | ecosystem: Environmental > Aquatic > Marine > Oceanic | place: Arctic Ocean: Canada Basin | collected... | reverse complement strand
TGGAATTGCTTCGACAGGTCATTTAATCCATGGGTTAGAAGTAATTGCATATCATAGAAGTGGAATTGGAATAAATGTAATCTTTGTTGATGAACGAGGATATCCTTACGGATGGGAAAATTTTAATCATGAAGGATAAATTCATCATTTTCGAATGAATAAATTCTCGGAACACCAGTTGGAAGTTCTAATTTGACAATTGAATCACGATCTATATTTTCCAATTTCATTACGATACTACGTAATGAATTTCCATGGGCAGCAACAAGAATATTTTTCCCTAATTTTAATTCAGGCATGATTAATTCATCAAAGCAGGGAAGAGTTCTTTCAGCCGTCATTTTCAAACTTTCACCATTTGGTGGAGGAATATCAAAAGAACGCCTCCAGATATGTACTTGTTCAGCACCAAATTCTTTTCTTGCATCATCTTTATTCATTCCTTGTAAATCTCCATAATGTCTTTCATTTAGCCTTAAATCTTTGATTGTTTGTATGTTCTTAGACTTAGAACTTTCTTTAATTATTATTTCAGCTGTTTTCTGAGCACGAATTAATTCGCTTGTAAAAACAATGTCTAATCTAATTTTAGATAATTGTGTTCCCGCATTCTTTGCTTCAATAAGGCCCTTGTCAGATAATTCTACATCAGTCCAACCAGTAAACAAATTTTCAGCATTCCAAATTGATTGGCCATGACGAACTAGAATTAGGAGGGGCATAATCAAGCCTCGAGGATTAACTCTATAAAGTATATTTTTGGAAATTTAAGAACCCAGTATTATTATTTCTAATAATAACAATGGCCATATCGAATGAAATAATGCCATTGAAAATGTAAATGCCCATTGAAGTATGTTTGTATTTTTAAATCTGTTAACTCCAGCAAGGTTCTTTTGAATTTCATGATCTGCGGTTTTATTTAGAATTGTTCTAAATACATTAGAAAGTGAAATTTTTTTACCTAAACTTGGAAGAAGACGAAATTTTTCTGCGGTTTCAAGCCCTTTTATACCTTTATCAACAAAGCCAAGACCCATAAGCGCATCCTTTAATTTTCCCTTTTTAAGGCTGTTTCCTAAACCATTAAGCGTTGTACGTAATGCTAAATCATCTTTAATTGTGTAAAGTAGCCAAGGAATTAAACCAATAAAGAAAATAGACCCCGAATTCGCAGTCCATGAATTGAGTTCTAGTATCATTTCGGAACGTAAATTATATCTATACAACATCCACAGAATTATAGGCAATAAGAGGAATGCAATCTCTACGAATATAATCTCAGAAACGGTCTTAATTGTATTTTTAAGATCTATTTTACTTTCTTTAGCTACTTCATTTACTTCGCCAATTATTCTTTGATCTTTTAATTCTCTATAAATAAATTTTATAGGAGTAAAATACATGAAAAACCTAAATAAATACAATAAAATTGCAATTGAAATAAATCCATACCAAGGATTAAGTGGATATGGAATAAAATTATTGCTAATATATTCAATCAAATCCATAAAAACCATTTCACTTTGACATACGCAACAGGTCTTATGTGATAATTATTTCATATGTAATTTTAATGCAAAATCTAGAATTAGATCTACTTCAGACCAAGAGATATTTGTTAATCCCTTATGCGCTATTCCGTTTCTTTTTTTGACAATTCTATTTAACTTTTCAATCTCATTTTTTTTAAGATTTAGTAATTCAGAGGCATTACTAATCATTGATTTATTTCTCCCACTTCCGATTTTCATTAATTTTAATTTAAACTTTCTTTTTGCTTCTCCTTCAAAAATACTCCAGGATGCCATTAATCCTAATGCAGATGAATTTTTTTCTAAAGCATCATCCATTAATCTCCATTTTTCAGTATGGTTCCCCCAATTTCTTTTTGTTTTTAGACGCATCCCACTTGAAATAAAATGTAATAAATTAAATTCAGTATCCTTTTTGAAGAAAAAAGGAGAAAAAATACGGGCAAACATATTATAATCGATATTTTCATCAAGAGGTGGTGATGTATTTGCACGTATTCTTTCAAAAAATTTCATTTAATCACCTTAAATCTTCATTTTCTAAATTAATTATATCGTATTGTGAATTGTTTAAATTGTCAATTTTATATTTTATTTCATTAAGAGTTTTATTAATAAAATATCTAGTTGTTACATAAGATCCAAGTACAAATCCTAAAAACAGGAACTAAATAGTGGTTTTATTTTATGTAACATTATTTTTTCACCCCAATCGAATAAACATCTATTAGCTTTTCTTCAAAATAATCTAATTTTTCACAAATTATTCGACCATATTTTCTTCCAAGTGCGTAACTCATGCCAGCTGTACCGCCACTAGTAACCGCCCAACTTATCGTAGAACTTGCAGCAATAGCCCCTCCAATTAATGCAGGAATCATTTCTTACCTCTCCCTTTTTTTGTTTCATCACCAATAATGATCACTTCTTGAATAGACCCTTTTTGACGTAAATCTTCTGAATCAGCATAACGTTTGTAATAGTGTCTGAAACTACTATCCATTATACCAACTACCGCTCCACCGACCAATGCAATCATTGTACCAGTAAACATTTTTCCAACATTTCCAATCATTCATCTTCACTTCCTTTTTTATGTCTGGATTTCCCCGTAACTACTCTAGCAACACTAGTTCCAACGGTTCCAGCAACATTTCCAACAGTTTCAACTGCTACTTTTGTTACTGTTCCAGTTGCATCTACTACGGCACTAATTACTCTGCTTGATCCAACTGCCATGTGTATAACAGTTTCTTCACCGGCATTTACCAGTTCTTTTACAGCAGCTGTAAATTCATCAACTAGGGCACTAAGTCCTTTTGTTGCTTTATCGACAGGTTTCTTTCCGACCATGACTCTCCCATCAATATTGTAGATATAAACAAAGGAGGGGAGTTATAGGGGGTTAAATCACCCGCTATGTTTAATCAGAAGGAAGATAAAAAAAATCTTCAGGATAATATTCCATATTAATTCCTAATTGTATAAATCTACCAATGTCTTGCCGTAAACTTTTACCAGGTTCTGTAATTGAATATAGGATTACTTCAAATCCGCCTCTGCCTGTTTCACCAGTCATTATTGGAACTACGTAACCTCTTTTTGATAGATTTTCAAGATGCATTTTCAATTCTTTCCGTTCAATTCCAACTGCCCTTTCAATTCTCATCAATCTTCTAGAATCATCATCTAAATTTTGTTTTCTACTCAGATATAATAAGATTCGATAAAGAGTTGTTGGCAAGTCACGTTGTTTTTTCATATGTGACATGATTGAGGATTAATGTTCCCCCTAAATAGTATTTTTTATTTATTCTAATAGAAATTTTCATGCAGTAAGACTTGTTCCCCTTGTCATGGTATTCACACATGACATGTCAGATTGGCTTAGTATGGATGTAAATCGTGAATGGATTGATACAAATATTAAGTGGAAAGATTTTGGTACAGGAGTTAGATTAGGAAAATTAGCAAGAGAAGATTCAACTAGCTTAGTTTTGTATGATTGTGCCGCTGAGGTCGAAGTAAATGCTTTCATGCCCCATATGCATCCAGGAGGAGAAGCATATCTTGTTTTGGAAGGAGAGGTATATGATCAAGAGGGAACATATCCCAAGGGCTCAATTGTATGGATGAAACCTGGCTCACAACATAATCCAAAAACACGAGAAAAAACATTGATACTCGTATTATGGCCAGATGGCATCAAAGTAATTTGATACTTTTAATCGTCAAATACTTGTACATCCATTGTTTTTACAACTAAATCAGTAAATTTACTATTGAATCTTGTAGCCCTTACAATGTGATTATCAATCCAATGATAATTCCCACCTCTTGGTTTTCCAAAAATAATTCCATGATATTGAAAACCATGTTTTTTTAGCCATTCTTCAGTTACTTCTCTATGTTCCTCGGTTCTTGAAGTAAAAAAGTAAATTACATGATCTTTATCATACCATTTATTTATCATTTCCAAGGCATCAGGATAAAATTCAGCATCTTTCATACGCCATGGCTCTTCATTCGGAACATCATCTCCAATAGTCCCATCAATATCAATCAGGTAATTTTTGATGTCTTTAGGTAGTATTGGACTTACTAATACACCCTTTGAATTCACTGCTTCGTTTAGCTCGTTCACAGATGTGCGTTTTCTACGCAGTTCTTGAATACTAGCCTTGTTAGGATAATAATATCCGAGCCAACTCCAATTACCATTTGGTGACAGTGAGAAAAAGCTCAAGGATGTGAACATATGGGTATGGATCTGAAATTAAAGGCTAAATTGCAAAAACAAAGGTACCATTTAGTTGGCGAACACGGAGGAGTAAAAGTTTGCCATTGGACAAAAGAATCTTTATTGAGAGACAGAATGTGTTACAAAGGAAAATTTTACGGTATAAAAAGTCATAATTGTTTACAAATGTCTCCAGTGGTAGATCAATGTAATTTGGCTTGTTCATACTGTTGGAGAGAACCGCATATGGATTCTTTAGAATTAACAGATCAAGATCCGTTAGAACTTCTTTATGAAAGTGTACGTGCACAACGTAGATTATTATCTGGATTTGGAGGTAACGATAAAGTCGATAAGGAAAAGTTTGCAGATGCTCAAAACCCTAAGCATGTAGCAATTTCACTTAATGGAGAGCCTACATTATACACAAGATTAGGAGAATATATTGAAGAATGTCATAATCACGGAATGACTACCATGTTAGTGACAAATGGTACACTACCTAAAGTATTGGAGAAATTAGATCCACTTCCAACTCAACTTTATGTGAGTATTGATGCACCAAACAAAGAGGTATTTGATAGGATTTGTAAACCTAAATGGAATAATGGGGCATGGCATAAATTTGAAGAAACAATAGATCTATTACCTAGTTTAGATACTAGAATTGTGGCCAGACATACTCTAATTAAAGATGAAAATATGTTTGGTTATGAAAATGAATATGCAAAATTAGATGAAAGAGCCCAACCTGATTGGATTGAAGCAAAAGGATATGTTCATGTAGGGCATTCTCAAAATAATTTAGATATTACTAATATGCCTTATCACCATGAAATTTTAGAGTTTTCAAATACATTAGCAGAATTAACAGGGCTTCGAGTATTAGATGATTCTAAACCAAGCAGAGTTGCTTTAATCGGTAAAGAAAAAATACCATTGCCTATTCCTGAAATCATCAAAGAATTTCCTAAAGATTTAGGAATTGCTCCCCCAACTAAACATTTACCACTTGCATAATTAAGCAGGGTCTAACCCAGGTAAGATGTTGATAGTTTGATCGATTTTTACATCAACTCCTAGATTCTTCATTGCTCTCGCCAAAGCCTCAGATTGATATATAGGAATCCATCTTTCTCCAATTCTTTTCTTTCCGTTATTAGACCATTTTATTCTATTCTCGCTATTTTTTGCCTGAATTATTGCATTTTTCCACATGTCTATATTTTCAGTATTATTTGGCCATGGTAATCTTTTACCATTTTCATTATCCGTAATTGTGTGAGTAAAGCCGGCTTCATCTACAACTAAAGCAGGAGTTCCTACAAGAATTGCTTCAATTGGTGTGAGTCCAAAACCTTCACCATGGGCAATAGCAATTAGAGCTGTAGAATTTCTAATTAATGCAGTTATTTCATAATTTGAGATTCTTGGCATCACAATTAATTCTGCAGATATTTTTATAGCTTCTTTTTTTAATTGATTAGTATCTCCTCCACCTATATGGACTAAAGGTAATTTTGAACTTTTAGCAATTTTCAAAGCGTCTAAACTTGCTTTCATAAAACTTGCACGCCCTACTGTAATTAGATATTCTCCATTTGGCTTCCTCTCAAACTTTTCCCATGCTTCTAATTCAGAAAGAGATGGTTCTTCAGTCCATAACTTTGTATTTACAGCAGGCCATAGAACCCCTACTCCTCCGGATTTATTTTCTTCATCACGAGAAGGGTAATCCCCTGCTAAAAAACCATTATTTATTATGTTCCACCCATGGGCTTTTGCTAAACGTCTAGCGCTTGTTGGAGTATTTGATGAGATAGATGTATTAGGGCGATTCCATAGTTTTTTATGCCACTTCATGTCCCATTTTTTATGATAAGATAGCATAATTTTTGTTAACCAAAAAGGTCTAATTGATTTCCCATTTAATTTTTTATGCAATACATCATCATGCAATCCTCTATGCATTTCAATTAGATAAGCATGTAGAGGTATATTTTCAGGAATTATAGATAAAACTTCTAAAGAGCCAGATGCAGAGATAAGTACTGCATCAGTATTATCTATTTTAGTTTGTAAATCATTTTCTTCATCATTTACTAAGTTCTTCCATTCTTTTAACTGACTTTTTCCCGTTTTTGCAGTGATTTCATTAAATCCGCCTTTTGGATTAATCCATGGTTTTTTGGGAGTAATAAAATCGATATCATTGTCTCTGAAATATTGTTGGATTTCTTCAGGAGCATTTAGTGTAACAAAAGTGATATTCCATTTTTCTTTATGTTTTGGAATAGTAGTAAGAATTTCTCTTTGAGCACCACCTAAGGGGGACATGTCATTATGAAACCAAATTAAGGATGGTAATTTTTCCATAATATCACATCTATTGTTTTAAAATTCTATAATATAGTTCTAATATTTCTTTAGTTACATGATTCCAAAGATATTTTTCTGCAGCACTATTTCCTGCATTTCCCCATTCATTTAATTGTATTTTTGAGGATGATATTAATGACGTCATTGCTTTGGATAATTCAATATCAGAACCAGAATTAAATGAGATCCCACAGTTTGCTTTTTCGACTAATTCCCCTAAACCATTCACATCAGACATTATTACAGGCAAGTAATTGTGCATTGCTTCTAACAATACAGTAGGTAACCCTTCAAATCTAGAGGGAATTACAATTCCAGTGGAGTTTTCAAATAACCATTGTTTTTCTTCTTCAGATACAACTCCAAGAATACGTATGTTTTTTGAATATGGTAAGTTTTCAACAGTATTAGATAGCCAAGAGCTTAATTCTCCTTTTCCTGCGATAATTAAATCAAAACTAGGTTTGGAATATAAACTATTAATTTCCCATGCTTTTAGAAGAATATCCAAACCTTTTTGTTCTGACAAACGCCCAATAAATGTTAGTGTTGGTCTTTCATTAGTTGTGTTTTTAGATATTTTTGATGGTTTAATTGGCGATTCAGTAATTGGCACAAACCCATTAGGAATAATGTCAATATTTCCTTTAATTCCTTTTTTCCTCAAGAGAGTTTCAAAAAATGGAGTTAATACAATTTTTCCATTTGATGAGTTTAATGTATTTCTTCCTTGAATAATCCATCTTAATTTTTTAATGAGATTAGAAATAAATCCATGTTTAATATAATCATTATGATATGTGGTAATGACTGGTGTTTTTTCCTTTTTTGCTCTTTTTAACACTTGGCGAATTAATGTAGGGAGAGTATCGTGTAAATGAATTAAATCAAATTTTTCAATACTAAGATGATGAGTTGAAACCACCGGATCAACCCCTCCCAATACTCTTTTTGGAATTAATCGGATAACCTTTATTCCGCCCCTCTCAAATTCTTTTTCATCATGTTCTGGAACGTCAGCACACCAAACAGTAACTTCATGACCTCTTTTTACTAACTCTTTACCAATATGCTCCACATGTTGATTCCCCCCTCCAATGTGCGGCCAAAACCAAACATGAACTAGGAGGATGTTTAATTTAGCATCGGCCTTAATAGGTCCCATTATTCTAAAAGCAGAAGTTAATTGTTAATATACCGTTCCAGCGAATATCAAATTTTATTTTTTATTTTTAAAGATATCAAGTTTTTCTTTCAAAGCCTTTTCTGCTTGTTTGGCAACATAATCTGTTGCCATACCCTTTGCCTGATTCTTTGCATCATTTGCAGCCTTACCTGCCACTTTAGAAGCACCACTAGCAGCTCTTTTCAAAAAGCCTTTCTTTTTTTTAGTATCTTCGGTCATGATTAGAGGAATAGATTCACACACATTATCCTATTGATGAGGTAAATATTGCAAGCGAGTAGTTCATCTAACACTAATTTCTCGCCCTGTTTATGGAGCCAATTGAAGCGGTCGCATTAGTGGGTGCTGGGACTATGGGAAGTGGAGTAGCACAAAAGGCAGCTCAAGAAGGGTTTCAAGTACAATTAATTGATAGAGATCAGGATTCTATTGACCGCGGAATCGGTATGATTAGATCTACACTCGATGAAGCCGTAGCACGTAGAATAATGACTCCTGAGAAAGTGCAAGAAGTTCTTGATAATATTATTCCAATTGTTGACACAAGTAATGTAGAAATTGCAACAGATCTTGTAATAGAAGCAGTTTTTGAAGATTTAGAGGTTAAATCTGCAGTTTTTGAAATTATTGATAAGAGTTGTGCAGAGCATACCATTATAGCGACAAATACCTCCTCACTTTCTGTAAATGAATTGTCAAAATCTACCAATCGCCCTGAAAAATTCATTGGGTTACATTTCTTTTATCATCCTGCAAAAAACCGATTGGTTGAAATTATTCCTGGAGATGAAACGAGTAGCGAAACACTTGAACGAGTGGAACAGTTTTGTAAACGAATTGGAAAGGTACCTATAACATGCAAAGATAAGCCAGGTTTTGTTGTAAATCGTTTCTTTGTACCTTGGCTTAATGAAGCAGTATTGATTTTGGAAGATGGCCTTGGAACTCCTGAACAAATTGATACAATTGCTAAGGAAGTATTTGAAATTGGAATGGGTCCTTTTGCTTTAATGAATGCAACAGGTTTACCAATTGCTTTACATTCATCAGATTATTTATCTAAACAATTAGAAACCCCACGATTTAAAGGGGCTTCATTATTGAGAAAAACGGTTAACTCGGGTAGTAAATGGGTTTTAGAAGAAACACATGAAGAATCAGAGAATTATGAGGTAATAAAAAACAGATTGTTAGGAATTACATTTTTAGTCGCAGCTCAGATTGTTGAGGAGGGGATATGTAGATTAGAAGATGTAGATTGTGGAGCAAAGGTAGGTTTAAGATGGCAAAAAGGACCATTTGAGCTGATGAATACTTTTGGGATTAAGGAAAGCAGTCAGATAGTCAGAGAATTTTCAGTGATGGCAGGTAAAGGATTAGAACTTCCTTCGTTATTAGAATATAGAAGCGAAGAGTTTAATTTTAAGTTAGTAGAAGTAAAAATGCAAGGAAGTATTGCAAGAGTTCAAATTAATCGTCCAGATGTAATGAATGCATTAAATGAAAAAGTAGTTGAACAACTTAAGAACATTGTAGACACTCTCAACGAAGACGAAAACGTGACTACTATTGTTTTTGAAGGAGCAGGTAAAGCATTTATTGCAGGGGCAGATGTAAAGTTCTTTGTAGAAAAATTAAGAGAGAATAGTTTTGAAGATATATTGAAATTTACTCAAGCAGGACATGATTTGCTAAATACTATTGAGAAATCAACTAAGACCACTATTGCACTTACTACTGGAATCACATATGGAGGAGGTTTAGAATTTGCTTTATCCTGTGATTACAGAATAGGTACAAAGAAAACTGAATTTAGATTTCCTGAAACAGGTATTGGCATATATCCAGGGTTAGGAGGAACTCAGCGTATGTCAAGAATGGTTGGAGTAGAAATAGCACGATGGGCAATACTTGCAGGAAACAAAATCACAGGGGAGTTTTCTTATCAATTAGGAATTATAGATGAATATTCAGCAGAAACAGAAATAGAACAGAATATATTGAAATTAGCAGGACTTGAGAAGTATGAAACAAAATTTAGAGGAAAGCCAAACGAAATTACCGAAGAAATTGGAACTATAATAAGGTTTTATGGAGATAATTCGTTGTCTCAAATTCTTTCAGGCCACACTCCTGTTGGTTTTGAGGCGGAGGATAGTTTTGTAATCAGACAATTCAAAAGCTTATCCAGGGCAGCACCTATTGCAGTACAAATGGCTAATCAATTAATTAATGAAAGCATCAAAACTAATTTAGATGCAGGGCTACAATTAGAATTAGATCGTTTAGAAAAAATCTTTTCGACAAATGATGCTTTGGAAGGCTTAAGTGCATTAATAGAATCTAGAAGGCCTACTTACGAGAATCGTTAATTTAATAAAATAACCAAGTTTATATTTTACACCGAATGTTCTTGAAACAATCAGGTGTAATAAATGGCACAACCTCCTTTACCATTACCCGCCAAAACAGTTGATGATGTAGAAAAAAAAATCAATCAGGTCATTAAGATAGGAACAGATATTCGTTCAATTTTAGGAAGCCGAAACGAAGAGGAAGAATGGGGAGAAAAATGGGAAGTTAATGCCGCAGTACAATCTTTGAATATATTATCTGGAAAATGGACTGTAGAAATAATGTCCGCATTATATATTGCTGGTGGTAAAAGATTTAATGAATTGAAGAAATTATTGAAAGGGATTTCTAGTAGAACACTTTCTGATAAATTAAAACTATTGATTGAAAATAATTATGTTGAGAGGGAAGTATGTGTAGGTCCACCAGTAAAAGTTAGATATTTACTTACAGAGTATGGAACAAATATTGGAAAGTTATTCAGTCCGATTGTGGGATATATTAAAATAAAGAATAATATGATTAAAAAAATATAATCTTGAATAAACATCAAGCCAACAGATTAAAGGCCTAAGTATGTAAAAAAGAGTATATGGCATTAATTGAGCAGGTAGTTAGACGCCGTCCTTTTTTTATAGCATTTATAGCATCAATTTGTACCTCAATGACTGGTCTAGGTAGTCTTATAATAGCGATTATACCTTTTTTTGGAACAAAGGGAATATTTTTTTCAGGAATAGTTTCAGATAGAAGAAATAAATCAATAGAGCACCCATTAAGAATTAAAATCCTTGAAACATTAACCAAAAAACCGGGTTTATGTTATAGAGAATTACAGAAGGAACTTGATGCTGCAAATGGGACTTTAAGGCATCATATAGATGTATTAAGAACTCATCGAAGTTTGACAATTGTAAGAGTAAATGGTCGTACTTGTCATTATGCGGGTGCACCAAGCCAAATGAAAGTTATTAGATCAATGGGAATAGAAGATGATACCCGTGCGGCATCATTAATGCCAGTAGGGCTTTCAGAAGCCCAGAAACTAGTAATTAGTGAATTAAGAACTCAAAATCCACCGCGAACTCAGGCTGAACTTGGCCGAAGAATAGGTAGAACTCGTGCAACGGTTCATTCAGCAGTCAAAGTGTTGAAAGATAGAGGTTTGATTTTATTTGAAAAATTTGAATTAGCACCTCACCTTGAAGAACTATTCGCAATAAATAATGAGAATAAAACTAGAAAGATAGACTATGAATGGAATGATGAGCGTTTTAGGTCGTCGGTTACTTGAAAACCTATTGAAAGTCGAATAATTTAGTATATTTTCAGATAATTGCTAAATGCTGGTGGCTCAGCCGTGATTTCATGTTCAGTCTCCGAATAGAGGAAGTTGCTTTGCCAGGTGCTGAAAGAGATAGGGAACAATTACTTGAATGGATGGCAACAAGTTTGAATTTAATTCGTAGAAGAAGTGATGAATCCCAAGGAAACCTTGCAGGGCCTCCCCTATACAGGTTGTTAAATGAACATTTTTTATCAAGTCCCTGGAAAGGCCATGAATCTATATTTTTAGCAGATTCTTTAGCTATTTCACCTGCAACATTACATCATCATTTAGGTAGGTTATTGGATACAAGAATTGTTGCAGGACATACACATAAGGGGGCAGGTTCGAGAATATATTTTCTTAGAACAGGCAGTTTAATTGGGGCTATTGATTTAATGATTGAAGAAGCCAAACAAATTTTAAAATTAAGATTAAATCAAGCAAAAAAATGGATGAATGAAATTAATGCAGTTAGTAGAATTGATGAAAGAGACGATGTTTTAAACAGAATTTGGATTCAAGAGCATGTTCCGCCTTCAAAATCACATAATTGTGGTGAAAAGACATTATGGATGGCAGATTTAGGATTACTAGGTGATCGCCCGGGTAAATCTATGGATAATCAGAGCCTTCAAGTTAAATTATGGAATCATATGATTAATGAAACAGGTCCACAATCATTAGATGAATTAGAAGATAAGTTCAAAGAGCATAAAAAAGCAAAGATTCAAAGAATTATGGAACATTTTCGAAGTGCGGGATTTTTAGAAAAAGTTCCACGATATGATCGTCTACCTTATTTAATTTGGAATATGTTACAAACTCAATATTTGCGACGTGGTAATGAATGGTTATTACAAAAAGGGGGATTAATACGTCAATTAGGTGAAAAAGAAGCAAAGTTATTGATTGATAAAATTGAAACAAAATCATTTAAAGTTTCTGATGTTGAAGATGTTCTAAAGAAGATATCAAATGAACAATCAATGTTATTATTGAATTTATTGGGAGGAAGGTTATCTTTTGGATATCAATGGAGTGGTTCAAATTATTCTGAAATCATAATAGTTGTAAAAGATAGAGCAGATAGAACATTACGTAGAATTCGTAGAGTAGCAGAATTATTACAAAAAGAATTGTAACATATTTTTCAAAAAAATAATTTCAGGTGAGACTTATGGAAAATAAGAATCCCCCCTTATTTTTAGCACCAATGGAAGGAGTTAGTGATTTGCCATTTAGAATATTAGCAAGGGAATGTGGTGCTGATTTTACAATTAGCGAATTCACTTCATCCACAGCCCTTACTAGAGGTTCAGTAAAGTCATGGACTAAGGTATCTAGTCATCCATTGGAGATGCCATTTATTCCCCAAATTTTCGGAGGAGATATTAATGAAATGGTTAAAGCAACAGAATTACTTTGTTCTAATGACTCAGTAGATATTATCGATATTAATTTTGGTTGCCCTGCACCCAAAGTATGCAAGAATAATGCAGGTGCAGCTTTGTTAGGAGAACCAGAAAAATTGATAAAAATGGTAGAAGCATGTATTGAGGCCAGCAATGTCCCTATTTCTGCAAAATTAAGATTAGGAACTGGAGCAGGAGACGATACTGCATTAGAGATCTCTAAAAGATTAGAAGAGATAGGAATAATTCGTTTATGTGTCCATGGCAGGACATTAAAACAAGGATACAGGGGAGAAGCAGATTGGTCAAAAATTTCTGAAATAGTTGATGCAGTTTCAATTCCAGTTATTGCCAATGGTGATGTAACTGATGCAAAAAGCGCATCTGCTTGTCTGAATAAAACAGGAGCAGCTGGTGTGATGATAGGTAGAGGTGCAATAGGAAATCCCCAAGTGTTTCATCAAATAAAACAAGAATTGGGATTAATTAATTCAAAGGCACCCTGGATTAATGACGTTGATATATGGATTGATGCGGATAAGATTCAACAAGATTTCATTGCTAGAAGTTGGTGTTGGAATAGATATGTTGAATTAACAAAATTAACAAAGATTGAAAATAAAAATTCACTTAAGAGGCACGGTATTTCATTTACAAAACATTTACCTGGAGGTTCAAAATTTAGGGGATCTTTACAGGAAGTTAAAGATATTAATCAGTTGGCAATTAAAGTCTCTTCTTGGTTAGAAAAAGGTAGTAATACTATTTTTAAGGATTAGAACGTAGATTCCCAATCATCAATATTGTTTGCTTCTGCCCATGCATCATCCGTTGTTTCTCCACGTTGTTTTAGTACTTCACGGCTCAATAACCAATATAGTAAGGCTAAACTTCGTCTACCTTTATTATTTGCAGGTAATGCAATATCAACATTTCTAAGGTTGTTATTTGCATCACAAATTGCAACAATCGGTACTCCTGAACCAACAGCTTCTCTAACTGCTTGCTGATCAGCAGCAGGGTCTGTAACAATTAACATTCTTGGTTCGTAAAAAGAAGGTAATTTTGGATTTGTAAAAGTACCTGGAATAAATCTTCCAACTGAGGATTTTGCACCAATGGCTTGAGCAAACATTCTTGCAGGCCTTTGACCATATTGACGAGCACTTGTTACAACAACTTGTTCAGGTTCAAATTGATTGATAAATTTTGTAACAATACGTATTCTTTCATCTGTTTTAGTCAAATCAATTAGGTATAATCCATCATCACGAACTTCTTGAATAAACCTCATCATATCAGAACTTCTCTGTTGAGTTCCAATATTGACAGCGTTCGCTTCGTATGTTTCAAAATCAATCAATGGGGTCACTGTCTCCTCCATTATAGTTCCTCAGCGGCGGGGCTACTGACCGCCCCTTCATAATGGCATCGCCTCACGTTTTGTTTGAAATTTCAAACACGTTAAGACGTTAGGTTGATGTCTGATGGACATTACAGCAGATAGTGGGCGTTTCAATGCAGGAAGCAGTTCAAGACGAAAATGGTATTTGGAAAGATGCCAAAGGTATACCTATTTCAGTTTCTGCAAGTGACTTAGAACGCCATGCATATTGCCCCCTTTCTTGGAAATTAGCAAAGGAAGGCCATGAGGGTAAGGGAGATGCCATCAGTGCAGGAATAGATAAGCATCAAGAAATTCATGAGAAAATGGAATCATTTCATAATCGAAGTATTGATTCACGCAGAGAAATAGCGGTATGGGTATGGACTCTTTCGATTGTAATTATTTTTCTTATAGACTCATTTGCGTTCGTTTACTTAGAAGATGATTATTTAGGAATTTCAGGGGATGGTTTTGGTGCTGAAACTATTGGGAATTTAGATTCGGGATGGTATTATTTGAATATGTATGATACAAATAGTGATGGATGGAATGGCACTGATTTGATAATAATCGATAAAGATAATAATTTGATGGCTGGACCATTTGAATTAATTAATGGTTCAAAAGAAAAAATAACATTTAGATTAAGTTCAGACTGTAATGAATGTATTATCATAATTAGAGGAGTAAGTTCCGATTCAATAGAAATTTCATGGGCATTATCCACAACAGATTTCATGCCACCGAAAGAATTAGGAAAATTCCTTGTTATGTTATCAGTCAGTGTTTTATTTGTATCATTTTTAATGATTGCATTACCGTGGAGAGAGAAATTTGGTTGGGCAGAACCAAATATTAACTCAAATGAAAATGTTTCAACATTTGATCAAAATATTTTCAAGCCAGTATGGGAAACTGTTGATTTTGTAGGTGGTTGGATTAGTGGAGGAAGAGTTGAGGGATTTGTACTACTTTCTTCGATTGTAATAATGATTCATGGCGTTTCATTATATGGAGCAGATGATCGTCAACAAGCTGCTTTAGTATTAGCCGTAGTTGCCTTCTTTTGGTTAATTTTATCATCTTTACAATTACATAGAGTTCTTAGTTCAATTGCCGCCAGAGAGGAATTAAGTACTGAACTTGGAATTAGTTATTCCACTAAGGTTAGTTACAGTGATGATAGTAAAGATTCATCCGTCTTATCCGATAAAGAAACAGGATTAAGAGGGAAACCAGATCAAATTGTTGTAATCGATGGTAATTTTATTCCAGTTGAACAAAAAACAGGAAAAGTACCTATTAAGCCTTACTTAAGTCATCAAATCCAACTTCTTGCCTATATCTATCTTATTGAAAAATCAACAGGAACGGCTCCCCCCTATGGAGCATTACGTTATGGTTCAGAAGTGGCTTTTCCAATAAAGTGGGATGAACAAAATAGAAATTTATTAATTGATAATTTGAAAGAAGTTCAAAGATTAACAGTTGAAGGAGGAGCAGAGAGGAACCACAAACAAGTAGGTAAATGTAAAAACTGTTCTCGTAAACATGTGTGTACAGATTCGTTGTCTTGAAGCTTATTCTTCTGTTAAACAATCGATTTCACTAAATTTTACGCATTCAGAAGTAACAGTAATAATCGCAGCAAAGTTATCTTCAGCTTCAACAACCTCGAAAATATTAAACCCATACCCTCTTGCTTCAACTTCTAATGTCCAAGTACCTGCTTGTAATGGAGGGCGATGAACTTCCACTACTGGTTCTATTGATTCACTTGCTAAATTTTCATAAAAAATTTCTCCATTTGGATTTTTAATCTTCACATGAACATATCTTGCTTCCTGACTTAATGTAGATACATTTACTCCCGTACTATCAAAAATAAAGTCACGAACAGTTTGTGATAAATCTAATGGATCAGGCATTGAAACTCGAACATAAATAATTAATTCCGAAACACTATCTGATACTTCAAAATTAGATATATTTTCATAAGGTTCTGATTGTGCAGATTGGAATGTATAACTGATATTTGTTTTTTGATCGATTTCAACAGTTATTGGTACTCCTCTCATTAATTCTAGCGATTCTCTTATTGGTACTAGTCCGAAACAACCTATTGATGTAGATGCAATTAGTGACACAAGAATGAGCGTCAATATACTGTTTGTCCTCTTCATCAAACTATCCGAATTCATTCATACGCTTGAAACCAACGCCTAAAAATCAAATATTGATGCCATATTTCATGAATAATGAATTTTTGGAATACTTTGCTCGAATGAAGCGAAGAGGGTCAGCCGAGCCTTTTGGTGATGACGAACCCTATGAGTGCTGACGAGCACTATTCGAATTTTGCTCCGCAGATTTGACATGATTTCGCATCAACTGGAATGTCTGCTCCACAACCACCACATTCAGCCGTATCTCCTACATCTGCCGTATCAGTAACGTCATCAGTAACGTCATCAGTAACGTCATCAGTTCGTTTGACTTCTTTGTGGATTACATCTTTTGAATCATCAAATGTAAAATCAGTTTCAACGCTAGGTAATTCATTTCCAACAAAATCAGACTTTCCTTCGAGATGTTCTTTATCGGTGCCTAATCCGATCTTGACTTCATCTCCTGGCATTACTCCATCTTCACCCGTTAGCGCATATAGTTCGGCTCTCATATTTGCATCACTCGCAGTAAATTCTACATCTTCATCTTTGAGTGCCTTTAAATTACCTTTTGAAGCTATAATATCTTCCATATTCTCCCTTACATTACCTCTTTGAGAACTTAATTCAGAATCTTCATCATCAATTCTCATTTTTATCTCTTGTAGTTCTTCAACCCCTAAATCTATTTTATCATCTTCAAGTAATTCAGCTTCTTGTTTTGAACGCACTATTTCTACTTCCTTTTCGGCTTTAATTATACTTTCATCCCAATCAGATTCCAGTTCGTCTTCATTAAAGCCCATTTCAGCAATATCAGAAGCAAATTCAGTAGAACCTTTGATGATAACATCTGAATCCTCATCTTCCAAACCAAATACATTTACAACTCCGTGGAATTTTGAATTATATTTACACCCATATTTGAATGAACCAGCAGCATTGAATTCATGTAAAAATTCATCATGGTCATCAAGGTCTCCGGAATGGAATAGTAATTGACCTTCTTCATCAAGAGACTTAGCGGAAACTGTATGTTTATCTTCTTCATCATAATTTGTCCACATTACTTTGTCTCCTATTGAAATATTCAATTCTTCAGGGTCAAAACCATCATTTTCTATATCTATGTAAATTACATTTGATAAATCAATTCTTTGTTTGGTTAAAATAATACCCGCAATTAGGGCAATTATCAATAAAAGCGTGAACGGAATTAATAATATTAAAAAGTCTGTAGAACTTTCACTTTCGATATTTAATAATGATTCAGGAGGATCAATTTGTAGAGTCATAGTATAATCTTGTCCATTTCCTTCTACAAATACTAGTTTTAATTGATATAAACCTGTGGAATTTGGATTAAATGGGCATTCAAATAATTTACGTTTTTCTTGTTCTGTAAATGTAAGAACTTGACTATTAATTCTCATATTATCTTGATCACTACACTCTATTGTTTGACTTCCAGAATCAGAAGAATCAACAAAAATTTGTAGAATATGCTCAGTTCCCATAATATAAGGCTGATTAGGCGTAATGTTAAGACTGTATAAATCAAAATTTAATATAAAGGGAATATCTACATTGATTTTCACTTGATCTATATTATCTGTATTATTTGAATCCATCCAAGCTGTATCTGGTTGCCACGTCACAGTAAATGTTTGTTCACCTTTAGTTAACCCAGTGTCAACTTGAATTTGGATAGTTTCAGTATCATTTGGATTGATTACTAATTCATATGGTCCATAAGAACTACCTCTCCAACTCGCAGTTAATGTTCCCGAAGAACTAACAATTCCTGTATTTTCAATGTCTATATACCATGAAATATTACTTTCAATATTTACAAAATTATTTGAGTTATCTTGAATAATATTAATTATTATATTAGGCGAATCTGCTAATTGGAAAGTAGAACTAACAATATCATTATTATTATCTCCATTATGTTCGAAACTAGAATCTATTATCAGAGATACATCATGAACCCCTATTAAAAAACTACTTATCTCATTTTTGCTAAACTCTAATGTAAACTCCTGCTGATTTGAATTTGTATTCCAGGCTATATCTTTATTAATTCGTGTTTCTGCATTATTTACTGAATCTATTAGTAAAAGCTCCACAGGAATATTTGTTCCTTGATTAATGTTATTTGAGTTAGTTGCATAAAGTATTCCAGATAATGTCCATGGTCCATTTACAGAAGCAATACCTACTTCTGCTGTTGTCACAGTAAGGCCGTTTAAAAAATACAGATCGGGAGTATCTGTAACTACTAAATCACCATTCCAATTATTATTTTGGTCATCTAATTCATTAATTTCATAATCCGAATCAACTATAATTTGTATATTCCAATTCCCTGTCTGTGGTGCAGATGAATTAAAAGAAACGATAGATGATACACCCGCATCTAATGAATTCATTGTACTTTTTTCATTAATCCCACTACCTTCGATATTAAGACTTACACTATTCGAATTAGATGGTAATGTTCCTTGATTTAATACAGTAACATTTACAAAAAACAAATCATTTTCATGAATCTCATCAGATGGAGAAATATCTACATTTTCAATAATTAAATCAGGTAATCCTTGAACTGAAAATTGTTTGAAGACTGACGTTGAAAAAGTATCAGAATTAGAATCCAATACTCTGATATATATTCCTTGATCATTAATACTTACCTCTTGCCAGATCACAGTAACCTCTGTCTGAGAATCTGTAATGCCATCACTAGCATTAAGTGAAACATGTTGAATCTTCCACGGATTTCCAGATTCAAACGTATTCTTATAATAATATACATCAACTTCTGTAATTTCAGTATTACTATTATTCAAATTTAATTTAATTGAAATAGGCGTTCCAGAAACGGGGTTTTCAGGAGTGACTATAATTGAATTATTATTGAAACTAACTCCTTCAACACTTGCGGCATGACTAACAGTAATCATAGTTGATAATAATGGAACTAACATAAATATAATCACAACCGAACTAAACTTCTTTGGTCCCATAATACGACTAGGTGAAATGTTGCCCATTAACCTTGGTAAAAGAGAGGACATATTTGGTATTAATGAATAAATGTCATTTTTGTCCAATAATTCCCGAATTGAACGCAAGTATTGAAGCGGTTGTGCGCTCTGGTGTATTTATTCCGATGTCAAAACATGCGCGTACATTTGTCTTTTTGTTAGGGATTTTATTAGTTCTTAATTCACAAACCAGTCCTATTTTTACAGAAGAATTCGCAGGTCTAGAGTCAAGAATTGTAGATAAAGAAAGCACATCCGGGCGTTCTGACCCTGTAATTACTGAATTTGTTCCAAACAGTCCAGAGTTAGGAGATGGACTAACCCCTTCTACCAGAGCTTGGTATTCTTTAGCTGAAAATGATACATTAACATTTGATTGGCATGCTTCAGATAATAATCTTGACTTTGCTACATTATCTAATGTTCCAGGGGGAAGTCCTGCCCCAGACACATCACCTTATGATTATCAATGGGCTATTGTTGGAGGCTTAACAGAAGGAATTTACAATCCTGTTTTGACAGTTCAAGATCTTGATTCAAATGTTGCGACTTCAACAATATATGTTGGTATTGATCGTACAGGTCCTTTGACTGGCACACCAAGTTTAACTTACAATAATAATGGAATCACAACATCTATTTCATCAGGAGATTGGATATCAACTAGTGAAGTTAATGTTTCTAATCTAAATGTTGGAGTTACAGATAGTGGAGGGGTTGGTGCAGACACATATGAATATCAAATTCTACCAAATGGAAATGGGTGGCAAGCAATTTCTTCATCGGGAAGCGCATCAATTTCAGTTGATACTGGTGAATTAACTTTACAATTCAGAGCTATTGATTTATTAGGAAATAAAGGACCTGCGACTAACTTTTCATTAAATGTAGATGTTTTAAACCCTAATTTCCATGGATGGGAAATACCTGAGATTACTACAAGCACAGTGGAAAATATTCTGCTTTCTTTCATGACTTCTGATATTAATTCCGGAATTGATTCTAGTAACACATATATTGAATATGGATTTGATTTAGATGGAAATGGAGTAATTCCTGATGATGGAAATGGATGGTCTTCACTTTCTGCAACGCTTGGAGATGATTCTCAAACTTTTTCAGCAGTTCTTTCAGGTATAATTTGGGACTTAAAAGAAAATCAATATCTTCTTCTTCGAGCAACAATTACAGATAATGCAGGAAATCAGAAAATAACAGATCCTATGTTTATTACTATTTTACCTGGAATTGATCTATCGTGGGAATTAACACAATTAGATAGATTGATTGTTCGAACGGGCAGTGGACAAGTATTTACATTAACATCAATATTAGTTTCAAATGAACCACTTTCAGATACATTCGAGGCTATTTTACAAATAGCCCCAGCAGATAGAGATTCTAACGTTGAATGGACCACGATTAGTACAGAAACAATCCCCTTAGGGAGTATGACAGATCTTGCCCATGAAATAGATTGGACTTTTTCATTAACTAGTGGTGGGCAATGGGATGTAAGGGTATTGATAGATTCAAGTGAGATTATTGATGAAAGAGATGAAAATAATAATGATAGATATTTGATAGTTTCAGGGGCTGATGGAGACCAAGTAGTAGGTATTGTATCAGGATTTAATCCCTCATTAATATCTTTATTAATTGCAGGATTCTTAATTTCTGGAATAACTAATAGGAAAAAATACGATTAGTTATTCTTCAGACCAATCAATTTTTTCATCCTCACTTAATGACATTAATTCAGATAACTCTTCTTCATCATCTATGTCTGGTTGTGAATTTGTGAATCTTCTATTTCTACGCTCAGCAATATTACTTAACCCTGGAACTAGGTGTTCAAATCCAAGGGGATCATCTTTAGTTTCGATTGATTCAAGATATTTAGAAGTCACACGTTGTTTTTTACCTACTACTTCGAGCTTTTTCAATACAGGACCATGCTCCGCACCATTAAGTATATTTTTAATCGCCTCACTAGCCATTGGTAATCCAATATCATCTCCGACAATTACAATAGTCCCTCCATAAACAGTAATTTCACAATTTGTCAAAGATTCAATTCTTTTGCGGATTTTACCTTCTGAACCAATTATTCTTGACCTCATTCTACGTTGCTGATTTGCTTTTTTCCCTACAAATGTTTTTAATTCTATCAATTCAAATAACATCTCATCACTTAGTAATGATATTGCTTTTGTTGGATTCATTCCTCTCCCGATTGCTTTAATGACATCAGGTAACTTCATCATCATTAATGGATCAAAAGAACCAGGTAAACCCCAAGTTATTGTAACATCTCCATTTTCAGAATTAATTGATATTGATTTACATTCTCCCTTCTCGAGAAGCATACGTTTTGTTTCTCCTCCCTTTCCAATTATGATTGCAATTCTATTTTTTGGAATCTTGAGAGTACTCTCCATATTCCATGCTGACATACGCATTGGTTTTGAACATCGCGATGTATTTTTTTTACCAACTTGTTAAGCGAAGCAGTTTACAGGGCTAAATAATGGCAGCTGCAAAAGTCCAATTACCTACTAAGGCTTCTGCATTAGATGAATTAGAAATAGGTTTTTTTGAACTATTAACTAAAAATCCTACTTATACTCGTTTTTGGCTTTCTTTTTTGATTTCTAACGGAGGAACATGGTTTAACACAATTGCAGTATTTGTATTAGTAATTGATTTAACAGGTTCTGAATTAGCATTAGGTGGAATATTAGCACTAAGAATGCTAGCATTTGCAGTCCCACAACCATTTACTGGAATGTTGGCAGATATGTATAACCGTAAAAAAATTATGATTATCGGAAATTTACTTAGTGCTTTAGTTGCCTTAGGATTAATTTTTGTTAATGATTCAAATCAATTAATTTTACTTTATATTTTAGTATTTTTATTAATGGCATTACATGCTTTAGTAGTTCCTGCAGAGAGGGCTGCTCTCCCAAACCTTGTGAAAGAAAATGAGTTACTTACTGCTAATGCAATAGATACAGCAACATGGTCTGCAATGCTTGGTTTAGGGTGTGCATTTGGTGGGTTTGTGACTGCAAAATATGGAGTAGACATTGCATTTATTGTAGATTCAATTTCCTTTGTAATTGCGACATTATTAATTTGTACAATCAATATTCCACAAAAAAAGCAAGAAAAAGTAGAAGGTTCAATAATTAAAAAGGGATTATCAGATATTTTTCAGGGGTGGAAATATATTTCTAGTAAAAAAGACATACTAAGGTTAGTTTTTGCTAAATCAGTATGGACAATTGGTGGAGGAGGGTTAGTATTTTTAATTGTATTAGTAGGAGATGAAATTGGTTTTGGTGATTTTGCTATTGGAATTGGAGTGATGTTTTTAGCTAGAGCAATCGGAGTTGGAATCGGTCCATTAGTATCAAGATCACTATTTAAAGATAGAAATAAATGGAAATATCTTATTGGTTTGTTGATAAGTATTAGTGGAATTTTTTATTTTATATTTGGATTACTTGAATGGACTATGTTATCAATCTCCCTCATAATATTCTCTCATGCTGCAAGTGGTTCAAATTGGGTATTATCTAGTGTAATGTTACAAGAGAGAGTACCTGATGAATGGAGAGGGCGTGTATTTGCAACTGATTTATTATTAATGGCTATTTTTAATTCTATGTCGGCATTCTTAGCAAGTATTGCTGTAGATCAAAATTATCTAAGTTTAAGAGATGCTATACTTGTATTTTCTATGTTACAAATAATAATTGGATTATTATTTTCACTTTGGATGATTACTGGATTTGACAAGGAACCCCTGAAAATAACTAGTTGAGAATATCAAAAAGAGTTTCGGCTAAGTCTTTATTTAATCCTTGTTTATTTCCCCAATCAATTAATCTTTGAACATCCCTTACAAGAAATTCTTTTGCATGGGGGTGTTTGTCTGATACAGCTTGCCCTACATCTATGACTATTGGTTCATCATTATGCCAGAGAATATTATAATCTGAAAAATCTGCATGTACTAATTTAGCTTCATGCCAACAAACTTTGATAAATTTCTTTAATTTTTCAAAAACTTCTTCAGGGTTTTCAATATTTACATCACGAAGACGAGGAGCAGGCCTTACCTCATTACCGATATAAGTCATTACTAGTATGTTTTTATGGATTCCTAACGGTTCAGGTACGTTAAGACCACATTTTCTCATTCGTAGTAGATTACGATGTTCTTTACGAACCCATACAGTAACCAAATCACGATGTTTACGTTTTAAACCACCAAATCTCGGATCACCTTCAATATATTTAATTAAATTTTTAAAAACTGCATTTGATGTATGGAATATTTTTATTGCAATTACACCATTTACACTTAGTCCGTGAAATACATGAGCTTCTTTCCCTCTTGCAATTGGCCAATTTACTTGTCCAATTTCACCGGCTTGCATTAACTTATACACTCCAAGAAGAGTCATTCTGTCAAAGACTTGGTCAAATACTCGGCGATCAACCCATTCAAATTTACCTATTCCAATTGCTCCCTGGATTTTTTGTTCTATCTCATTAAACATTTGTTTATACTTTGGTTCAACCATCCATTTCCAACGTTGTCCTGGATCTTTTAATTGGTTAGACTCATTATTATGAAACTTCTTTTTCTTTTTACCTTTCTTTTTAATTTCACCAAATTCATCGACTAAATCGTCCCATGATTGAGGTAATGATTCATCCAAATAATCTGAATCTTTCATCTGTGATCATCATCCAAACAAATCATCGATATCATCGGAATTAATATCTTCATCATCATTAGATTCAGTATCTTCACTTTTAGTTTCATTAGATTCAGTATCTTCACTTTTAGTTTCATTAGATTCAGCATTAATTTTTTTAGGGTCGTCCCAAATACCACTGTCATCAGTATCATCTTGTGTATCTTCACCAGAACCAAATAAATCTACAATTTCAGGTAAAACACCTTTTCTTGATAAATAAATAGATTGAGTTTTTGAGTATCTATGCTTAACGTCAGCTTTACTATCTTGGAAATCCCAAGGCCAAACAATAATTAAATCACCTTCACGGACCCATTGCCTCCTTCTCATTTTTCCAGGGATTCTTGCCATTCTTGTTAATCCATCAGCACAAATCACACTAACTCTTCTTCCCCCAAGAATATTATCTGCAATAGCAAACATTTCATTGATTTTTACATTAGGCATCTTAACTCTTATTGGTCCAACATCGGACTCTAATCGAGCTAATTCTTCATTGTCGACTTTCTCTTGGAAACGTCTGCCCATGGTTTGGCGTCTCAACGCCTTGATTTAAACAAGATGCTTATGAGTTAGCAAATAATGCTGATGCAGCATTAGTAACTGATTCTACTAACCAATCAGGATTAATTCCGAAAAAGATAGTGCCTATTGCACAAGTAAATATTACGATTCTTAATACAGATACTTTTGGTAAAGGAAGCCTTGTAGAGGATTCTTCAAAGAACATAAGTACTCCAACTCTAAGATAATAGTATAAACTAATTGCACTATTTACAAATATTGATAATGCCAAGAAAAAGGTCCAATGCATTCCTGAAATAGTTGGAATTAGATCTACATTATTATTTGTTAATACATCTGCAGAAGCCACTTGAATAATACCAGTCACCATAAGCAATTTTGACATGAAGCCTGCAAGTGGTGGAACTCCTGCTAATGCTAACATGAACACAAACATTGAGGTGGCAATAATCGGCTCTCTTTTTGCTAACCCATGTAAACTAGACATATCAGTAACTTCTCCTTCAGTTTCCAGATGGGAAATAACCATGAATGCTCCAATTTTAAAACTAATTAAAACAAATAAATGGAATATGATGGCACCAATTATTAGTTCTGCTGCCATGACTCCACTACCATTGTTTTCAGTATAACTTCCATTTTTCCATGCTGCAACTGCAACTAAAGCTGCCATCATATAACCTGCATGAGCAACTGAGGAATATGCAAGCATACGTTTTGGATTTTCACTTCCTAATGCGGCTAAGTTACCCCAAGTCATAGTTACAACCGATAAGATACCAAATGCAAACATCCATACTGCTGTACTACCTGTTTCAGGCAATGTAATTATCATTAAGATGCGCATTAATCCGATAAAACCAAGTGTTTTTGATGCCGTAGCAAGAAGTGCTGCCACAGGACTTGATGCACCAGCATAGGCATCCGGAGCAACAAAATGGAATGGGACGGCACTTATCTTAAATCCAAACCCTACCAATAGTAAACTGATTCCAAATAAGGGTAGTGCTTCAGGAGTAATCATTTCTGACCAAGTCGCTTCAAGAACGGTTAATTGCAAACTTCCCGACCAAAGATATAGTAAAGACATTCCATACAATCCAACTGCGGAAGATATAGCACCTGTAATGAAATATTTCACACCTGCTTCAGAACCTGCTTTAGATTCTTTATGGAAAGCAACCAGAACATAGATTGAAAGACTTGCTAGTTCTAATCCTACAAATAGTACAAACAAATTCATTGACATAGCAACAACTGTCATACCGAGGCCTGAAATGAGTAATAATAGATAAAAATCTATTTGTCTACGATTATCTAATAGTTGTTCCAAGTCATCATTACTTGGATTTTGATCGGCCTGTAATCTGTTAATACTTGCTGCACTAACTAATAATAATGCTAAGAAAAACATTAATTCAAAAAGCCTACTAAATGAATCTAATTTTAGTAAATGAACTGGATTTTTACCAGTAGTTGTTAAGATTGTTGTTTCAGAACAGAAACCTTGTATTAAGTCAGTACAATCACTTCCAAGAGATTTAAGTAATATCCCAATAGCAAAAACAAAAGTAAATATTGAAATTAAGCCAGGAATTCTCGGATCCGAATTCCATTTGAACCTTTTACCTCCGAGAAGTACTGGAATACGTAAACGTGTTAATGGTAATCTTATTTTTGCATCACCAATATTTGTAATTAGAAATAGAGCAAGAATACCTGTTAATAATACCAATTCAGGTAGTAATTTCAAAGCACCATCTATGCTTAATACATCAACTGCCATATTATCCCCACCGTCCTGTAATTTCATCCATTAACATTTGTTTAATCAATTCACTACTATATCCAGAGATCATATCAAAGAAGATAAAGGGGAATGTTCCAAAAATTACAATTAATATTGCTAGAGATATTAGTCCTATATTTTCATTAGTATCGATATCTGTTGGTTTATCATCACCTAAAGATTTAGGGGGTTCGGTCAAATCTCCGCCTTCAAAAATAGTTCTTTGCATACTCCATAGGTAGTAAGCAGCAGTAATTGCAAGTGTAATCCCCGGTATTATTACCCACCAGCCAAATTCATACCATAATGCGAGTAATACTGCAACTTCTGCAACAAATCCAGCTAATAGAGGTAATCCAAGACTTGCCATCCATGAAAACATCATATTTCCTGCAAGCCAAGGGCTATGTTTTGCCATCCCTCGCATAGAACCAATTTCTAAAGTATGATAATGATGTTTGAAAGATCCAGCAACTCCGAATAGCATTGGTGAAATCAAACCGTGTGCAAACATCATGAAAATCGCACCAGCGAAACCTAATGGCTGTAAACTAGCAATTCCCAATAATATGATTCCCATATGAGAAACAGATGAATAAGCAACCATTCGTTTTAGATTTGTTTGTCCAAGGCATACCCATGCCCCGTAAAACAGACTTATCATTCCAATAATCATTAATGCCATTTGGAATTCAATTAATGCATGAGGGAACATAGAAATAGGTATTCTAAACATCCCATATGCTCCCATCTTTAGCATTACACCTGCTAATAGCATAGAACCACCAGTTGGTGCTTGAACGTGAGCATCAGGTAACCAAGTATGGAATGGAACAACAGGTAGTTTAACTAAAAATCCAGCCATAAATAATACAAACAATAATTTTTGAGTACCAGCTCCAAGCCAAACATTACCTAGAATTACTTGTTCTTGGGCAGTTTGAATCATGTCATGCATATCAAAACTTCTTCCTGTAATACTCGAATTTAAGGGAGAAGTATCTTGTAATAAGTAGAGGGTAATAATTCCTAATAGCATCAGTATTGAAGCAGTAAAGGTATATATGAAAAATTTCTGAGCAGCATATTTTCTTTCCTTACCACCCCAATTTAAGATTAAGAAGAACATTGGCACGAGTGTTAATTCCCAGAACACATAGAACATAAAGAAATCAAGAGAGACAAATACTCCAATCAAGCATCCTCCCATTAAAACAAGTAATGGATGATAATACCAAGGTTTCTTTTCATTCCAAGTAGTTATCATAGTAATTGGAACTAATAGTGCAGTAAGCCAAATCATTGGCATTGATAGGCCATCTATGCCGACATGCCATTCTGCTCCAATAGATTTAATCCAATCATATTCTACTTCGTATACATATTGATTGAATGAGATATTAGCCCAATGAACGCTCATTAGAATATCTGTCATCATAAGAGTTGTAATGATTAAAACAATTAATGCAATTCCTAAAGAGGCATACTTTATTGTTTCAGCAATACTTTCTTTTCTCCATGCTGGAACCGCTGAAGAAAAGCCCATTAGGAGTAATGAACCCAAGATTGGAAGCCCAATTAAAGGTAATGAGACCCAATCATTTTCCATAGATGGCATTTTTGGGGAGGCAAACATTAGTGCTGCAATTGCAATAAATAATCCCCCAATAACATACATGCCATCATTCAATTTTGTTTTGTTTTCAGCCATTATGCCATCCCCCAAATTAATCCTACAAACATAAGCGATCCTAGTGCTATCATCATTATGTAATCACGAGCAGATCCAGTAGTTAATTTACGAATCCAAGTGCTTGTTGTTTGACTGCCTGATTCAATACCTTTAATCACTCCATCAATGGCTTTCTTATCGAATAAAGATGCACCAAGTCCAATTGGTACTATGATCTTCATACATAACCACTCATAAAATTCATCGAAATATAACCTTCTTCTTAAAGCATTAGCAAGGCCTGAATTAGCTAAAGCAGTATTGTCGAATGTCCATCTTTCTTTTACCATACCTGACATTTTAACAATCCATGAAACAGAAGGTATTGCATCTTCTCCTTCTTTTAGATACCCTCCATATAGTGACATAGCAACAAATGGCCCAATAATTGAGGATAGACCAATTGTAGTCCAAGTTAATATTAGGAATGTTGTTTCATGAGGTAGGAATGCATGTTTCATTTCACCGATTAAATCGAATGTTCCTATTCCATGCCCTTCTGCAACCCAACTGATGAAATGCATTGATGCTAAAACAATTCCACCTAGTGTCATAAATGTTAGAACGACAAGTGGGAACTTTATCCAAGGAGTTTGTTCATGGACATGTTCTGCAACTTTTGATTTTGGTTTACCTGCAAAAGTCATGAACCACATTCTACTCATATAGAATCCAGTCATTCCCGCAGTAATTAACACAAGTATTGCAGGGATGAAAAGTAAATATCCTCCATCGTGTATTGCAGCATCCCAAATTTTTCCAACAATACCTTCTTTTGACCAGAAGCCACCAATAAGGGGGATTCCAATAATGCTCATTGAACCTACAGCCATAGAAGTTGAAGTAATTGGCAATTTAGATGCCAAACCACCCATATTTGTCATATCTTGAGAGTCAAAGCCTTCATGTTCTCCGTGAGATATATGATGGTGCGCATGGTGCATTTCGTGTATAACTGATCCAGATGCCATGAATAGCATACCTTTTGCCATTGCATGATTGAACAAATGGAATAATGAAGCGCCAAATGCAAACATTGCTAATTCTGAATAACCTTCACTGGCAAACCATAATGCTGCACCAAGCCCAGTGAAAATATATGCTAATTGACTCATTGTTGAATATGCTAAAACCTTCTTTATGTCATTTTGAACAAATGCAATTCCAGCAGCCATAAATGCAGTAATTCCACCAATCATTGCAATTATAATTCCTACATCAGATAATTCTCCAATGAAATTACTGTCTGCAGTCCCCATGAATATAGGAAACATTCTTGCAACTAAGTATAATCCTGCATTTACCATTGTAGCAGCATGGATTAGTGCAGATACCGGCGTAGGCCCTTCCATCGCATCAGGCAACCATACATGGAGAGGGAATTGTGCAGATTTACCTACTGCACCAATAAACATTAGAATTAATGCAGTTTTTAACAAAGTAAAGTCTACTGGATTTGTGAAATAATTCCATCCAAATATAATGTCAAACTCTAAAGATCCATAAATATTCCACATTATAATTAATCCAATCATAAGGAATACATCACCAACACGTGTTGTAAGGAATGCTTTCTTTGCTGCCGCAGCTGCAGAAGGCCTTTCGTAATAGAAACCAATTAAAAGATAAGAACAAAGACCCATGATTTCCCAGAATATGAATAACCAAAGGAAGTTGTCCGCTAATACCATTCCAAGCATTCCTGAACAGAATATTAAAAATTCAGCATAGAATCGATGATTTCGATTATCATTAATTTTATCTGTATTCATGTAGCCAATTGAAAACCAATTAATTAAGAAACATAGGAATGAAGCTACAAAGAGTAGCATTAATGAAACGTGATCAATAAATATTCCAAATCCTAGATTAACCCCATTAGTCATTCCATCTGAACGTAAAACATCAAATGTAATCCAATCCCAAATGTCTAATCCTTGACCCTTATGCATTTCTCCAATGAATTGTGCAACTACCATGGTGGTCAAAATTAATACAATACCCATAGAAATTAGAGAGATGGTGCCTCCTTCCTTTAGTGTATTTTTCCACCAATCTTTTCCATTGAAATATTGCCCAAGGAACAGAATTATTGGGAATGTAAGTAAAGGTATAAATGGGATTGTGGCGACCCAAAACTCAACAGAAATCTCATTACTCATATTTTCCATCTCAATTTTTCAATAATCCTATTTCATCCAATGATATTGTATTATGTTTAGAATATAATGAGAGGAATATTGCCAAACCAATGGCTACTTCTGCTGCAGCAATTGCAATTGCAAATACAGCATACATCCAACCTAGTTCATCTCCAAAATAAGCAGCACCAGATACAAAATTAAGATTTACAGCATTAAGGATTAATTCAATACACATCAATACAATTATCGCATTCTTTCGAGTAAATGCCCCCCATAGTCCAATTGCGAAAATTATTACTCCTAAGCCAGCAACCCATGTTGGATCAATCATTTGAATCACCTCCGCCCCAAACTAAATTTTCTTTACGTTCATCACGAACTAAGTAAGCAGCACCAACCATTGCCATGGATAGTAAAACCCCAATTAAAATTACAACAAATCCCCAATCCACCATCATACTAGTGGCAAAGTCAAGATTATCTGGTGTAACTCCAGAAGATGATTCAGCCCAATTTGAAGAATCACTGACAGTTGAGAATATAATGATTGCAACAATCAGAATACCAATTCTAACAAACATTGAAACTATTTTCATTCAAAGTCCTCCATGATTTGAGTTCTAGTTAACATCACTCCAAATAATACAACAAGCATTACACTTGCTAAGTATACTAAAATTTGAATTGCCGCTAAGAATTCAGCTTCTTGTAGAATAAATACTCCTGCAACAGCCATGAATGCAAAAATAAGTGACATCATCGAATGCGCAACTTTTTTTGCATAGACAGTGCCAAGTGAACCACCTATTGCAATAATTGCAAACATAAAAAAGATAATATTTTCTACAACACTCATAGTTATGCCTCAGCCTTAGCTCTCTTTTTCTCTCTTTTCATTCGCTCTTTTGCTGCACGCTTTGCTAATTCTGCATCTACAGCCTCTTGATGTAGTGAAGGTAAGACTCTTGTTCTATCAGCATCAAACCACAAATCTTGACGAGTAAAACCAGACATTCCATCATATTCATTAGTCATGAAGAAACTACTGAAATCACATGCTTCCATACATAGTCCACAAAACATACATCTTCCAATATCTATTCTTCCACTTACAATTTGGTCATCTGCAGGAAATAAAGTAGATGTCAATATCTCTGCTTCTGTTCCTGAATCATTCCAGCGTATTTTTGCATTATCTCCTGTTAGATCTATGATTTCTCCAAATCGATAATCTGCACTAGGTCCCTTATGCGCAGTAAAAATATCATATTCCTCATTTTCTTTTTTACCAGACTTAATTGGCATTGCGGCCCATCCACCAACTTCCAGATCTTTTCCTAAGCCTGAATCTTCACCATCTTTAGTCTCCATTACATCTACACGTAATTCAGTAGTCATGTGTAAACAATCATTTGGACAAATTGTAACACATAGTCGGCAAGCAGTACATGTTTCCCAAATTACTCCTATTCTGCCATTATATTCTCCAGGAACAAATAACCATGGTTCCATATCTTCTAAACGTTCATATGGGTACATAATTGTAACAGGCCGATATATAGAGGGAAAAAGATCACTTGATTCTCTGTCTGCAGTATATTCTTGATTAGCAGGGGTGTTGTATTTATTTTCTTGAACTCTTAGTTTTGAATTTTCATCTAATAACGTTGCAGGTTTGTTATGATACTCATTTCTAAAGTATTTACCAACAAAGGGGAAAGTTCGTAACGCAGTTTTCATTGACATCCATAATGGACGAATAACTAAATTTCTAAAATTTGGTTGTGCTCTTGGGTGCATTGGCATAATTTTTCAACTCCTCAATCTTCTCCTAAAGTATGTGTTCCCGCAGGTGTCCTAGTTCTTGTATGATTCATTCTTTGTCCATCCCAGTCAGGATCTTCATCGACTGAAAGTACTACGAATAATATTAGTGAAATGATTGTGATTGCCGCAGGAACAATTAATCCCGATCCTGGGCCCCATGAATTTCCATCAAAGACATATAATCGTAAAATGAATGCAAATGCTAGATTAATTAATGATAGTGGTAAGAGATATTTCCAACCTAATTCTAGAATTTGATCTGTTCTAATACGGGGGAATGCTGCTCTAACCCACACAAAGATTGCAAAGAAAAACCATGCCTTCAGCAATACCCACACAATACCTGGGATTGCTAGGTACGCGTCACCAATACTACCGAAATCACCAATGAAATTAGCGAATGGTGCATGATAACCACCAAAGAAGAAATGAGCCATTAGTATACATGCAGCATAACAACGTAAATATTCAGATGCAAATAAAAGTCCCCACCTCATTCCGCCATATTCTGTCCACCAACCTTCAACCAATTCAGCTTCCGCTTCTGGCATATCAAATGGAATTCTTTCTACTTCAGCAATCATAGTAATTAAGAATAATAAGGCACCAAGAGGAATTAAGAAGAAATTCCAAACTCCTGAACCATATTGAAAATCAATAATCTCAATAACATTTAAGCTACCAGACAATACACAAACCGAAAGAATTGTAATTAGTAATGGAATTTCGTATGCAGTTAATTGTGCAGCACTCCGAATACCGCCAAGAAGAGAATATTTGTTATTTGACGACCACCCAGCAAAGAAAACTCCGAGGGGCGCAATTCCAAATATTGCAAATGCAAATAATACTGACATTTCAGGATCTGCTGCGTAAATCCCAGAACCAAATGGTAAGAATCCAAGAATTAGAACCGTTGATGAAATAATTAAGAATGGAGCCAATTCATAGATTAATTTGTCAGCCTTATTTGGAACCATGTGTTCTTTCGTAAGGAATTTCATACCATCTCCTAATCCTTGAAAGAAACCAGGAAAAAGGAACCATATGCCATGCCAACTTCTATTGTTAACACGACTTACTGTTGCTTTATCGCTTTTATTTCCCACAAAACGATTTAGTGTATTAACTAACCAACCTACTGGAGCTCCTAAGCCAAATGGCAGAAGTGTCCACCATTCTCCTGCAGTCACTCCATTTTCACCAACCCATAAACTTCTCATTGAGGTAGTTGCACCTCTTCGGTCCATAAATCTCGCAATTAGTTTTCTTTCAGTCCAAATAACTGTAATGAATTGAGAAAGCATGATTATTGAGAATATTACAACACACATAGTAAAAGCCACAACAGAAGTAGTCACAATTTCAAAAACTTCACCAGTACATTTGGGAATTGTATCAAAGAAAAATGTATTTGCCGCTATAGTCCCATCAGCAGCACAAAAAGAAGTACCAGCATTGACATCTATCGAATTAAATGCAATAGAATGAATATCTGTAGCAGAACTATCAATTGCTTTGTTGACGTTCAACCAATCATATTTCGCATCTTTAGCCATAGAAATCACCTATCTGTTTCACCTATACATGGATCAAAAGAACCCATTATTGCAGGGATATCTGCAACTTTGTAACCAATCATTGCTTTAGATACATATGGAATTGTAATAAACATTGGAGATCTAATACTCATTCTGTAGGGGAATTCTCCTCGGCCTTTTTTACCTCCCCCTCCTGCTAGGTAAAAGGTAGATTCACCACGCGAGTCTTCAAAATGATGGAATCCATTTTGTCCCGCAGGGGCCCTTATTGGAGGTTTTAAGTAAATCATTTCGTCCTTTTTGTTATAGTGTGTTTCAGCACCACCAGGAATACTATCCAGTGCAGAGATTATCATATTACAAGACTCAATCATTTCAGTCATTCTCACCCTATATCTGTCATAACAATCTGAACCTTCATTCGAAGATACTTTTTCAACTGCTGCTAATCCATCAATTTGATCATAAACACTGTATGGGTGAGCCCACCTAATATCATAATTCACGCCAGCAGCACGGATATTTGGACCAGTAACTCCTGCATTTATCATCTCTTCAGCTTTACATGCGCCTACTCCTTGAGTTCTAACAAGGAATATTGTAGATTCATCTAATAACATTTCATATTCTTGAAGTCTTTTTCGAAACATTTCGATTTTTGCTCTTGCCCTCATAGCAAAACCAATCGGTAAATCACGTTTTACACCGCCCACTCTTGGGAAATTATAGTGCATTCTACTTCCCCCTAATTCTTGTAATAAATCGAGAAATAATTCCCTATCTCTTAGGCACCATACAAAAACAGTCAAATTTCCAACGTCCGGGCAGTAAGCACCTAACCACATTAGGTGACTCGCCACCCTTTGCATTTCTACAGCAATTAGTCGAATATATTCTGCTCTTTCTGGCACTTCTGCCCCTAATAAATCTTCAGCAGCATAAATGTAAGATTGTGCCCAAGTCATTGCCGAAGCATAACACAACCGATCACAATAGGGAGTTATTTGAGTAAAGTCTCTTGCTTCACAGATTTTTTCTACACCTCTGTGAATATATCCTAGTTCTGGAACAGTATCCACTACAGTTTCTCCATCAACCTTCACTCTTAATGTCCATAATCCATGAGTCATAGGGTGTTGCGGTCCCATTGTAATCCACATTTCTGCCATAATTAATACCTCATTTCTTTTTATCCGAATCTAACGGCTTTCTCATAAATCCTTGAGCATCATCATACATTTCATTATGATTATGATATCGAATTTTATATTGTTTTTGTAATGGATGAAATCCCGGAGGGGAATCGTGAGGATTCAATACTCTCATCATATTATCGTGGCCTTCAAATTCAATGCCTACTAAATCCCAGGTTTCTTTTTCATTCCAATCAGCACCCTCCCAAATAGATTGAACACTGGGTACTTTTGGTTCATCTGTTTGAGGAAGAACCAATGACACTTGATATTCCAGGGGGACATCCATTCCTACTAATTTAGATGCATTTATCACAGTTTGTTCACCTAGTTTTGGATTTTTAATTCCCTTACGTGTCAAGTGAATTATTACTTCCCAACCTTTTTCAGGCGTACCTGGAGCATATCCTGGCTGTCCTGAAAAAAATTCAAATTCCAAAGGAAAGTGTATCCCAGTAATCATACTTAAGTAATCAACACCTTGTTCAAAACGTAACCATTTAGCTAAACTAACCCAATGATTAGGTGGACAATTAATATGTACAAATGAATATTTTCTTCCGCTTCTATGCTGGCATACTTCAGCACTTATTCCTGCTTCTCCAAACCTTTTGTTTGTATCCTCTACTGCCATTCCAACAGCAGAAAGATTTTGTTCAGAAGATATACTTTGCATTTTAACACCTCTCAATCTTCACCAATAATAATCGGAGCATCAGTTTCACTTTCCTTTACAGGAGGAGCACCAATTCGGATAATTTTTTCACGTAATTTTCCAAATCCATCAATTAAAGCTTCAGGACGCGGAGGGCAACCAGGAATGTAAACATCTACTGGGATTATTGTATCTACTCCCTCAAGAATATTATATGATTGAAAATAAGGCCCTCCAGAAATAGCACATTCACCCATTGCAATACACCATTTAGGTTCTGGCATTTGTTCCCATAACCTTACAATTGGATCTGCGAATTTTTTACTTATCGGGCCATTTACTAATAGCACGTCACATTGTCTTGGAGAAGAGCGGAAGAACACCCCAAATCTTTCAGCATCAAATCTTGGTGCACCCGCTGCAGCCATTTCGAGGGCACAACATTTTATTCCAAGATGAAGGGGGAACAAACTTTTTCTTTGAGCCCAATTGAAAAACCTCCCACCCAATACACCAATTAATTGTTTAATTTTAGTTGCTTTGAGGGCTTCATCAGTTACATTACCTACTATATCTATCAGTGCCCGGCTATTGAATATAGTAAAATTATCAGAATCGTCTTTCATAAATAATCACTCAAATATATATTCTGCCCCTTTTACGGAAAACATGCCATACTCCTAAACTCATTAAAAGTAAAAATAGGCCAGCGTTAAACATAGCAATTGTTGCTGCCTCATGTCTTGAATCACTTACATCAGCATTCATTGTTAAAGTTCCAGCTAAGGCAAGGAACATAAATGCAATATCGAATACAAGGAAAATAATTGCATACCAATAATATTGAAAATGAAATTGAATCATTGCATCCCCTACTGGTTCTGAACCACATTCATATGTGGATAATCTTCTTGGATACAGACTATGATCCGTTTCATAACCAGGTAAGAAATATGATCTCGTAATATTGGGATTTGCAGAATCAGTTACGGGCCTAATGAATCTGGTAATTATGAATTGGCTTAGTGGAAAAATTATACCTAAAATTGCCATTAATCCAACGGCTACGTAACTCTCAGTCACGGTCATTTTTTCGACATCCTAGAGTGCCTTAAGGCTCCCTTACAAAGTTCGACTTAAACACCGGAAATAAGCATATGGTTTTATTAAACATTTAGCCACGCCTAAACCTTTAGACTAAATCTCGTGTTTTCTTCTTTCAAAATATAAACTACATAATGCTGCAATTGTAATACAAGACAGTGCAGATATGTGACTAAAAGAGGGTAAGAATCCTCCCGATTCTTCCCCAGAGACCTTTAATTCGATATTTTCCCTGCCAATCATTCCTGATGTATCTTCGGGTTGAACACTCACAGTGAATTCAAATTCATCGCTTAGAGTCGACTCAGGAGATTCAACTTTAACATTAATCACTCTAAATTCTCCAGGAAGTAATGTGAATTCAAGATCATCACTATCTGGGACTAAAGGAACCCATCCTCTTAACCCTTCAGAAACCATGACCACAACTCTTTCATTAGTATTACCATCATTGTAAATTCTTAATTGGAAAGTAGCACTATCAGGATAATTTACATTTTGTGTTGCACTACCGACAGCTTCAATTTTCAAGTCATGAATAGTTTCAATTTTCAAAACAACTTCAAGTGTTTTAACATATTCTGCGTTATGTTCTGACCTTACATCAACATATACAGTTCCACCTTCGCCATCTTCTACGTCTTCATCTATGTTGAGCGTGATTGTAACTTGAATTGCGAATAACATAATTTCATGAGTCCCGACTAACCCTCCAGCTAACCAGGTATCATTTGCATCATCCATATCCAAAAATTCTAGTATTTCCCCATCTCCCCCTACATAAAAACTTCCAGAGGTAATATTTCTTAATACGTAAATCATAGGTACAGGAATAGATTCTGACACATCAGAAACAACTCCATTTTTATCAATCTGTAATTCATACTCCACCCCATTAATGCTTCTTACAGTTATTATTGCATTATCTTCTTGGGGATTGCCATAAAACACTCCATCATTTTGTATCCAAAATGCAAACTCCGCAGAACCTCCTGGTGGTTGGGTGATTTCTACTTGATTTGCATTGTCTCCTGGGTTTTCGAAAAATGCATTCATTCTAAAAATCAGGTTTGAACTTGTAGTAGTGATGTTGAATGTTTTTTGTAGATTTACTTGATCTGCCGTATTTAGGATTTGTATTGTAGAGCGGCATTGACTTCTTTCTCCGCCATCGATTGTAACTTTAGCAAGAATGTTTTTAGTTGTTTGAGCTGGTATGTTCACCATATTAATTTCAACCGCATTAGTACTATCTTCAAAGAAACGTACACTCCAATCAGAATTACCTCCATCACTACTTGTGCATGCATTCTTCGAAACAACCAAATTATAATTATCAGCAACATTTCCATCATTTGTCACGGTAAATGGATAAGAAACAGTAGCTCCATCCTTGCCTGATTGAGAGGTAATAGTTGCATCAATCTCTATTCCGTGCCTTTCTGCAACTGAAATAGAAGCATCATCATCATCGAATGATTCTCCATTTGAATATAATTCAACAGAATATATTACTGCTTCATCTGCTAAAGCATCAAGTGGGACTGTAACATTCAGATAAACAGTAACACTTTCTCCAGATTGAATAGTAATATCGTTCATTGTTGATCCCGAATCCCCTCCATAAAAAGTAGAACTCCAACCTGTAGGTTCATCTACAGTAATAATAATTGCAAACTTAGTTGCTCCATTTCCAGTGTTAGTAATTGACATTTGTGCTGACCCAACACCTCCTGGATCAATTTCTGGAACGGTTCCAACAAAATCTACTTCACCATCTCGAAATAGTCCTACGGTCACATCTAGAACGCTTGTACATACTATATCCCCTCCTTGTTGATTATTCACTCTAATAGAGATTGAATGAGTAGTTCCAGCATTGGCAGAATTATCAGGACTTACTATGATATCAAATACATAATTATTATCTAGTTCTAATTCTCCTGATTCTGGTTCAATTTCTTTAACCCACGAATTTTTACTTCCAACTGTTGTAATTACAATATTAAAATCAGTATTACCTTCATTACTTACGGTAAATCGTGCACTAGCAGAACTAAATGGAGCAGCATCTACAGTTACAGATGAACTTGAAAAAGAACATTCTTTAATTTCAGGTATTTCTAACTCTAGTTCTAATTCATCACTATTATTTTCCTCATCTGTTCCTGGAGGTGCATTTGTTACAGTTGCAACAACCACAAAACAAGCATTTAGTGCCGTTTCAGCATTTTCCATCCCTGTTACAGTAAAAGTGACAATTTCTTCATCCCCTCCATCAAGTTGTACTGCATTAGGATCAACATCGATATTCCATCCTTGAATTTCAGCATCACATCCAAAATCATCATTTCTGAAATCAGTATCAAGACTAATTGACTCATTAAATTGACCTGTATTTTTCACTATTACTGGCCATGAAACTTCATCATCATTTCCATTCCAAGTTTTTTCTTCAGGATGTTGAGTACTAAGTTCAACACCATATGTATTTCCTTCGCTTCCTTCACCAGCAGTTGTTGTTACTGTAGTTTCACCATTTCCTGGGCCACTTATACTCTGAGCAGCAGCCTGAACAGTAGTATCACAAGATTCAGAAGTTTGTGAGGTTAAATTAACATATAGCATTACGTCTACAGAATCACCACTACTAATTGGTCCGGCAGGTTGCTCAACAGTAGATGTATAACCTGTACATTCAGGCCCTTGCGTTGCAGAAAGTGAAACTGTGATATCATCGGAACCATCATTATGTACTTGGATTGTATATTCTGCGGTAGTTCCTGGATCTGCTTCTTGAGATGCTGGCAGAGGAACTAGACTGACTTCAGCAGCAGCATAAACTGTTGGAATTGTTGAAAGAAAAAGTAGTATTGCTAAACTAAAAGCATAGTTTCTAGGTGTCAAGTTACCTCTGCTCATACCTCTGCGAGGCTACACATACATGAAAAACCCATTCTATATTTGTTTAATTTTGCACAAATAATTGACCTTGAAGGCATTTATCCTCTGATTATAATTTTAAGAACTTCTCTTTATGATTCATTGCATGTTCCCTTGCTTTATTTTCAGGATAACCAGTTGAAATTAATTGTTTAATATATTCTTCCATTTTTTCTTGGGCTTGCGGAGTAAGTTCCGATTTTGAGTCTGTATTATTAACAGGCAATATTGGAGGAATATTTGGGATATTTAATTGTGAAGATGCAGGAATAATTGGGTTTGGAAGTGGAGGGAGAGCTGGTAAATTAGAAAGATTATAATTATTTGAACTTCCAAACTCTTTATTATTGAAAACATCTTTTTTAGGCATTAGTAAAAATGCTCCCCCTATTGCAGCAATAATGAATATTAAGATGCCAATAAGAAGTAAATTATTTCCGTTTTTTGAATTTAAAATCGCATTATATTCTTCATTACCTTCAGAAATAACATTGAAACTTGTTTTTCCACCAGTAATATCCTTATTATTTTGTAATTCAAAACCGATTTCAAAAGTACCGACTTCCATTGGAGTTAATTGAATTATAATTCTCTTACTTTCTCCAGCATCCAATACGACCCAATTCGTATCTTTAAATTCCGAAAACCAACCTTCAGGGATTAATACATCCAATTTATCACTAATTTTTTCATTTCCAAGATTAGTCACTTCAAACTCTATTTCTGCGGTTTTATTATACTCCATTAAAGGAATAGATACATCTATCCAATCTAACCGATATTCTTGAGGGACCGTTAAATTATATGTGTTGTTTATTTTATAATCATCCTCAAACTCTAGAATGAACTCGATTTCTTCAATAGTACCTGCTTTCATTGTAACAGGAATTATTACTTCACAAGTTCCAATTTTAATTAATGCTGCTTCAATTGTTCCAATTTGTTGACAATCTGTTTCCCATGCATTGTTAGTTTTTAGAATTATATTTGGAGTAAAGTCTCTAGTTCCTTCATTTGAAATGGCCCATCTCATATTGAATGAGGATCCAATTGGTGGGTGTTCTCCCCCCTCTAAATCTATACTGGTGCCATTACTAAATTGTAAATCTAAAAACTGAATAGATGGCTCTGGTAAATATAATACATCTAATTCTCCAAACCATTCAAATGATGTACCCTGTAAAGTGGACATAAGAAGTTTATATGATCCTCCTTGAGCCTGTCCATTTCCTTGTAGTGGTATAATTACATCTTTATATGAATTAGGTTCTATTTCAAAAAATCTAGTATATGTTAGTACAATCCATCCAGAAGGCATTATTGCATCAATAGTTATCGAAGACATTGAATTTCCATTATTTATTAATTTAAAAGATAAATTCAATCTTTGATCAGGCAGTACTTTTTCCAGAGTCATATTAGATATTGTATTAATCATCTCATAATTTCCTACAACTAACTCAATAGATTTATTCCACATCTGTTCTGGATTATTTTGAGATATGGCCTTGAGATTTAATTCAAGTATTGTTCCAGCAGGAATTAAGGCAACAGGAGGAAAAATAACTATCCCCAAGTCTTTCTCATCAGATTCTGCCAATAAACCACTATCGATTGTACTAGAATCATAGTCTTCAAAATTTGCTTGCCAATATTGAGGTGATTCCAAAATCAAATCATAACCCTGTACAGAATTACCTCCATTTATAAATTTCAAATCAAATATTGTGGGACTAATTGGTGAAACTAAGATTTGTTCACTAGTTGACATTATTGCAAATGGTAAATTGTGAACATATAATGTAATTGTAAGAGTTTCTTCTATATTATTATCTACATCTGTCCCAATCAAATTTATGTCATAGTAACCGGGCTCTGGGGGGAATTCTAAAGTTGGGATACTTATGGATACAAAAACTTCAACAGTTTCTTGACCTTCTAAATAATGACTTGTTGAAGAAAAACTAAGAGGCCATTGTTTAGAATTTAGAGTTGAACGTTGAATGGCTGAATTAGCATCAATCGTGGTATTAGTGCTAATAAATGCGGTATTTGTCAAATTTAATGACCATGTAGCACCATTACTATTTGAATCAGTCCATTCAAAGGTCGGTATTTCTGAATTTAAACTAATTCCTGGAGTTGTTACTTGAATAGTATCATAATAATTATTATTTATTTCATCAGTTTCTTCTAGAACATCATTAGTATCTGTATGAATTGAAATTTGTCTTACTCCTGAACTTTCTGGAGTCCAATCCCACGTCAAAACGGTTTTTGCACCAGTACCTAATGAAAGTTCATATGAATCAATAGATACCCCGTCAATCTTTAATTCTACGTCAAAATCATTAGCTACAGTATTCCCTATATTTCTTATTTCATAACTTAATTGTACTTCTTCTCCTACACTTGGAATCTCTGTACTTTTAATTAATGATCCTGGTGTTGGAATTACATCGGGTCGTAAATCATTGATACCTACGCCACTTGCGGCTATAGCAAACATTTGAGATCTAGGTCCTCCATGTTGTACATTTGAAACAGTAATTTTCCAAAGTCCAGTTTGAGCATTATCTACTAAAATCACTTCCACATTATTTGTATTATCAGAAACTCCTCCAGTCATTGAACGCCCATTTTGAAATACATTACCTAAGTATGTAGTTCCATCCGGTGCTTCAACTTCTAAGTTCAAGTCATTTACGAGTTGTTTAGAAGAAAACCTAGATCCCATATGATCAGACCAAGCCAATGCCACTTTGAATGGAGAATTAGGCGAGGTCACATTGATATTGTATTCTATACTAGTGCCACTATTTGATAGTGTAGATCTATCATCTACCCAAATCCCTCTCCCTCCTGTTGGTGCGATTGAATTTTGAAGGTTTATTCTTCCCCACCCCTCGTCATTATTTGGAATGTCTCTGATTCCTATATCCTGAGCACCAAGAATTAGCATTGCTTTCGTTAATGCACCTTGAGGTGATGCTCTTTGGGCAACCTCCGTCAAATATTCTCTTACTAATGCTGCTGCTCCTGCAGCATTAGGCGTGGCCATCGATGTTCCAGTATACTCCATGTAATACTGACTATCCCAAGTTGAACCACTATCATCTGATGCTTCTTGAGATTTACAAGAACGTACGTAACCCCCAGGGGCTAGAATGTCAGGTTTTATCCTATCATCATCAGTTGGTCCTCTTGAAGATCCACTCATGATTGTATTTGGTGCTGCACCATAACGACTTTGATGCATTCCTACAGTAATTGGGTTTTTTGCAGTTGCTGGAGAAGTAACAGTTCCTGAATTTGGTCCATCATTTCCTGCAGCAAAGACAATTGAAAGCCCTTGATATCCATTATAATATCTATCGTAAGTATTTGCTTTATCATCTACATCTTCACTTTCGCTTGTATATGCTCCTTGAGCAGAAGCTCCAAAAGAACCCCATGAATTTGAATGAATTCTTGCTCCAGCAGAATATGCATTACCTAGTAAAGAGGTTATAGATGGAGAATAAAAACTACCATCGTCATCATCTTCCATTGCTTGAAAATATAATTCTGCTTGAGGTGCCACTCCCGCATATCCCCCTTGAGTCCCATCTCCAAGGACAGTACATGCTACATGTGTCCCATGTCCACTCCATTTATCCCCCGTTTTTCCTCCATCATTTACTACGTCTACTTTAGCATCTATACGGTTTCCAAAATCACCATGGTCATGATCTATTCCTGTATCAGCAACAGCAATTAATTGACCACTTCCATTAAGTCCATTTGTTGGGAAATATGAGGCTACACTAGACCATTTCATATGTGTTCTTGAGTTATCATTGTAAATTGTAAATTCAGGAGAAATTCGAATCCAAGCAATTCCAGGGTTAGATAATAAATTTATTACATTCGAAGTTGATGTTTTCCCATCATAACGACCTCTATCCCATTTCACAATTTCTTCTAAACTTAATTCTAATATGTGAGGTACATCTGAAAATAATAAATCCCCCTCAACCCCAATTTGTTCTATATTTTCATGAAACCCTTCACTATCTGCTCTTCTCCAACCATCAATTCGAAGCAGCACCTCATTTATATTTTCATTTAGGTTTATTAATTCAAGAACTACATCACCCAAGATTAATGCTATTGGAATTGAATGGATTGCTTCAATTTCTTCAATTTCTTCAATTTCATCTAAACTAGAAATTGGACCTTGGACAATATATCCACTTGGCCAAATATATTCTCTGATTGTTAAACCTTCAATATTATTCAGATTAGTTCTTGCAGTGGTAAGTGGAATGTCACCATTAACAATTACTAATTTTAAATCCGTTCTATATTCCTTTAAAACTTCTGGAATCTCAATAGTAGGTATAAAATCATCTGAATTAAAAATCCCAATTCTTGTCCAAGCTTCCGATGGTCTTTTGTTAATATTTACTTCATTATAATCAATGACTTCCAAATTATGTAATTGGTTTGGGTCCACATTTATAATATCATATCTATTTTCAGAATTATCTTGAATTACAAGTTCATTATCGGTTGTTTTTATTAACGGAGACCAACTTGTAAGAATTAGAAGTAGTAATGCAATCACTACAAGTCTTGAGTCTCTGTTCACGTTACTCCGTCTCTACCGCCCTATTCAACGGTTTAGTATAGATGTGAGTTCAAATGATTAACCAGTGCCTAGTAACCTCGTTTGAAAACCATTCATAAACCCAATCACCGACAGAATGAGTCCACGTTTTAGAACGCTGATTATTTTTTCCATCTTTATAGTTGATTGTAATTTTTATTTCATAATTATCCCAAACAGTTGCACCGGGAACTGTTAACTCCAACTCATCACTTGCAATACTAATGTGTGCTCCTATCTTTTCACGATAAAAAATAGTATTATTCAATTCATTACCTTCTCGATCTTCAAAGGAAATTTCCACACTTACTTCGCTTATTTCGCGACTCCCTACATTGTGTACTTCTGCTAATATTACATGCCCTCCTCCAGATTGCATGTAGATGACATCCACATTTACCGCATCTCTAGGAAGGACCCAATAATAAGTTGCAAATATACTTGAAAAAATCAAGAGAACCACTAATGATGCAGCTAATAACCTAACAGGAGAAAGAGCATCTTGAATCGATTGTAACATCTCAGCTGCTTGTTCACTTTTTTCTAATTCATCCTCGGTTGCGTAAATGGTATCAGAAATCTGAATTAACCGAATTTCTTCTTCAATCTCTTCATCTCCCATAATATTCACCTCAAAAAATTGTATAAAGTATAGTTAATATTCCACTAGAAATTGGTTCTGGAAATACAATATGTGTTGTTGACGCTCTACCATTGGTTAATGAATTTAGTAATGATAAATCATTTCCAATTCCATTAATTCCAAACGTAGATGCACTTGGAATTATACCAGTTACTTGAGCATCAATTAATACTCCTTTTGCATCCCATGTAATTCCTCCAAACTCTACTTCTACATCGCCAGTTGCTATCACTTTCCCTCCAGTGACATCACTAATTATTCCAATAGGGTATAAATTACCAACATAATATGCATGAACAGTAGCACTACGTAGATTTTCTCCTAATATTTCACTACTATGCAGATATACTCCTGGTTGTACCGGAGTATCAGATTGCCTTAGATAAAAACGTTTAATCCCATTAGGATATGATTCAATTTTCATCCCCCAATTTTCAGTATGTTTTATGCTTGTAGTACTTGGCATATCTTCAGCAAGCATCAGGAGATCTGATCGAGAATCAATTGCTCTTCCCGTTGCGTAAATATACAAATCCATCTCATTTCCATTTGATGTATATTCAAGAGTATTTACTCCTTGAAACGCAGTTCCTTTGGTAATATCAAAATTTTTCGATGGACTAGTTGAGAGATGAACTTCGCCTGGCAGGTCTCTCATAAATGCAGTAGCTGGCCACCACTCTCCATCAACATAACGAGCCATTGAAATCATTAGCGCATCTACAGAATGGATGGCAGGAGTTAAACCCCCAGGAGCAGGTACACTAAGGTCCATTTCTAGGATATCTCCAATTGTTGCTGCGAAATCTGCCCGAGCAGGAATATCTACAATTAATGCAGAAAGACGTTGTTTTAGTACTTTATCAAGCATGGTGACTTGCGCATATTCAAGTGAATTTCCAAGTTCAAAATGCATATCTGTATAAATTCTAGGAACTACCAGTGTTGAATCTGTAGACATATACATTCTAACATCAACATCTGTTGCACGTGTTGTATCGAAACCGGCTAAATTTATATTCAAATCCATCCCTTCTAATCCCTTAACTAATATGACAAAATCACTATATTTTGGTTTCCAATCAGTCATTTTTAGATCTAAACTCCACTGAGGAATATCTCCATCAACAAAGTAAAAATAACTCATTTCAACAATTGGTGCAATTCTTGGTAACCAGGCTTTAATGTGATAAGATCTTTCATCATGTACAAAAATTCCTGCTTCATTTAATAGTTCAATATCTAAATCTTTTAATTCTTCTGAATTTATCCATCCATCCCTAAATATTTCAGAAAATTTAGCAGGGTCATGAATTTTTTCATTCATTAATTCAGTGAACCTCTGATGCTCATGATTCGTTATTATCCCATCTTCGAGGATATCAAGTAATTCAGGTTCTGTATTGTTTGTAAAATTTAGAATTGTCATATTAAAGTTTAACATAGTCCTTTCTACAAATGTTGAAGATAATCCATGTACCCAAGAAGGTTCTTCCTCAACATAATCTCCCTTTTCAAGTTCAATAATAACATCAAATTCTTCATTAGATTGTAGATTTAATACCAAACTTGCATTAATATCTCCTGGTTGCGGACCAAGGAAGTCTCTTGTTAAATTACCTACTAAATCATTTACTCCTGTTCCAAATCCAACAAGTCCTCCAAGAAAATTAGAAATTCCATTTATTCCACTTTGCTCTCCGAAATCAGGTAAAATCAAAGATTCACTAGAATCATCAGTCGGAATATCTAATTCTAAATTGCCAGGTAATGGATCTATTTGCATTGTTACATTTAATCCAAGATGTTTATTTTCATATGTAGTTTCATCAATTAATTTAGCACTGAAAGTAGTTCCTTGAGGTCTAATTAATTTGATATGGGCTAATCCTGCAACTCCACTTGCACCTGGTTCTTGAGGAGAGCGCCAAGAAGCAGTTAATAGATTACTAATTTTTACTGAAAGGCTTGCTTCTCCAATATCTCCATTTTGCCAATGATAAGCATGATCTCCATCTAGTACATAATCTGTAGATGCATTTGATATTTGAATTGCAATTGAACCTAGAGGTTCAGAAGAACTGTATCCTACTTCATCGCCAAGTAATATTTCAAACTCATTTGGTAAATCCTCTAATTTTAATGCATTTCTTTGATTTCCAGCTTCTGCATGATAAATCAAACTTGAAATCCCCCTATCTGCAGAATAAAGCATTGATTCAGAATTTTGTATTATCGAGAGGTAGCCAGGCCTTTCAGATAAAAGTGCAGATTGAAATGCAGATATATTTTTAGAATTATTTTCATGTTCTAAATATCCAAATCTAAATTTCTCTCCAGCAGTCATTTCAATTTGTATTGTTCGTGTTTCATCACTAGCGTCAAATGAATAATGAATATTAGATAATCCTGTGAATTTTGCACTCAAACCTACTCTCGTTAATGGAGTTATATTACCTAATCTTCCAGTTACATAATCTAAATCAGTATCTTTCGTTAACATAAAATGGTCTTCTAATATGGTTGGATGGGAACTACTTCCAAATAATATCATTATTTCTCCAAGATATCTTTGAAATCTAGTTTGACGTACACTATTCATCATTTCAAGATGGATATCTCCGCCTTTAGATCCAGAAGTCTCAGTTAATGAATCTGGGAGAGTATTCAATATAGAGCCGATGTTTATTATTACATCAACTATTGTAATAATTGCACCATCAAGAAGTTGACTAAATGCACTTAGGCTAGGGTCATTGGGAGTTGTTATTTCACTATCATCTCCTCCTAATTCGAATGAGCCATATAATACAATTACTTCAGGAATATCAGTTAGAGTAAAATGAATTCTTCTATGGTCAGATTTAGATCCATATCTTTGAAACCAAGAGATATAGTCAATTTCTTCAATCTTTTCCTTTGCTGCAATTAAAATAAGAGTATTTGGACTTGTAGAACTGTGTGGATTTACTGGTAATGTGGGATCATTATTATTTTGAGAGTCATCATTTGAGAAATTTTTAATTCCTAAGATAAAAGATAATCTTGATGGTCTTTGTCCTGGCATATCAATTTCATTATCATATCCTAACATACTATATATTCTATCAATTTCATCAGGTTCAAAACTTTGAGATGGTAATTTCCTAATCCATCCTATTGCTTCTGTAATATTCCCATAAACATCATTTTCTGGAAAATTAGATCGATCTTCATAATAATGTATTCGTAAATCAGTATCTCTTTCTGCCCAAAACTCAATCGTATCTAAACTATTTTCTCCAAGGTTATCATTTCTAATTATTAAATCAATTTCTTCTGGTAAACAATAACGTACGGGAATTGATTTACAAGGAGTTGTAGAATTACCCGTTGGATGAAAAGAAGCGTCAATATATGCCATTTCTAAAAATTCTTCGGGACTTTCACCACTTGGAAAATGAACATATCCTAAACCTACAGAAACACCACAATCTTGTTGGTTACTTGGCAAATTTCTTTGTTCAGGAGTATATTCGACTCTACATGTTGCTTGCCCCTGATTCATTAGATTCAAAGAATATGGAGAAGCAAGCATTGCAAGGCTTAATTCAGAACTCCCCTCAAAGATATTTAATAATGACAGTAATCCCCCTGAAACCGCATCAATTGCTGAAATAGTGGAATCTGTGATATTCAAAGTCACTCGTTCTAATCCTATATTTAATTCAAATAATTCAGGGCTTTGAGTAAATCTAGAATCTATTGCCCAAACATAACTTTCACCGATATCAGAACCTATAGATAAATCATAAGTGAATCCTTTTAGTAATGATACTTCTAAATGATCCAAATCATCCCATATAGCATCATTATCATCAATTGTACTAACTGAATAAGTTATTGTAGGTTTAACCCAAAGTTGTGAAGGGACGCCAGTTGATACATCAAATATATTTCCTTCATAAGGCCAAGGATCTCCATTACTATCTATAATATCCCAAGTTTCACCTTTCCCAAGATCAATATCAGTGTTTTCAGGAAATACTGAGATTGTAAGAGTTACTTCTATATCCACCTCACAATTAACATCTTTTGGTACTATTTCGTCATCTACAGTACAAACTCCATCTCCATCAAGATCTTCCCCATTAATATCTACTTCATTATTGAATGGATTCGGTGGGAATGCAATTAACTGTCCATAGAATGATGCATTATCAAATTTAATTAATCCTTCATCATCATCTAATGTAGAATAATTCGTAATAATCACATAATTATCGATTTCCCAAGGAGCTAATGTTTCCCATAAACTTGCAGGTAATCCCTGAGGTTTTTGTTGAGGGTCCTCAAGCATTTGGTAGGGTAGTGGATGATTAGGATTATTTGGAGTGGTATTTGTTATTATTAATCCATTAAGATCAGTTGAATTTTCTCCCAATGGTTCATTAATGCCACTTTCCCTCACATTTATACTATCCAAAATAGCTTGTGATGCAATTGGTGCTGCTTCTTGACCGTCCCCGATATAATTTGAAGATGTGACTTCATGAAGTTTATCTAAAATTCCAAAATCATTTGTTTTTAGAGCACTTGATTCTGCGATTACTAATGGAGAAAAACTTGATCCTACCATTAGTATGAAAAGTAAAAAAGCAATTTTCCATGTTTTTATTTTCTTCACGCGAGGAAGTTCCACGATTAGCCGAATACCTTCCATAATAATGGCAGGCTGTGCTCTTCCTCATTTATGATTGCCCTTATTGAGCAGATTAAAGTATCAATTCGATTTAAAAATTAAATGTCAATATCATCATCTTCATTAATCATAGTTTCTAATTTTTCTGGTAATGGTGGAAGTTCTATCTTTAATCCACCTTTTACTTTTTTTGGTATTTCAGTTGTTGTATTCATGCCAGGAATCTCCATTTTAAGTCCTGATTTAATTTTCCCCTCTTTTAATTTAGTAGTTTTTGTTTCTTCATCAGCAACATTAGATTTCTTCATTTCAGTTAAAAATGATAAATCATCATCGATTTCTTCTAGCTTTTTAGGTACTTTTTCATCTTCATTAATTAGGGCATCAAGCATATCATTACCAATATTATTACTTTGAGGATATTGCTTTTCTTGGATTGGAGCCGATTCAGGTATTCCTGTCATTTGAGGATAATTTATTTGCTGTGTTTGTGGCCTACTCCACTGTTGTTCGGAAGTGCCAATGCTTGCAACACTAGCTAAATCATTTCCAGCATCTCCATATAATTCTTGAGAAACCTTCTGTAGTTCAATTTCTTTCTGTTCTTCAGGAGTCAGATTTTTACCTTCAGTTTCAATTTGTGAAATTCGTCGTTGAATATTATTCCAGGCCAGATAACCTATCCCCCCTAATAATCCAAGTAATATGGCCCCCCCTCCAATATAAATTTTTGAAGATGTTTTAGGGGCCGAAGCTTGAGACACAGCAACAGAATGAGTTAATTCCAATTTTCTATTTTCTGAATTTACTACTTGCACCATTATTGTGTATACACCTGGAGTTGAATATGCATAACTCATTACCGCTTCATTTGTAGAGGTGTCATAAGCACCTAAAATCCAATCATTTCTTTTATTCCCATCGTTATTACTATCTGTGCTTAAATCAATATCCCATCTATAAACTATATTAGAATCTTCAGGATCATTTGCTTTAATACTAAATTCAAGGAGGGTATTCTGTACAAGATTATCTTCTGGCCAATTTACAGAAATAAGCTCAGGACTCGTAGCATCAACTATTGTAAACTCAAGGCTAGATTCTCCAATATTACCCGAGATGTCAGTAACCCTTACAGTTAAGTTATGAGGCCCTAAATCAGTGGTTATTACAACGAATGTAGATCCTTGATTAGAATCAATTGTAGAATCCCATATCCAATTAATACTTTCAATTTCATGATTGTCAGTACATTCACAATTTATTATTAAATCAGAATTTTGCTCTATGAAAGCCCCATCTCCAACTCCAACTATTTTCAAATTAGGCATTATGGAATCTACAACTGAAATAGACATATTTTCAGATTCCATTTCCCCATCCGATCTTAAGATTATCAACTCTACATTATATTCACCTGGAGAATCCCATTTCGCACTTGCACTTGGTCCGTTAATTAGTCCAATTCCTTCAATATTCCAACTTATCTCCTTAAGTTGACTCCATTTGTTTGGAGTTGATAAGGCATCTAATTGTAATGTATCTTCTAATTGAATATTTGTAGAATTATGTGATAAAATATCAATAATTGGATTTAATACTGGATTAACCAAAAGTGTAAGCGTAGTTGCCATTTTTGTGGGGCCATCATTTACAATTACAAGGTGCAAAGGAACATTAGCATAATCTGAAGTAACAGTCCAAGTTAATTGGTCAGGGATCATTCCAGATGCAAGTTCTAAACTTGCCGCTTCAATATTAGATCCTTCTGAAATAACTCCGTTACTACTGTATTGAATATATTGTTGTTCAGTCATAAGGTATGAATTTCCATTTCCAAATAAATGGGTAGATTCGATTGTCATTTCATCACCTTCATCAAAAGATAATTGTTGATTATTGAATATTTCAAATTCATTAGGCTCCAATTGAATTATTGAATCATAAGGTTTCCATAACCAATTTTCATTATTGTAGGTAATTGCTACTGAAATAGATACAGAAATACCCCCCCCGGCGCCTCTTCCCTCATCTGCAGGGTGGCGCATATTATCTAACACAAGAACAAAATCATCATTTGATGGTATGGACCATGTGAAATCAACATTATTTGTTAGATTCTCTATGCTTGGATCTTTTTCTATTAAATATGAACCGCTTAGGGGATTGATGTGATATTTTTGTTCATTTAAATAACTGTAATAGACTCCAGAATCCATGATTAATGAATCGATTGCATTAGAGGAATTACCATTAATACTTATTTCTAGAATTTCATCGCCTGTAATACCTTGTAATATTAATGCAACACAATTATCATCATCTACTGTGAATGCCGCATCAATATTAAAACTTTGATTAAGTGAATATGTAAATTCTGAGCATTCAAATGAGGAACGTGCACTAATGGATTTTTCATTTGAATCGGATTCAAGGTATGTAGGGAACATTGGCATTAGTAATAGTGCAATCATAGTTACCACTACGAAAAACCGCGTTCCCATATCCTCTGGTCATCTGACAACTTCATGAAACTTGTCTAATATTGTTCTACATCTATTCGCCAATCTCATAAGCCAATTTCACTGGTGTAGGATTATCACATGACTAATAGTACCGAAATACCGATTGCCCCAATCGCAAAGAAAGTAGAACATTTTGTGAAGTTTGGATTCATAGAAGGAGAGAATAGGGGTAAAAACCCAATGAACCCGCCTTTAGAAGTGCCAGACCCATATTATTGGATGCGAGATGATTCAAGGAAAGATAAAGAAATCATTGAACATTTAATATTAGAAAACGAATATACTGAAAAATCTACTAATTCTCTTCAAAATTCACGTGAAGAAATATACGAAGAATTACTTTCACATATTCAAGAAACAGACACTTCAGATGCAGTCCCATATGGAAAATATGAGTATTATTCACATACTATTGAGGGTTTATCATATCCTATTCATTGTAGAAGAAATAAAGAAGAAAAGAATTCAATAGAAGAAGTAATTCTAGATGAAAACAAATTGTCTAAAAAATTAGGTAAAACACAAATGAACGTTGGAGGTATTGGAATTAGTCCTTCTCAAAAGTTGTTAGCTTATTCTGTAGATTCAAGTGGATATGAAATGTATGAAATTACTATAGTTAATTTATCAGATGATATGCAAATTTCTAAGATTTCAGATGTTGCCGATTTTGAATGGGGATCTGATGACGATACAATATATTATACAAAAATGGATTCAGCACATCGCCCTTATCAAGTATGGAAAAGCAATTTAAATGATTCAAATGCTGATGAATTGATCTTCGAGGAAAAAGATGAATTATTTTGGGTAGGAGTTTCAAAAACATCAGATCAAGAATTATTACTTGTTGGTTCAGGTTCTAAAGAAACTAGTGAGATACATTTCATCAATTTACATTCAGGAAATAATGACTTAACATTAATAAGAGAAAGAAAATATGGGGTTCTCTATACCATTAGTAAAAGAAATAACCTTTTTCACATTGTAACAAATGCGGACGATGCTAAAAATTTCGAAATTCTTACGGCGCAAATAGATACTCCAAAGGAATGGAACCCATTTACGGATGTTTTAGGAAACATAATTTTCAAAAATAGCAAAATTAGAAGTATTAGCCATACTATTTCATTCCAAGATTTTTTAATAGTATTTGGTCGTGAAAACGGATTAAAACAAGCATGGTGCATTACCTTTGAAGAAGATATTGCTTTAGATTTCCATCAATTAGAATTTCCTGAATCTGCCTATATTGTTGGGATGGGTTCAAATTTAGAATTTAATTCTAATAAGGTTAGAATTACATATAGTTCTATGGTGACACCCCATACAATATTTGATTATATTGTTTCTAGTAAAGAATTCAAATTAGTTAAGCAAAAAAACATTCCTAATTATGATCAGTCAAAATATAGCACGAAGAGAATCTATGCACCTACAAAAGATGAAACTTTAATACCTATTTCAGTTGTTTATCGTAAAGATATTCATTTGGAAGAAATTAATAATTCTAAATTAATGTTGTATGGATACGGATCATATGGTTCTTGCATTGAACCTAGATTTAATTTAGGAATCTTACCAATGCTGGATAGGGGGATGGTTTACTGTATTGCACATATTAGGGGAGGCTCTGAGATGGGAAGATCTTGGTATGAAGATCAAGGAAAATATCTCTCCAAAAAGAATACTTTTGAAGACTTTTGTAGTTGTGCAGAATTTTTGATTAATCAGGGTTGGACCACTCCTGAAAATATTGCAATTGAAGGAAGAAGTGCAGGAGGATTATTAGTGGGAGCAGTATTAAATATGCGTCCAGATTTATTTAATATTGCAATTGCAGGTGTGCCATTTGTGGATGTAATGACTACAATGTGCGACCCCTCTATTCCCTTGACTGTAGTTGAATGGGAAGAATGGGGTAACCCTAATGAAGAGAGATTCCATGATTATATTCGTTCATATTCACCAATTGATAATGTTGTTGAGCAAAGATATCCAAATATTTTGATTACTGCTGGATTACACGATCCAAGGGTGGCTTATTGGGAAGGAATGAAATGGTGTGCAACATTAAGAGAAAAAGCAACATCAGATTCGGGTTTAATTTTATTAAAAACAGATATTGAAGCAGGCCATTTTAGTGCATCTGATCGATATAAATATCTTCGAGAAAAAGCGTTTGAATATGCATTTTTATTTGATTGCTTAAGTTTGTGAAATTATCTCAAAACTTTCCATTGTCAAATTAATTATATCAGAATCAGAGGCTGCATAAACGGTATTGAATTCATTAGATGCTTCTGAAATTAGATTTGAGGTATCTTTTATTCTAGAACTGTAATGTGTTATTACTAAATGTTTAGCATTAATTAATTTCGCATTTTTGGCCGCTTGAATTGCTGTAGAATGAAGATATTGATTTGCCCTATCTAAATTCTCTTCCATGAATGTTGCTTCATGAATTAGCAATGTGGTATTATATTCGGTATTTGAAAAATTTATAAATCCGTTATTATTTCCAGCAGTATCTCCACTAATTAGAACGCTTGGGCCGATTTGTTCAGGAGATCTGTAATCTTTTGATGCATAGTTGTCAATATTTCCACCCTTTGCTAAACTTTGTATTTGATTTTTAGTCAAATTATTTTTTTCTGCTAGTTTTGAATTAAATTTACCTTTTTTATTTTCTTCTTTAATCCACCATCCACAACTTGGTACAGAATGTAATGTTGGAATATTCATTATTTCAATTCCATTTGTATAATCAGTTAAATTTGTTATTGATTGGATTTTATTATTATCTGGATCAATTAATATTGCATTTAAACTTCCGATATCATCATTTTCATCTACACCTATTAAAATCCAATTCGTGTGAAAACTGAGGTTTTTTGTAGTTCCTCCTAATGACCACCATTGCCTATATTGAAAACATAAATCTACATTTGAGGGTTCTATATCAGAAATATCAGCAAATGGGTTTTTTAATTTTATTAACCTCTCTATGATTTCATGAGATGTTGGAGCTATTACAGTCAGTGGCTTTTCTCTTCCATCCAATGATAATGTTTTCAAAAAAGGCAATACTCCCCAAGTATGATCTAGGTGTCCATGAGTTAGGAGTATTGTGTTAATTTTTCCAATTTTAACTCTAAAATTTGATTCTTGTTCTTTTAATTTTTTATTATGATTAAAGATTCTTTCTTGAAATCCTTCACCACAATCAACAACAATAGCACCATTATCAGTATTTACTACCGAACCACTCACACTTCTTCCATGCGCAGGCCTTGAAGAAGAAGTCCCTAGAATATGTATTTGCATTTAACTCACCAAAGTTATTGCACTGGATTTTTAGGAATTGGAGTTTGTGGAAACCATCGAAGAATCACAATATCATTTACTGCACGAACCCATCTCCAGGGTATTGCAACGTGAATACTATCCTCAACAATATTCGGTTTACATTCATTTACAAATAAGTGCGTACAATTCCATTCTTTTGTTTCAACAACACAATCATGAACCAATCCAAGCAATCTTCCATCTGGTAGAAACACTTGTTTTCCTTTTAGGCTGGCCAAACTACCGTGTGTCATAACATTGCTGTAAATGGCATGTGAAATCAATATTGCCATCAAAAACACCGAAAAACGGTTTTTTAGACTTATTTTCCGCGGTTCTGATTCGCCTTTAGACTTGGACGTAATTTTTCTGCACCCTTGCCTTTATTATGCAGCCCTCTTCCTCTTTTTCCAGCACTCGTTTTACCCCGATATGCTCTTCCTCTATGAGATGAACCTTTAGCAACCCAACCTAATTGTTTATCATTAATTATTGAAGGATGATTAGGATCTATCAGAATTACTTCAAAGAATTTATGTTTACCGTCTTCTCCAACCCAGTAAGAATTCAAAACCTCTAGATTTGGATAATGTCTTGAAACACGTTCTTCAGCTATGCGCTGAGTATTTTTAGCCATTGTAATTTTATTGATACCCATCTTACTTGGCTTACGCTTCATATGAATTTTACCTTTTCTAAGTCCACCACGACGTACTCTAGTTCTAATTATAACTACGCCTTGTTTTGCTTTGTAACCCATTCTTCTTGCAGCATCTAAGCGAGTAGGCCTGTCAATTTTACAGTTTACAGGTTCTCTACGCCATGTAGCCATTCTTCTTTGACGAAGATCAAAAGGAATAGAATCTTTAGGCCTTTTCCAGGTCTCTCTAGTATGTTGATATAGCCCCTTTACCATGTCGATACCTCTTTACAAGCAACTTGGCGACCAACCGCCCCTTTATGACCGTTGTCTATTTCATTCCTCTTCAGGAATCATTGCTTCAACGTCATGAAGAAGATCTTCTAATGTAGAAATACTATCATTATACTTTATTTTTCGAGCGACTTGTAGAGGTACAGGCATTGTACTTGAAATCGAATCGAATTCAGATCTGATGACTAATATCTCAGCACGAATTCGTTGCATTGCTAAAGATATTGCTAATTCAAATGTTTTTGTATCTAAATGTCCTTTTTGATGATGATTAAGTAACTTTTCAAGGATAGACAAGACATCTTCATCGGTATTAACCAAACTTCTCCCCCCAGTTCCTTCTTTCATTGTGTAAAATAATTGTGACATTGTAGCTGCTAAACTACCTACTAGACCAATACCAACTAACATTAAAAATGCTGCAACAATTCTTGAGAATGGATCAATTGGCGCATAGTCTCCATAACCAACGGTTGTAGTTGTAACAATTGCCCACCACATTGCATCGCTAAATGAATGAATCATTCTAGAACATTCATCAGGCATAAACTCCAATGGTATTCCATTTGGTGCACACAATAATTCATATTCTCTCGATTCAAATATATATACGAAAAATCCACCAGCCACAATTAATGTTAATACAATAGTAAGTAAATGTAGTATCTGTCTTTCTACGGTAACTTTAGTTTTTCTTCTAGCCATTCCAATTATTCTTAGTACTCCTGAAAATGCTCTAATTAATCGAAGTAATCTCAATCCCCCGAGACCAGCAAGAAGAGGTATTGCAGTAACAAACATTGGAATCAAACCAAGAAATTCCCACCAATGTGTTTTCCACCACCATTCTTTATCGACACATCTATTATAATCATCACGTAAATCGGCTATAAATATACATATGAGTAGTAAATCAGAAAGAGCCAAAAGTGTCCATTTCAAATCTTTATCTTGAATGATATCATAAATAGATCTCTCACTAAAATGTTCTAAATCATAAACAATTATTGCAATATTTGCAATTGTTAGTAAGAAAATAAGATAATCATTAGCCCACCAAGGTTGATCCTCTGTATGATATTTATCCTCAGTAGTGGATTCAGCCATATCATTCGTATACATAAATAGTTTTTGAGTTTTATTGCTTCGAACCAATAGTTTAAATTAGATGAAATAGGGTTTCATAGTATTATGTTTTCGGATTGTTATGGCCAGAGATGATGCCCCACTTAGGCGTTTGATTGGGCATATGAGTTCACATCGGAAGACAGTTTGGTTAGCATCAATTTGTAGTGTGGTAAATAGATTATTTGATCTTGCCCCACCGATTTTAATTGGAGCGGCTGTAGATGTTGTTGTTAGGGGCGAAGGGTCATTTATTTCTGAACTTGGAGTTACTAATGTACATCACCAATTATGGTTAATTGCAGGTATTACATTTTTGATATGGGGTTGTGAGTCGTTATTCCAATATTTGTATGGGGTTTTATGGAGGAACCTCGCACAGACGGTTCAGCACGAACTTAGATTAGATGTGTATGGACATATACAGAATTTAGAGATGGGTTGGTTTCTTGAACAGTCTAAAGGAAATTTAATGGCAATAATGAATGATGATGTGAATCAACTTGAACGTTTTCTTGATGAAGGAGCTACAGACTTATTGCATGTTGCAACTACAGTAATTGTGATTAGTACATTATTTTTTATTATAGATTGGAGGGTAGCATTATTTTCAATTGCTCCCATACCTCTGATTTTATGGGGGTCATTCCGATTTCAATCCCGTATTGCACCGAGATATGCCGATGTTCGTGTTAAAGCAGGAAACATTGGAACATTATTAGAAAATAATCTTACTGGAATTACAACAATCAAGAGTTTTACTGGTGAAGATAAAGAATATGAGAGATTAAAAATTACTTCGGAAGATTATTGTGAATCTAATCGTAGTGCAATCAAACTCAGTGCTAGTTTTGTTCCCTTAATTAGAATGGCAATTCTTATTGGATTTACAGCAACATTACTTTATGGAGGAGAATTAACTTTGAATGGAACAATAGAAGTTGGTGAATTTAGTATTTTAGTATTCATGACTCAGAGATTATTATGGCCATTAACAAGATTAGGGGCAACATTTGACCTTTATCAAAGAGCAATGGCTTCAACAAATAGGGTACTTGATTTGTTAGAAACAGAAATTTCTATGAAGGACGGAGATAAAATTTTGACAGATGTTAAAGGAGAAATAAGTTCTGAATCTTTGAGTTTTTCTTACCCGGAAAGAAATGCAACACTTATTGATGTGAATCTTCAAATCCCCGCAGGTTCAACGGTTGCGATTGTTGGACCTACTGGATCTGGAAAGACAACACTCGTACGTTTATTGTTAAGGTTTTATGATCCTATCGAAGGCTCAATCAAAATAGATGGAGTTGATGTACGTGAATTAAAATTATCTTCATTAAGAGAATCAATTGCTTTGGTAAGCCAAAGGGTTACTTTATTTCCAGAGAGTGTTAAAGAGAATATACGCTATGGAAATCAAAACGCTACAGATGAAGAAATTGAAAAAGCAGCAATAATTGCAGAAGCAATGGAGTTTATTGATTCACTTCCAAAAGGTTTTGATACACAAATTGGAGAGGGCGGATACAAATTATCCGGAGGACAACGTCAAAGGCTATCAATTGCTAGAGCAATTCTGAAAGATGCACCAATTTTGATTTTAGATGAAGCAACTTCATCTGTAGATAATGAAACAGAGGCAGCATTACAACGTAGTCTAACTAAAATTAGCGAAGGAAGAACAACATTAATTATTGCACATAGACTTTCTACTATTCGTAATGCAGATAATATATACGTTGTTGAAAATGGAAAGATCATCGAATCAGGAACACATGAAGATTTAGTTTCATTGAATAAAATGTATAAGCGCCTTTGGGATGTTCAAACAGGCACGGTTCTAAATCCGTGAAAAGTTCCGCTCAATCAGAATAGAACTATAATAGCAATAGTTGTAGTTGAAATCACCCATCTTGTTTAAGGTAAGAAGGAGGACAGTCTTACGTTCTGGTAAGAAAGCATCCTATGTTTGCCTATATAAAATTGGAGAAAATATAATGAATAATTTCGAATCACTTGGCCTTTCAAATGAACTTCTACGTGCAGTAGAATCGGAAGGATATACATCACCTACTCCCGTCCAAGTACAATCTATACCTCCCTTATTAGAGGGAAGAGATGTCCTAGGAGTTGCACAAACAGGAACTGGTAAAACAGCAGCCTTTGCATTACCAGTTCTCCAGGTTATGAGCCGTTCAAAACCACAAGGTAAACGATACATTAGAGCGCTTATCCTCTCACCTACAAGAGAGTTAGCAGCTCAAATTGATGAACGATTTAATGCATACAGCGAACATCTTGACATAAGACACAAGGTCATATTTGGAGGGGTAAAGCAGAATCCACAAGTAAGAGCACTTGAGAGAGGGCTCGACATATTGGTTGCTACTCCTGGAAGATTACTTGACCTTATTAGCCAAGGGCATGTTGATATTGGAAGAGTTGAGTTTTTTGTTCTAGATGAGGCAGATAGAATGTTAGATATGGGCTTCATTAGAGATATTAAGAAAGTTTTGAAATTATTGCCGAAAAAGCGTCAAAATCTTCTTTTTAGTGCCACTATGCCAACATCAATTTCGGATTTAGCAGGTTCTTTTCTTAATAATGCAATCATGATTGATGTTAGTCCAAAAGAAGTTACCGTAGAGCGAATAGAGCAGAAGATTTTATTTGTTCGTAAAGCAGATAAACGTAGGTTATTAGTCAAAATTATCAAAGAAGAAAAAGTAGGGCGTGGCATTATATTTACAAGAACCAAGCACGGTGCTAATCGTTTAGTAAAGCAACTGGATCAAAGTAGAATTAATGCTGCAGCGATTCACGGAAATAAAAGTCAAGGAGCACGAACAAAGGCATTGGCTGGCTTCAAAGATGGGGACATTCCAATATTAGTTGCAACAGATATTGCAAGTAGAGGTATTGACGTAGATGGGATTACACATGTTTTCAATTATGATTTACCAAATGAACCCGAGAGTTACGTACATCGAATTGGAAGAACCGCCAGAGCAGGACGTTCAGGAATAGCTTACGGGTTCTGTGATAATTCTGAATCAGGCTATTTAGTAGGTATTCAACAATTAATTGGTTATAATATCCCTGTAGATGATACTCATGAATTTCATTTTATTGGAGCAATACCTAAACCGGGTCAAAAACCAGGGAAAATAAAGGAGAATAAATCTCCAAATAGAACACAAAATAACCACAAATCCCAAAATTCAAGATCTCAACCAAAGCGACATAATCACCGCTCCAATAGAAGTAATTCACAAAGATCACATTCAAACAATAGAACCTCTGGGGGACGGAGTCAATCTCGGGGTTCAAATAATCGTTAAATAAAGATTAAGAATTAAAAGCACCAGGAAGAAAAGTCCAACGAATATCATTCTGACTAATTCCTTTGTAGTGATTCATTATTCTAGGTTCATTTGCTACTCTTTCATGATATGATAACAATTCCTTATAATCCATAATCATTGATTTTTCTATACCGTCATAGTTACCTGAAAACAAAGCAAAAAGTTCACTGAATAGTTTTAGATCAGCAATACTCATTTCATCAGTATCTGCAGCCCAACCCTTTTTTGATTCTCCTAACTTTTTCTCATATATTTTTAGTGCTTTTGTGGCAGCACCATCAATTTCGAATAATTGTTTACGACGTTGTATTCTTTCACTCTCATCATCAATATAAAATGTAGAGTCCAATGCACGAGCAATAGGGTCCATTCCATCGATGAACTCATCTGCTTTGGCTGCTTGAAATGGGTTCTTTGGAACTAAGCCAGATTCTTTTCCTATGTGACGAAGGATTGCGGAAGATTCTGCAATTGTTCCTTGAGGAGTTTGTAGTATAGGCAACATGTCCCAAGGAAGTTCCCCGGATTCCTTCATTTTATTATATTCAATATCGTTTACTTCCACATCTTCCCATTCTATTCCAGAAAGTGCTAATGCGATTCTACTTGCTTCGGCGCGTCCAGGTTCTGGCCAGTAAATTAGGCGATTCATGCTTGGCGATTGAGGTCCCGTTATTGACCATATCGTTACTATGAATTAGTAACTATTACAATCGGATAATCATAATTGAACTTAATTATCTTCTTTAATTATGTTTGAAAGCACTTCAGATCC
>Ga0114997_10000086_pt1 | contig 61938 bp, 45 predicted proteins | sample ArcticOcean_MG_C_2_FD_87045 | JGI IMG/M metagenome (GOLD analysis project Ga0114997, IMG submission 87045) | Marine microbial communities from western Arctic Ocean - ArcticOcean_MG_CB4_136 | ecosystem: Environmental > Aquatic > Marine > Oceanic | place: Arctic Ocean: Canada Basin | collected... | reverse complement strand
CAATTAATGGCATACCTTGAAAATCGGGAGCAATTACTTCTACTCCTGAATCTCGTAATGTCTGTATCTTACTGCCATTGGGTGTACCTTCAAGCCCGTGAGCAAATATAATCATAAACAAGTTGAAACATCTATTCAATTTGAAGTTATTGAATTAATTTTGACACATAGGGCAATAAAATGTAGATCTTTGTTGTTGAACAATTCTTTCAATCATACCCACACATCCTTTTTTCAAGCAAGGTTCTCCAGCCCTCCCATATACTTGTAAATGAACTTCAAAATTATCAAGATAAAGTTGTGGCTCATGAATATATTGTAAATCATCAAGATTAGTAAGCCTAGTCCCTCCAACTTCAACCGCTTTACGAAGAAGAGGTTCAATAACCTCAAACAAGTTTGCAGCTTCTTGAAATTTTATTTCTTCTGAAATTCTAGTTGGTGAAATTGAAGATAAATGAAGAACTTCACAAACATAAATATTACCTAAACCTGAAATTCTAGATTGATCAAGAAGAACTGCTTTGATATTTCTTTTTGTTCTGGTTAATGCATCTTTTAATCCACCCATATTCCAACCCTTATCTAATGGGTCAGGACCCATAGTTTGCAACCTTTGGATATATTCTTCGTCTGTCATTAATCTAAGAGTCCCAAATCTCCTAACATCACGATATATTGCTTTAGAACCATCATCAAATTTTATTTTCAAATGACAATGTTTGTCAGGAAAGTCTTCGGGCCATTCTGCACCTTTCGGAAGTAACCACCACCCACCAGTCATACGTAAATGCCCTTCAATTACTGTCCATGATTCCGGAATTGGATTCTCAGTATCTTCTAAATGAATAAAATAAAATTTACCCACTCTACTAACTGATTGTATCACTCTTCCCAAAAGTCCACCAATTCCAAATTCGGAGGATTGTTCAGAAGCAAATGAAGCAAATCTTGAGCCATCCCTTAACAATTGAGCTTTCCATATATCTGAAAATGATAAATCACTTATTTTTCTATTTGACATGAATCTAGACAATGCAGAACGTGTAACTTCTACTTCAGGAAGTTCTGGCACAACCCTACAAGAGACTCTAAAGCACTTAATTAAACCGTAATTTATGGCATTTCGGAAAAATGGTAAATCAGCGATTTTTAGATAAAAACGATGATTTCAATGGTAATCAATAATAAGTGTCTTGTCTGGGCCTCGTCTATGTCCGTAGAAGCAATGGTACAAGGTATGATAGATGATTTGACAAAAACAATGGAAGATGCAGTAAAGCACGACAAGGGTAACAGCGCTGCTGGAACAAGAGTGCGTAAAGCAATGCAATCTACTAAGGCTACAGCACAAGCTGTACGTCTGCAAGTTCAAAACGATAAAAATAACTAATTTAATCGTTTATCATAAATAAACGGATTCATCCGTAACACGATAACCCTTCTCGGTGAGCCGAGGAGGGTTTTTTTATTTAATCTGTTTAAACAATACAATGGAATAACATGTGTTGCTCTTCATAACCTTTTAATTCAATAGATTCAACAATCTCAATATTTGATTCAAGCAATTTATTCTCTGTTTCTAAGAATATCGCTTTATCTCCTCCTTCATTAAATCTTTCTGATGCACCCTTTAAGCTAAGAAGTGCGGTTGAATTAGGCTTTAGTAATGTTTTACATGCCTTGATGAATATATCAACTTGGCCTGCTTGTGAAACATCTTGGAATAACCAATCAGCACGTTTTGGAATCATATAAGCCCAGGATTCAATTTTACGAGCATCACCAAAAACGGGAATGATACCTGGCCTATTAGCAGCTAAGTGATTTAAATCTCTTAAACAGCGAGGAGAGATGTCTACAGAAATTAATCGTCCTGAATATTTATTTCCCTTTCCACAAAGATGATCATGAATATGTGAGATCGTTGTGCCATGTGCTGCTCCCAGATATACTACTGTTGAACCAGATGAAGGAAATAATAGAGCAGGATCATTTTTTGTTCTTAATATCGCTGCACCTAGCTTCGAACGAAAGGGATCCCATCTCCTCCATACACCTTCTTTCTTTTTTCTAATGGTTTCCCCATATACTCGATTATTTCCATCAGCATTTAATGTCCATATCGCCCTTCCCTCTAATTTTACATTAGGAGATATCTGAACATGATTCCTAGCCATTTAATCATCTCATCTTTGAATCTAAATATTGCTTTCTAATCTTTTCAACTCTTTCTTCTATGAGGCGTAATTCCTCTTCACCCCAAGGAGTTCCATTAAAAGCATCAATTCTCGCTGCTAAACTCATTCTTGCTGCGAACATCCTTGAGATTCTTCCACGGACTGGTTTAGGTGACCTTGAGATAAATAAATGAGCATAAATAAGGCCATGCTTAGGTGGTTTTGTACCTAGTTTTAAATGTGAGAAAAATGCTTTTTCTGCACCTAATATTTGTACAGTTCCTGCAGGTAATCTTGCTAATCTCATTCTTCCATGAGCAGCCACACAAAGTTTTGCAGCAATCAATGGACCTGCGATTGCAGAAAGAGAGGGAAGATGAATCAAAGATAACTCCCTAATGGCAGATTCAATACGATCTAATTGTGATTGTAAACTTGCTACTGATTCTGACCAATTTTTAATCACTATCCATTCTGATTCAGAAGGAGGTACTGGAGGTGGAATAACTTCGAAATGTGCTGCTAAATCAGAAATTGTATCTGCAGACATAACTAATTTAGCAAGTCTATTTCTATCTGCCTCCATTCTTGCCCTTGGAAGTAATAATACAATCCATTCGGTAAGCCTAGCCTCCAATAATACCCAACTACTCCTTAATTCATCTGCAGCTCTAATTAGATGCTCTAAACGCCTATCTGGGTCAGATGCGGAATCATCTACATCTTGTTTTGATAATAATAATGCTGCCTCATCAAGAACCTTCATACGATCTTCATCAGGATATGGTAATTCAACTAACTCATGGATACTATCTCCAAGTTCTACTAATATTGCTTCAGGATAGCGTTGATGGAGATGTTTTGCTTCTTCAAGCAGCACTCCCGATGAAAGTAATCTCAAACGTTTTGCAACCTCTTCTTTATTCAATGACTTCTTGCAAATTTCAACTTCTAAGAGTTCAAAATTTTCATCAATTACTGCTGCAGCCTGCCAGTCTTGCCACAACTTCATGCACCTCCGAGAATAAACTAATCAAAAATACCGATGGTCCAAATAATCAAATTATATCAATAAACCACTTTTTTGTTATTACTTACCGTGCATACATTTAAACCACCAAGTTAAGCCTTAGGAGTATTAGCGAGGAATAATAATGTTTTGTCCTGATTGCGGTGCTCTTTCATTCCCAGACTCAAAAGGCTGGATAAAGTGTCCAGATTATAAATGTGGATATAACGGGCCACTCGATAATAAAATGAAAGATCCTGTCACAGGTCAGGAAATTGATTTAGGTAATGTACAATCTAGTTCTAAAGCAGAAACAAGAAAATTTGAAGTTATTGAAGATGGGGACCAAGTACATGGAGTATTAACTAGCGGATCTTACATTTGTCCGAAATGTGACAAGCAAGAGGTTTACAGTGAATTAAGGCAAACACGTGCAAGTGATGAACCAGAAACTAGATTTCTAACATGTAAATCATGTAAGCACGGATGGCGAGAATACTAAAACCTCCCAATTTTAAAGTAAGTAACCTTCAATAGCCGCCAATTAGACGCAGTAAATAGGTGAACTTATGTTACACGTAGTTGCTGAAAGTAGTATACTAAAAATTATTGTTGAAACACTAATGACTCAAGTTGAAGAAGCAAGATTTGATTTCTATAATGATAGACTAGAAGTTTGCGCAGTAGATGCAGCAAATGTCGCAATGATTCGAATGGAAGCAGATGCTGTACTATTCGACACATGGGATTTAGATGAATGCAAAGTAGTAATGGAATTAGCAAAAATGCGTGAAGTTCTTACACTGGCAGCAGCAGGAGAAATGGTAGAAATTATTTTTGATGATGTTGCAAACAGAATCAAAGTAAGTGTTGGAAAAATAGAAAGAACACTTAGCCCAATTAACGAAGATAATGTCAGAGTACCGCAAAAAGTACCAGATTTAGATCTAAAATCAATAGCTAGAATTTCAGGTGTAGAACTATCAAGGGCATTTAGAGCAGCAAAATATGTGGGGGAGATTGTCCATATGTCGATGGGACCAGAGGAATTAGGAATCACAGTACCTGGGCCTACAGATGCAATTGACATCACATATAGCAAGGATGAATTAGAGGAATTAATTTGTTCAAGTAAAGTGAATAGCCAATATAGTTTAACATACATGTTAGACCTAGTTAAGAAATTAGATGGCGTAAATATCATTACACTAGCATTTGGAGAAAACGAACCATTGAAAATGAATTTCGGATTCCACGAAGATGCAATAAAGGTCCTTTTCCTATTAGCACCAAGACAAGATGCATACTGAATGTAGTCTGATTCATATTGCATTTAATGTTATTTCACAGGAGATTTGAATATACATATGCATTAGCAGTACTGAGCCGAGTTAGATGAGTCAAGGGAAAGTAACTGTATTGATTCCTACACTAAATAATCATAAAGAACTCGAAATAGTGCTAGAATCATTGAATAAACAGACCTGGAAGGGAGAATTAGAAATTGCAGTTGTTGGCCCTACAAATGATCCAGGTAAAGAAATCACAGAATCACATAATGCGAAATGGATTGATGACGAGGGGAGCCGTAATCGTGCAGATGCATGCAATATTGGAATCAAAGCATCTAATTGCGATATATTATTATTCACTGACGATGATGTAATACCTGGAGAAGACTGGGTAGAGAAACTAGTTAGGTGGTTCGAAAGAGAAGAAGTAGCGGGAGTTGGCGGGCAAAACTGGGCCCCTGCCAATGATCCATTCCTAGCAAAAGTTACAGATGTGGCATTTGGTGCTAAATATGTCACAGCTGGCACTAGATATGGGAAAGTAGCAAAAGGAGAATTAGTAGAGATTGAACATAATCCTGGTTGTAATTCAGCATATAGAAAAGAAGTACTTGATGAAGTCGAAGGCTTTGAACCAGGATGTATTGGGGCTGAAGACGTAGTACTGGACCATAAAATTCGTTCTAAAGGTTACAAATTATGGTTTGATCCTGAATCAATAATGCCACATAGAAGAAGAGTCCCTCCCGCATTATTAAAGCAAATGCGCAATTATGGGTATGTTAGGACGTTAGCTAATTCAAGGTGGCCTGAATTAAAATCTTGGAGTCATCTTGCAATAGCAATGTTCCCTATTTTGTTTTTCTCTGCCATCATTTCTACAATAATTGGATTTACGAACCAACAGTATTCAGAATTGTTTATTCAAATTCCTATCTCTTTAGGTGCATTATATCTCGTAATTTGTTGGCTTGGATCAATACTTGGAAATTCGCCGCATAGAAATATAATCACAATATTTTTTTCTCCGATGTTAATTTTTTGCGCTCATTACTATTATGGTGTTGGCGTCCTAAATGGATTTTTTCAAATATATTTAGGAGCGGGTGCAGCAGCCGGATTAGGTGTGCAATTAGACGATAAAAAGCGAAATTAAGGGTAATAGTCATCAATTAACTTACCTCCCAGCCATACATCATGAGAGAGAAAATGTCCTCGGCTTTGAAAAACGCCGCAAGTGAAGCATCTAGAAACACAAGCGATGAAGAACAAATTTGGGAGAGCCTCAGAGGAATTATCGTATTTGTATTAATTGTAGAAGTTCTAATTTTATTCATGTTAAGTGTTTTAGACATTCAATATGAATTATTTGGTATGCAAATTGCATACACCGCAGCAATAATTGGCATTCCTATTTTCATAATGGGAGTAGTGCTCCTTACGCTTGGCAATAAAAAGTTCAAAGAATAAGATCTAATTTAATCATCCAATTCGCCTGTTTGTATTTGCCATTGACTATTATAGACACCATTAGATTCTATTAATTCAGAATGTGTTCCTCTCTCGACTACTATCCCGTCTACCAATGAAAGTATTTCATTTGCATTTCTAATAGTTGAAAGTCTATGTGCTACTGCAACTGTTGTTCTTCCGCTTCCTGAATCTAAAAGATTCTGTTGTATTCTTTTTTCTGTTTCTGCATCCAATGCTGAAGATGCTTCATCTAAAATAAGTAAGGAAGGATTTTTCAAAAGTGCCCTAGCCAGTGAAATCCTAGCTTTTTGCCCTCCACTTAATTTCACGCCACGTCCACCGACCTTCGTATCTAATCCTTCTTCTTGTGTACTTACAAATTCCGTAGCTCCTGCTAAATCTAAAGCCCGTTTAACTTCATCATCTGTACTTTCTCTCGCATATACAACATTGTCCTTAATTGTTCCATAGAACAAAAATGGGTCTTGACTAACAAAACCAAGTTGGTTCCTGATAGATTCTAATGTGTAAGTTTGGATATTTACGCCATTGATTAGAATTTCTCCTTTATTTGGTTCATAAAACCTCAAAACTAATTTTAATATTGTTGATTTACCTGCCCCTGTATGTCCCATGATTCCAAGAAAATCTCCTTGATTAAGATTAAAAGAAATTCCATTCAACACTGCTGTTTCGGTTTCTGGGTAAGTAAAATGAACATTTTTAAATTCTATCGAATTAATTCTTTTATCAAGTACTATTGAATCAGGATGATCATAAATTGAGGGTTCAAGATCTGTTATTGCGAAGACTCTCCTTGCTGCTGCCTCTCCTCTCTGTAACTGATTTAATAACATTCCAAAGATGAATAAGGGGAATGTCATCCTTGTACTAATCAATAAAAATGTCACAAAGTTACCGACACTTATTTCCTCATTGGCCACTAAATATCCTCCTGCTGTGACTAATATCCCAAAAGCAATTCCCGCTACTACATACAATCCAGGAATGAACCTATTTCTAACGGCTGAAGCGCCTACTGCTTGATCTCTATATGTTTCAGATTCATTATTTACGCGATTAACTTCATATTTTTGAGCATTGTAAGCTTGTACCACCGAAATTCCGCTAATTAAGTTTTCAAGAATTGAATTGATATCTCCAGTTGATTCTCTTTGTTTTCTGTATTTTCTTTGGACTCTTGTTGAAAACCACCAAACAAGCGGGAAAATAAGCAATAATGGCCCAAATAATACAAGTACTAATTTCCAAGACATTAAAAACAAAATAACAAAAGCAGTACATGTAGTAATTACCAACCTAATTATCGAGGTTGATGAATCTGAGATTACGTCCTCTAATTGATTCACATCAGACGACAGGATAGACATCAATGCTCCTGTCTGTCTCAAATCATAATATGATACTTCCATTTTTACCAGATTTTTTGTGGCGTCCATTCTTAAATCATGTTGTACTTTATATCCAAGAGATTGCCAACAATAATCACTAATACCTTGAAAGAAAGCAAGCATTGCGAAACAAGAGAATATCAATAATCCATATCCTAAGGCTGGGTTACTTGAAATGCGGTCAACTAAAAAACTAGGACCGGTTAAATTACCACTTTGATAATAATCTACTGCTAAACCCATTGCAACAAAGGGAATTAAATCAAACGCCCTAGCAAAACCATTGGTTCCAATACCTAATGATGCTCTCCTCCAATAAGTTTTCACATAGGGAATTATTCTCCAAATTTTCTTACCGAAAACTTGTTTTTCATCCTCTGATTCGTCGTCTTTAGAGAGGATATCTTCGTCTTTCACAGCACGCCCTCAAGTAATCAGTTTACAATCCTTCTTCATCCAAGTGAATTATACAATCTCCAAAGGATTGATTTGGCGGCAGGTAATGGAGCAGCCAGTGGAATAGCATGAAGTATAACCCTCAGCTGAGTTTACGTCCGAAAAAAATGCTTATTATAGCATTAACATTAATCTTTATTTTCCCTAGTGCGGCAATAACTGCATCTGGACAATCTAATATTGAATCTGATTCTATTGACACTAATGCGGATTTAATCTCATTAGCAACAATGAATGTTTTTCCAAACTTAGATCTATCCTCTGGATGGAATATTGGAGGATTAGATGATGATGCAAGTATTGAGTTACGTTATCGTAATGCAAATCCAATCTCCCCCACGCAATGGTCATCAGAATTCGGTGATGTTGTTAATGGATGGCACATACTCCAACATTCAATGCCTGTTCCATCAGAATGGCTAGGTTCTTTGAAAAATGCAGGAATAGAATGCAATTCATACATACCCCACGGTGCTTTCCATTGCTTAGTTCCATCAACAACTATTCAAGACTTAGAACTTTTAGAAGTTGAAGGGATAATGACTTTTGATCCTACAGATAAAGTTCATCCAATGGTTGACGAATTATTAGATAATAAATTTGATTTAGGGATTTCACTAAATGGAAAGGGAATCGTTATAGCTGTTCTTTCCGGAACTAATGTACCTGAATTACAATTAGATGATTCACTAAAATTACTACATCACAGTAATAGATGGGCTACATTCTCAAGTGACGAAATAGGAATCTCAAGATTGGCTGAAAATCCTGCAATAGAATGGATTGAACCAAAATTTAGAAATGTTTTTCAAAATTCAATTGGAAGAGATATTATTGAAGTTGATTATGTTTCACAAACAGCTGAAATGAGTGTATTAAATTCCTCATGGACTGGTTTAACTGGTGCAGGAGTACAAGTTACGGTTGCAGATTCGGGATTAGACTCAGGAATAAATGATGGGACAATGCATCCTGATTTCCAAGGACGTATAGTTGCAATAGAGTCTTACCCTATTCCTCAATATTATATGGATGGAGGGTACCTCAATCCATCTGCATCTATGGATGATGGAGCAGCTGACATTTCTAATTGCCCAGGAGTATGTGGAAATGGGCATGGAACTCATGTTGCTGGCTCGGTTTTAGGTGATGGTACTTCCTCTGGAGGTTTAATTATTGGAGCCGCTCCCGCATCTACATTACATTTTCAAGCTACTGAACAATATGTGGATTGGTCAGTAGCAGCTGAAAATGTAGGGTATTCAGATAACTATGGTCTTTGGGGGATTCCTGACGATATTGGCATAATGTTCTCTCAGGCATATGAAAATGGTTCTAGAGTTCATACAAATTCATGGGGTTCATCAGTTGCAGGAGAATATACTGCAAACTCTCAGCAAGCAGATCAAGCTGCTTATACATACAAGGATTTGATAATTCTATTTGCTGCATCTAATGATGGTGATGATGAAGATGGAGATGGAGAAGTAGATTTAGATTCTTTAGGATCCCCAGCAACAGCAAAAAATGTAATTACTGTAGGGGCATCAGAAAATGACAGAGATACTTTGCCTACTGCAAGTGGAACAACTTATGTGCCGTCGTCATGGGGTTCTGCAAATTATAGTGAACCCATTACATCAGATTTAAGTGGAGGTGATCCAGAAGGGATGGCTGCATTCTCTAGTAGAGGACCTACTGACGATAACAGACAAAAACCAGAAGTTACCGCTCCAGGCACCTGGATTCTTTCAACTAGGAGTCGTTCAACTGCAGCATCTGGAGGGTTAGCATATGATTCAGACTACGTATACATGGGAGGAACTAGTATGGCAACACCCCTTACTGCTGGTTCTGCCGCATTATTACTAGAGCATTTAAATTCTAATTTAGGTATTTCAAATCCTAGTTCTGCCCTAGTAACTTCGTTATTTGTTACTGGTGCAGATGATATGACCGGGCAATATGGAGATTCAACTAATGGTGCGGGGGAGTCTATTCCAAACTACCATGAAGGATGGGGAAGAATTGATCTCGGTGGTGCAATTAACAGTTCTTTTGTAGATGGAGATACAGTAAACACGGGAGAATTTAGAGAATTTTCATTTAATGTTCCTGCTTTAATGCCAACATTAAAAGTTGCATTGTCATATATTGATCCTGCAAGTACTCCTGGCGTAGGCCCCCATCTAGTAAATGATTTAGATATTGAATTGCATAAACCTGATGGAACTATTCAACGATTATCTAATGACTTAGACACTACCAGAGGCATTACAATTAATTCCCCCCAAAGCGGGACATGGGAAGTTCATATCACAGGTACAAATGTCCCTCAAGGGCCACAACCATTTGCAGTTTCAGTAAATGTAAATACAGGATTAATAAATTCTACAAATGATTTGGATAGTGATGGTTTTGATGATTCCACAATTGATGATTGTATTAGTTTATGGGGGAATTCAACGATTGACAGACAAGGGTGCATAGATTCTGATGGGGATGGATATTCTGATGAAGATGGTTCTTGGACAATAGCTAATGGTGCTGATGCATTACCATCTGATTCAACTCAATGGGTTGATTCTGATGGGGATGGATATGGAGATAATCCCTCTGGAAATACACCTGATGATTGTACAATGACTTCTGGGACTTCAACAAAGGATCGAATAGGATGTTCTGACCTTGATGGGGATGGATTTAGTAACCCTAGCGGAGGTTGGACTATAGGGAATGGAGCAGATGGTTGTGCTGCAGTAATAGGTACATCTACGCAAGATCGTTCTGGTTGTCCTGATTTTGATGGAGATGGGTATAGTGATCCTGATGCTTCTTGGACTACTGTTCATGGAGGAGATGCATTTATTGGAGATTCTGAACAATGGGCTGATTCGGATGGAGATGGGTATGGAGATAATCTACCACCCTCCAATAATGGAGACAGTTGCCCAGGTGTTTCAGGAACAAGTTCACAAGATCGTAATGGTTGTCAAGATGATGATGGGGATGGATATAGTAATCCCGATGGAAGCATACAGGCTCATCCTTTTGGAGTAGCTGATGCATTTCCGGTTGATTCCACACAATGGAGAGATGCTGATGGGGATGGGTATGGAGATAATTCTGGAGGGAATAATCCTGACAGTTGCCCATTAACATCTGGTACATCTACACAAAATAATATTCTTGGATGTACTGATTCAGATGGGGATGGATATGATGATTCATCAGATCCTCTACCTAATGATGCAACTCAGTGGATGGATTCTGATGGGGATGGATTCGGAGATAATTCCGGAGGGAATAATCCTGACTTATGGCCTTCTGATTCTAGTCAATGGACTGATTCTGACGGGGACACGTTCGGAGATAATTCAAGTGGAACAAATGGAGATTCTTTTCCAAATGATTCCACCCAATGGGCTGATTCTGATGGGGATGGATTCGGAGATAATTCTGGAGGGAATAATGCAGATGATTGCCCTTTAGTCGCAGGTATTTCCGTTCAAAATGGATATTTGGGGTGCTTAGATACTGATGGAGACGGGTATGCAGATACACAGGATAATTTCCCTTACGAAAATACTCAATGGATTGATACTGATGGAGATGGGTATGGAGATAATTCCAATGGTATGAGACCTGACACATGCCCTAACACTGCTGGAAACTCTTCTAAGAATTTTAAATGGGGATGCCCAGATAGTGATGGAGATGGATATGCAGATTCAGATGATGCGTTAGTTAATTTGGCTGGCCAATGGGAGGATGCTGATTCTGATGGATATGGAGATGATCCAACTGGACCACAATTTGATTCTTGTAAATATGAACCTGGAACATCACGGATTGATAGAAATGGATGCCCAGATAGTGATAATGATGGGTATTCAAATTTAAATGATGATTTTCCTAATGATGCCACAAAACATATTGATGAGGACTTTGATGGTTTTGATGATCTAAATGAAGATGCATGCAATGGTGTGTATGGAACTTCAACATTAGATCGTTATGGATGCCCTGATAGCGATAATGATGGATATAGTGATAATGATTTATTTTATTCTATTGCCGATGGTGCTGATGCATTCCCTTATGATTCAACTCAATGGAATGATACTGATGGAGATGGGTATGGAGATAATTCTGCACCTGCATTAATGCCAGATAATTGTCGAACTACTGCAGGAAATTCTTCAGTAATCTTACTAGGTTGTATAGATACTGATGGAGATGGATATCCAAATACAAATGATTCTTTACCAAATAATCCTACTCAATGGATAGATTCTGATGGAGATGGATATGGAGATAATCCAACTGGAACACAATATGATGAATGTATAGATTCTTATGGAAATTCATCTATGTCTCCATTTGGTTGTTTAGATAGTGATAGAGATGGTAGTGCCGATTTAATTGATCCACTACCTAATGATGCAACTCAGTGGATGGATTCTGATGGGGATGGATATGGAGATAACCACTTAGGTACCTCTCCTGATGCATGTCCCGAAACTTTTGGAACATCTTCATTGGGATCTGAACAGGGATGTTTAGATAGTGATGGCGATGGATATTCAGATAATATAGATAAATTCCCGAATGTTAATTCTCAATGGGAAGATTCTGATGGAGATGGGTACGGAGACAATAATTCACTAGATGCTTCATGGATAGATAATTGGCCCCAAGACCCTATTCAAAATATTCCCACATCGATAATTACGTGCAACCCCGAATCTACACAGATATTGGTAGAACCTACGGGGGAAATTAAAGGTCAATGCACAATAACTAACACTATGAATCAAGCAATAAGAATAATAGTTTCTTTAGAACTTAATCTAGGTTTAGAATCTACACAAACAACATGGTATCTGGAATTACAAGCTGCTGGAGCAATGGAAGCAACTAAAATTATTAATTTCAATATTAATATTGGTGGAACTGGAGAATGGAATGCAACATTTGAACTTCTTGCTATTGGCTCTAATGAATTAATTAATTCCAATGCAATCTCATTTACGGCATATGAATCAGAAAACGAAATACCAGGAAATACAGGGGAAGAAGTAGGGTTAGTTCAATCTGTTGTAGATCTGTTAGGCCCAGTAGCCCCCCATCTCACGCCAATGAGCCTAGCTGGTATTGCAGGAATATTCATCCTATTACAATCCGGAAGAATATGGAGTTCAGGACGAAATAAAAGAAGAGTAAAAGAAGAATTCATCAAGAATCGGATTAAACAAAGAACAAAACCACCTCTGCCTCCTAAATTAAGTAACCAAGGGCCACCTACGCCAGAAACTAGTCCAATAACTCGTAGATCCAATACAATGAACAGATTTACCAATAATGAAAATTTGCTAGATGATTTAATTTGAAGACCGAATCGGCTAAGAGGGAGACTCCCTAGCGAGAATTAGTCGCGGATATGGTGAAGTGGTATCACCTGAGGTTTCCAACCTCATGTCGTGGGTTCAATTCCCGCTATCCGCACTTGCGCTATTTTTGAATGGCTTATTTTCTTAAATGCTAATGAAAAACTGTAATCTTCATTTAATTTCAGTATTTGCGTTTTCAAATGTAAATATGCTCCCTCATACTCAATAATTGATTTATAATTTAAATTTTCATCAATAATTTTTATCCTAGTCGGTGATATACTCATTCCCAACCTCAATGCTTTCAAGATAGATTCTTTTGCAGTCCAAAATTTATTGATTCCGCTATTGTCATTAATTTGATATAACTTCTTAATTTGTTCTAATTCTTTACCAGTTGATAAAAAATCAAAAAGAGAATACGACCTTTTTTGATTTAATTTTTCAATATCAACACCGATAGTGTATCTAGAACTACAAAGTGCAACTATTACAAAATCTCCAGAGGTTGAGATACTAAAATTAGGTAAGGGGGAACAATTGAATGTTCCCTCAATCCACTTAAAATAAGGAGCACGGTTAACGTCTCTAGAGATTTCCACAAAACTATCTTCTATTGAGGGATAATATTTCATTAACATCTCGTGTAGTAAGAATCTTCCTGCAGCATGTTCTTCTGCACGTTTTGCTGTCTTAAATCTGCTAATTTCATCAATATTTACCAATTCAAGGTTACTAATGTCTGGTATTTCGTCTCCTATCTTAGTATTTCTAATTTTTAAAATATTAAGAACTATTTTTACATCTTCTTGAAAATCGAAGTTTAGTTCATTGATTTCTGCACAAGGAATCCACATGAATTAACGCTCCAAATCAAAACGCATTGTCTCTTCTAATGGCGCTAATGCTTTGAGTTGAATTCCTTCAATTATCATCACAATTGGCTTGTGTGGTAAATCTTCAACTATTACTGCATCATGAACACTAATGCCATCTGAAATTTCTCTACATACAGTTCTAATCAATAAGTTTGCATTTGTTTCTGGTTGACGCATCAGAGTTGATGATGTAATTCCTACAGGGAGTGCTTGCATGTCTGATTGCTCCATCGTAACCATTCCTGCATTTTGGAATGCAGCTTCAATTAACATTGGATATGACTCTAATCTAATTTCAACATTTTCTGATTCTAATTTAAATTGTTTATTATTAGGTAATTGATGCCTTTGTAAAATTATTCCATCTGCCCCAACATTATCATCTATTGTAATTCCCTTAATTATCCCTGCATGGCATTGAAACCTAGGGCCATGGAAAAATCTAGAATAAATAAAGTTTGAACTATGGGCTACCTCTCCAATTTCAGGTAAATCTATTGTCGACTTTTTACTAGATTCATAAGTTTTGGAAAGACGTACGGTTGCAATATGGTGTTGTTTTGGTTTGCCAAATACCTCTCCTTCAGAATTGATTAGATCTGATTCCATAGTACATTTGACTTCATTCCCATTTCTTGTAGCAATTACTCTTACTTTTTGTTTTGGCCTTATTAATTTCACAGGTAAACCAAAAGAAACTTCTTTAAATCCCGCTACAAAACTCTCAGGGACTAGTAAACTTGAACATTGAGCAAATAATTCCAAAGCCATTACCCCTGGAAGATAAGGAACGCCATCAATAGAATGATCTTCTAAAAAGGGATATGTATCAATATCAAATGTAGTTTCAACGGTTAGGCTATTACCTTCTTCAAAACTTGAAAGATAATCTATCAAACTAATTCTTCCTTGATCTTCAATTATAGATGTAATTTTGGATGGAATCAATAGCGGAGGATCTCTTTTTACTCCTAATTCATCTAATATTCCAAGTTCTCCAGCAATCACGACCTTTCTTTTACCCATTCGTAATATTTCATCAACAAATAATTGAACTCCTCTTTCAAGACCTACTGTTTGAATTCCCGCTTCATCAAATACTTTCTCAATAGACCCTTTTGTGGCCATTCCAACGTCTCTCCATCCTGTCCAAGCGATTGCAATACCTCTTGTTTTTCCAGTTGCATTTAATCTAGACATTTCAGCATCAAGTATACAATTAGCAGCAGAATAATCGGTTTGACCTGCATTACCAAACCTGCCTGCAATACTAGTAAAGCAACATGCGATTCGAAGAGCCTCTGTTCCACTTATTTCTGCAGCCTGAACTAAATTAACCCAACCATCTGTTTTTATTGAAACTACTTTTTCAAAGATTTTTGAATCCTTATCTCCAATTAATTTTGAATCTTCAATTCCTGCCCCATGAATAATACCTGTAATTGGGCCAATGTTTTGACCAATGTTTTTCCCGATTTTCAATAATGCCTTAGATTCTGTCACATCACAACTAAAGTATCTTGCATCATTTCCTGTTGATTTAATTGCATTTATTGTAAGTTGAATATCTATTGAACGTGCAAATGGTTTCCAAGCATTTTCCCATTCGACCATATTTATGGTTCCTTTTTCTTCGATTAGTTGTTCTCTTAATGCTAATTTTCTCTGCTGTATTTGTTCATCATCATCATTCACCCATTCAGATGTTTTTGAGATTAATTCTGTTCTACCCAACAACACAAATGTTGCCTCAGAACCCCTACATGAAGATGCTAAAGCGATACATGAGGCGGCTGTAACACCTGATCCTCCTCCTGATACAACTAATACGTCCTCTGAAGAAAGTTCTGTACGTTCATCTACTAATGCCTCATCAAACAAAACTAATTTCCATCTCCTTAAATCTCGATCTAAGCCAATCTCAACTAACTCTTGATTACATAGTGATTCGTTCACAATATGCTTTGCTAACTCTTGAGTATCAGATAATAATTCTGGATGAATATCTAATGCCACACAATTAAGATTAGGACGCTCTTTGGAATATGATTTTACAATTCCATGAGAACCCGCTGCTACGGGATTAAAATGAGATCCTCGGTTTCCATGCCTTCCATCCATAGCAGATACACTAACGATTATCCCAGATTCAATATTTGCAAAATCAGAATCTAATTCATGTAATAAATTGAATAAGGAAATTGTAGATATTGATGTTTGTATCTTACTGTTTTTTGCACTCCAATCTAAGCCAGCAAGATCTAATGGTGCTAAATGCACAATACCTCCCAAATTACCTAATGAGGTTACATATGCTGCAACTTCTAATAATTGGCTTTCAGAGTTTAGATTGGCACGAACTAGAGGAATATCATTTTTATCTTCTATTGAAAATTCTTTTGCAGAGGAATCTAAACTTAGTAATATCACTCTTGCTCCTTTAGATTGTAACTCTTCAGCAATTGATTCTCCTAAATTCCAATCTTCATCTGTAATTAGAATAGTTTTTCCATTAACATCAATTTCATTATTTGTTAATTGTTCTGCCTCTTCAACTTCAACTTGCCATCTACGTACTTCAGAATCATTAAACTTATTTTCTTCAATTAATGGTTTAGTTTCAATTGTTTTAATTGTTGGAATTTCTTTTTCAATAATTATTTCCTTTTGTATCTCAGAAATAATCTCTGAATCATCAGACATTTTAGAAATATATCCTGCAATATGATTCAATGTAGGATGTTCAGATAATACAAATGATTCATCTACTGGAATATTGAATTTTGATCTTAAGTCTCCCATCATTTCAGCTTGCTTAACAGAATCTACTCCTAATTCTGCTTCTAAATCTTGATCGAAACCAATGAAATCTTCTGGATACCCTGTATGTTCTACTACTACTTCCAAGACTGCATTTTTTATTTCACTATCAAGTTCTACAAGATTAGAACTTGTAATTTCCTTAATATCTGAAGTATTTTCTTCAATTGTTGATTGTATAATTGGTTCTGGTAATTCATTAGGTTCAACTAAGTCATTAGTCCCCATTCCTCCAATATATGATATCATATGATTCAATGTAGGGTATTCAGACAATACAAAACTTTCATCTATCGGTAATTCAAAATGAGTTCTTAAATCAGCCATTATTTCTGCTTGTTTAACTGAATCAACTCCTAGTTCCCCTTCTAAGTCTTGATTAAATTCAATAAAATCAGCAGGATATCCTGTATGCTCTACTACTGTTTCAAGCACTTTCTGAGTTATTTCATCATCAGCCACTACTTTTGTAGGTGCTACTACATTAGCAGGGGGTTCTACTTTTTCTTCAACCTCTGGTTTTTTGATTATTGGTGATTCATGGGTTTTTTCTACAATTTCTTTTTCAGTTGAAATTATTTCTAATTCTGCATCAAATTCAGGAACTTCCCATTCGATACCTTGAATTCCACCAATTATATGTTCATCTGGATTTCTCCATCCAACTAATTTCCTTTCGAACATTCGTAATTCTATTTTATCTCCTGTGATATTTTCAATCCATTTATGTACCAAGTCTTTCTTTATACGATTATTAGTTCTTGCAATTCTTTTGAAAAAGGTCAAAGCCATTTGGCTTCCAAATCCTGCTGCATGACGTAATGCATATTCAAGATCATATTCGCCTCCTTCAGATAACCTAAGTGTTCCTAATTCTGGATCGGGTTCTTTAAAATTCGCAATAGGGGGTAATCTTCCCGTAGCAAGGCCATAAATAACCACCGCATCTTCAATTCCAACACCCATTGGATGTCCAGTAAATCCTTTTGTGTTTGTAATCACTACTTTTTCTGCTGATTTACCAAATGAATTCCTTAATGCATTAATTTCAGCAGCAGCAGAACCACCTCTTGGAGGAGTAGCTGGTTCGTGGGACATAAATGTCGTTTTAGGTGCTATTTCATGTCGATCTAGATCCCAAATATTTTCCATCTTGGTAATGAATCTATCAAATGATTCTGAAACATGTTCGACATCTAACCTTGTAGGATGAAATGCTGAATTGCCTAAATGTGACCCTAATAATTCACAATAAGGAGTCACTCCACGATCTCTAGATGCACTTCCTCTTTCGATTACAAAAGCCGCTCCGCCCATGCCAAGTAACATTCCATTTCTTCTTGCGTCAAATGGGAGACTGACTTCTTCAACTACATTTCCAATCGAATGAGCCCCTGCACCAGCAAATCCTGCACCAATCCATTCTAGTAATACATCACTTGTTGTATCATCTGCACTTAATATAATTACTCTTGAAGCCCTACCTGTTGTAATCCAATCTTCTGCAATTGAAAAGGCAGCAGGAGTGGATGCACAAGCATTGTTAATTGCAGTGTTCGGGCCTTTTGCACCAATCCATTGAGCAAATTGACTATGCCCCATAGATAAGATTTGTAACAAAAATTTCCTATCAAATGTTCCATTTTCATCGGCACCATTATTGGCTGCATGTTTCAAAACTTCCTCATAACCGGGGAATACTGATGCAAAAATTACTCCCGTATGTTCTTGTTCCGATTTTGGTAATTTCCACCCACGAACAAGTCTCTTACCATTACTACTGACTTGTTCTTCTGCGACCAATGGTAATCCTGCATCTCGTAGTGCTTCTAATCCTGATGCAAATGCTAGTTTTGTCGTTATGTCCATTGCAGATGTAATTTTTGAGTCTATTCCATATTGTTCTGAAAGATCAAAATATCCACCTCTCCCCGCAAGTTGAGGTATCATATCAAATGTTTCGCATGGCACTAATTCTGAGTTGCCATTACTGTCTTTAACAATTCTAACTAAATTTTTATCTAGTAAACGTTGCTTATATTCATCGGATAATTCTGAAATAAAGTTTTCTCCAGCTATTATTCTTTCAAATGTATCTGGTTCGAAGACTTGATCTAAACCTGGTAGTCCTAAACTTATACCACTCACAATATATGGGTCTATTTTTCTAATATTTTCTAAAGGAGATTGACTCTTAATTATCACAGAGTCGGTTGTTTTTAATTTTTTCACCCTGACTGCTGAAGTTGGTAAAACCTCAATACAATCCACCAATTGAGATATGCTTGTAGCATTATTTGGTGAATGTTTACATACTGCTTGTGTTGAAATTTTTACTCGTAATTGTTCTAAAGAATTTAGAGACATGCCTAAATCATCAATAAGGCTTACATTGCCCTTGCACACTGAACTGGGATATCCACTGTATTCTGAACAAAGATTAGCAATCCATTCCTCGACTGTGATTTTAGACATCACTTCTTGTGTAGTTAATGTGACTTGATTTGTAACTTCTAAAGGTACTGAAACCTCTACTGTAACTTCTTTACTTTTTCTTGATGCTTCGATTGGACCTGCACTGAAAGCAGTAGTATGTATCTCATCATCAAGTCTTGGAAATTGAATTTTTTGTCCTAATATAGCTAACTGGCCAAGAGAACAAAGGAAGGATCTAACTCCTCCCTGCTTTGGATGATTTGTCATTATAGAATTATGACTCTTCTCTTCTAATATCTGCCCACAAAACATAGTCAATGCTCTTTTGGGACCGACCTCAACAAAAAATTTTGCTCCATCATCATGCATATTTTCAATTTGCCGAGTCCATTCAACTGGTGACGACATCTGAGGGGACAATTGAGGAAGTATCGTTTCCTTGACTGAAAATCCTTCTTCACATTTAGAGGGGTAATATTCACCATCATAATTTGAAGTAATTGGAATATTAGGTAAATTAATTTCCAAACTTTCTAAAAATCGTTCCAGTGGTTCATTGGCAGGTGCTACAATTCTAGTATGAAAGGCATGACTCGTAGGAAGTAAAACACAATTAATTCCTAATTCCTCGAATTTTTCTAATGCCTGATTGACTCCTTCTGTTTCTCCTGCTATTACTGTCATTAATGGAGAGTTTTTATTTGCTGGAATCACATATCCATCTAAATCATATAGAATTTCTTCGATTTGATCAAAAGGTGCAGTAATACTAGCCATTAATCCTTTATCTGGAACGTCTACGCTACCCATCTCAGTTCCTCTAGCAGCAGCAGCACGTAATGCATCATGAAATTGTAAAATTCCTGAAACCATCAATGCTGCATATTCTCCAAGGCTGTGTCCTGCAACCATATCCGGAACTTGTCCGTGCTGCTCAAGTAACCTATTCAATGCTAAATCGGCAGTTAACATTGCTGGTTGAGTATATTCTGTCTGTTTCAATTTTGATTCAGCATCTATGCGTTCTTCTTTAGTTAAATTTGACCTTAACACAAAATCAGATAGCTTTTGCCCATCTAATATTTCGATCATTGTTTTGTCAGCTTCATCCCAAGTATCTCCAATTATTCCATATCTTAATGATAAATCATGAGTCATTCCAACATATTGTGAACCTTGTCCTGGAAATAAATGTGCAATCTTATCAGCTTCTGAGGTTTCATATTCTGTGATAAATATATCTTGGCTTGTTAGGAATCCCCATTTACTCTCATCATCAATATTTTCAAACACTAAATCTAACTTTTTGAAAATACTATCCCAATCTGTTGTGACTAAGGCTAATCTCAATCCCTCACATACAAACTTTTCAGATAGTTTTACCAATTCTTCTGAAAGCCTTGCTCCATCTGGTGAATTATCAAAAGTTGTATTAATTAATGATAAATCTGATTTTGCCTGTTTTATTTTATTTTTCATTTCATCGATATTAGAGGCGTTAATTAATAAAACACCGCCCTCAATTTTCTTAAGTTGTTCCCAAGATAATGTTGGTTCTACTTCTGTATATGTTTTACTAATCTTGGTTCTCTCTATTTGAATTGTCTTTCCTGAATAAGCTAACCATCTTTGATTCCATTCATTAGACATTTCTCCATGTAGTTTCTCATCATAAGACTCTAAAGCAATATGGAAGTTTGTACCTCCAAAACCAAATGCTGAAACTCCGGCTCTAAGGGGTGTTGACTTGTTTGAACTCCATTTCATTGATTCTTTTGGAACGAAAAAAGGATTTTTATCCCAATCAACTGTATCATTTGGAGTTTCAAAACCTGCACTTGGAGGAATAATCTGATTTGAAACTGCAAGTGTGGCCTTCAATATTCCTGCAATTCCTGCAGCCGCCTTTAGATGTCCAATTTGACTTTTTATTGATCCTACAGCAACATTTTCTCCAGACGGCAATCCTTCAAATATTTCAGTTAATGTTCCAAGTTCTGTTGCATCTCCAACTCTAGTTGATGTTCCATGGGCTTCTATCAATCCAACTGTATCAATTGAATAACACGCTTGATTATATGCACGTTTTACAGCTTGAGCTTGTCCTCTTTTACTAGGTGCAGTGATGCCTTTTCCTCGACCATCTGAACTCGCCCCAATTCCACGAATGACTGCATGAATCTTGTCTCCATCAGAGATTGCATCTACTAATCTTTTTAGCACGATTGCACCTGCTCCTTCTCCCATTACAAATCCATTTGCACGTGAATCAAAGGGTGTAGAATGAGTCGCAGATAATGCTCCAATTGCACTAAATTTAGCATAAGTTGCAGGATCCATAGTCCGATCACTTGCACCTGCTATTGCCATGTCAACCTGTCTTAATTGTAATAATCTGCAAGCATCAAGTATTGCTGCCATAGATGATGCACAAGCTGCATCTGTTGTGTAATTAGGACCTTGTAAATCTAGGAGGTTGGCCACTCTTCCTGCTACAACATTTGCTAATTCACCAGGCATTGTATCTTCATCTATTTTTGGAAGACCTTTTGTTATTTCATCAAGAAAGGTTTCTTCATCTTGTAATCCAGATTCCTTTGCAAGTCGTAAAGTACGCCCTGCCCAAACTCTCTGATTGGATAAGTTTCTGTTCTCTCCACCTAATGCATTAGCAAAAATTACGCTTGTTTTTCCCCTCGGTGGTTCTAACTTTCCTTCACCTAAATATCCTGCATTTTCTAAAGCTGATGCTGAAACAGAGACTGCCCATTGTTGACATATGTCTATTTGAGGTAAAGTACCTGGAGGTTGCCTCCATCTTCTCCAATCAAATTCATAACCCTCCACAAAAGCCCCTATTTTTGAATAAGTTTTATTTTCAGTCTTCTCTTCTTCAAAAAAATCTTTTGGATCCCATCGTTCTTCTGGGACTTCTTTGAATGATACATGCTTTGAAAGAATATTTTTCCAATATTCATCTACATTTGGTGAATCTGGTAATATACACGACATACCAATAATGGCTATGGGCTCAAAAGGCCCTTGAGAGTCTGTGAGTTCAGAATCTGTTTCCATTCAATCATCACCCATGATAGAACCTGGAACCATTATTGATGAATATCCTGCATCAACATGAATACATTGCCCTGTTACTCCAGAAGATAATTCTGAGGCTAACCAAACAGTGCAACCAGCAACATCATCTTGATTCACATTTCTTCTTAATGGTGAATTTTCTTCAACATGATCTAGAATTTTATCAAAACCTGGGACTCCTCCTGCGGCTAGTGTCTTAATTGGTCCACTAGATATTGCGTTTAATCTATGGCCATCTGGACCTAATTGGCATGCTAATTCTCTTGTCCAACTTTCTAAAGCAGCCTTTGCAATGGACATTACTCCATAATTTGGGACATGCCTTGTTGATGCCGCATAAGTTAGAGTAATTGTTGAAGAAGTTGTATTTAGATGAGGCATTGCATGTCGCATGATTCTTTGTAATGAATTTGCAGATATTGTAATCGCTGTATTTATTGCTTCATCATCTACAAATAATATATGTCTATCAAAACATTCCTTAGGAGCAAATCCTATTGCATGGACCATGATATCTACCTTTAAATTCGGATTTTCTTTACTAAATTCTGTGAAAAACTCCGCAGTGGTAATATCGCTACCAACGTCTAATGGATAAAAACCTGCAATTTGTGGTAATTTATCTTTTAATTGGAAAACTCGAGACATAAATCTCTTTTGATAACCGAGGTATAATGTGCATCCGGCTTGCGCTAACCTTTGACATATTGCCCATGCAATTGAATCCTCAGAAGCAACCCCAAAAACCAATGCAACTTTTCCATCAAGACCTAGTATACGTACACCCGATTGCAAGTATCGTAAAAACTAGTGTATGACCATTACTCTTGACCGGCCCCGTAGGGGCCGTGTTATCCACCTATTTTTTTTCACCGTAAATCGTATTTGGCAATTCTTGATGCATAGTAAAAAACATATCTTCATCAAGGCTATATTCTTCAGCTAAAGAGGCTAATTGTTGTGTTCTTTTGGGAACGGTTTTGGGCCCTAAAACTGCACCTGGACGGCGGGGGTCATCCATGTAATCTGTTTCCAACATGAATCCATGATGGCTTAATTTACATGTTTCTATTAACTTTTGTATTGCACCTTTTCCAAGATTGACACTTGGCGTTATTTTTCCAACCATTGAAGTTGAAACATCAGCAGGTGCATAATGCCTAACTAAATTAGAGGGATTGAGGCCTACACGTTCAGCCATTGCTTCTAAATCGCCATATGTCTGGTTTCCATTTTCTTCCATATGTAATTGCAATGGTATTTTTTCTGTCTTTGATAATCTCATAGTTTCTTCTAGTAATTGACTTGATAATTCAAACACCTCTTTCGAAGTATCCCAATGAGGGCGCCCCACCTCACCTATTGCTACTGATTTACCTTCGTGAAAAAATTCAAGTGCAATATCGATGCTATCATTATAGTTTTCAATGGCCCTCTGCACTCCTTTTTCTCCCTCTTCATCAAACCATGATTCAAATTGATGAGCAAATGCCGCTGGATGTGGCCCAAGAACTACTCTGACATCAATACCTATCTTTTCTCTAACTTCCTCTGCCATTAGAATTGTATCACTGTAGGCATCTCTATGTTCTTTAGGAATAGTAGGGGGTGATTGGAAATTAGGACAATGTACCAGAACTATTCCTGTACCTCCTGCATTCATAAAATCTTCAGCAGCAGATAAATATCTTCCATTTCTATTCAGATGGAAATGATTATCAATAATTGGGCCTGTCCACTTACCATTAATTAAAGACATAAATCAATCAGCCTCAGAATCAATCTCAGATCCCACCAATATCTTTTCCTCTATTAGCCGTTCTTGCCAATATACTGCCGCCATTGCAACTAAATTTGCATGTGTTGCATTTTCAACAATCACTTTACCATTTTCCCAAATATATAGTGTGATTTTGTGTCGGTTGTCATTTACCTTTACACAATCTAAACGCTCATCTTTTTCTACGATACTACCTAATTTTTTAATTAATCTACTCATGTTTAATTTATTAACAAACTTAAATGAGGCAATTATTCCTCCAAGTTCTGCTTTTAAACCATCATCTGATCTTCCTAAAAGTAATAAAAATTCTTTTGCAGCATGCCGTGCTACTTCCATCCTATTAGTGCCATGGATAACTATTCTACCCTGATTATCCACAATAATAGTTGCTCTTGGAGTTACTAAAGTATGAACTGCATAATCATCTTGACGTATAGCCCCTAATTTACTTACAGCTACATCCAATTCTACTGGAACAGGTGGAACAAATCTAATCAATTGGTTCTCAACTCTAACTGTTGGGGGGTCGCTCATTACTCTTCCTCATTTAATTCGGAAACTGTTTGAGTACATAACGGCACTTCTGCCAAAGGCATATTTTCTAACGCATTGATTAAAGATGATCTTTGTGCTAAAGAAGAAACTAATAGCAAAGAGGGGTTTTTAATTCCTGAATTCCTCATTTCTGCTAATGCCCCCCTAATTCTTGATGCGTATCGATTATCTCTTTTGTCCTTAAGTTGGTGACTGATTGTACTTTCAATTCCAACCCACCATGCTGCTGAAACTGCTGAAGCCACTGCAAATTCAGAAGATTCACCTGGAAGAACTTTTACCTTTTTCAACATTTTTGATAGATTCTTTTTGAATCTTCTGCCTGATCCAAGGTTTGAAAGGATCTTTAGAGGCTTTGTTACTTCTGATGCATGCATCTCCAGCCAATTTACCCAACCATCATCAGATAATGGAGGTTCAATGAAAAAGACGGGGTTTTTTCCCCTTGCAGCATATTTTTGTAATCTACGGGGTTCTGGATCTGGGAATTTACACGTTTGGATATTTTCCAAAAAGGATAATCCCCCTAACAACCTTGAGAAATCTCCTCCCTGAGAATTTGCACCTGCGAAATTAATTCCTGGGCTTTTTCTTTCTAATTCCTCTTCATGCTCCCACAATTCTATTTCTTCTTCCGAAACCATCAAACCTAAACCTGACCAATTATTCCTTGGACGTAATGAATTAGGATATACCACAGTAGGTAACACTCCATGGAAATATACTATCCCTCCATCAGGATCTTCCCATTTCAAATCTTTCCATTCAAGATTGATTTCTGAGGGAGGTGTGCTTCGACTCATGAGGGTGCGTCAATCAACGTGTTGTTAATTCTCCGCGCGCTTTATTGATATGTGAGGGCTTTCAGGGACTGTTTGAGAATATGGAACCATATAGCACAGAACCTGTAGTAATAATAGAAGAAGTATTTCCACAAGATACAAACTCTTACGGCACACTTTTTGGAGGTAGACTAATGTCATTAATGGATAAATCCGCAGGGATAGTATGCTCAAAATTTGCACATAGAGAATTTGTTACTATATCCATAGATACATTAAAATTTGTACGCCCAGCACATCAAGGTGACTTAATAGAAATCACTGCAAGAGTCGTATTCACCTCTACTCACTCCGCTGCTTGTAGAGTAGTAGCAAAAAGAATTAATAAATCAGATTGGAAAGGAGACGTAATTTGTACGGGATATTTCTTTATGGTCGCAATAGACAATCAAATGAGACCTATACCAATACCTCAATTTAAGCCAACCACTGAGGAGGAAAACAAACTCTGGGACGCAGCTAAACATATACGTGAAGAGATGATAAAAGAATCTTAATTAAAAATTATTTAGAACTTTTATTCTTACCCATGCCTGGTTTGTCAAGAAAGAGAGGTTCTCCTTCAACCCAACCTGGGCAATTGTCCTCAACCCATATTCTGGTTGCCCATTCACAAATATCATATCCACCTGAAAGGATTCCAGATCTTTTGATATATCCTACCTTTACGATATCTTTGTCTTTAGAAAGTACATTACCTAATTGTTGTGATGTTGTACCATGCCTCATTGTGCTGTTAATGTGTTCAAGGATCTCTGCTGTATTCCTTGGGCGTTCTTGCAAATATTTTTTTATTTTTTCCCTTATTCTTACTGTTTTCATTTTATTCACATCCATTCGATTACCGTATTATCTCATCGGATAAAAGGAAGGATGGGAGATTGTGATATAACTGTTGTCTTTGGTTTGGTAACTTTGTTACACTAAAAACAGAAAATAGGGCATAATTTTTTTGAAGAAATATAATAGTTGTTATAAAATAACATACTCCACTGGAAATGTGTAATATAATGTAACTAAATTTGTATTTTAATGTCAATAATTTAATTAGTAGTGTTTGGCTCCGCCCAATTGGTGACAAAACTTGCCAACTAAAATCCGTAGCGGATACCAAAGACGAATCTTAGATTGGTTGACCGATGGGGGGGGGTCAATTAGTGAAGCAGCAACAAAGGTGGGGCTGAGGTTACCTCACGCATCCGCAACATTCAAAAAACTGCGTACTGAAGGCCTAGTGACCATAGATCAAAGTGAAAAACAAAGAGGTTCTATTCAACGATTGACCCCCAAAGGATGGGCGCGAATAGAGCATGATGAAATAGCTAGATTCGCTAGTATAAATACCAACGATATTCCCAATAATGCCATAGGTTGCTTAGTTGCGAGAGATGGCCCAATGCTTCTATTAGGTTACTTGAAACAACCACAAAAAGAAGGGTTTTTACTACCTTCGAAGTCAATCCAGATAGATATGTCCGAATCAAGTAGTTCCAATGGAAACAAAGGGGTAGAGGTCGATTGGGTGTGGGCAGTAGCAAGAGAATCGAAACCAAGGTGGTTTTCTCTTCCAAAACTTCAACCAATCAATAATATAAGTTCAACAATTCCTGAAGGAATTACAACTTGGAATCAAAAAGAAAAGTCGATTGGATTAATTCGGGCAAGATTATTAGAGCCAGATAAGCCCTTTTCATTGGCTGCTGGATCTTGGTTCTGCTCAGCCCCATCCGAAGTAATGCCAAAATTACCTGCATTGTTAAACGAGGATTATAGTTGGACGCTAGCTACATTCCACGATAATAATCATAAAATAAAACCACAACAACCTGTAATTGCTGAGATCGATAGAAGATTAGGAATTAACTTGCTTCTTGAAGCTGCTGCATGTGATGGGATTGTAATTGGGGAGGCAGGGTTGCTATCTCGTGAAACTGATTCTTTGCCGACTTCATTATTGGAGCATTGGATAAAAAGAATACATCCTAAATTAACTGAAAAAAGCCAAAAAACTAGATTTGACTTCTTATTAGGGGAATTAGGGATTTCAAACCGCACTAGAAAAAAACGTAGGACATCGGGAGAACAATCAACATGGAGCAAATTCAAATTAGATTGGGCAAATTCACCATGGAGTGAGGAAATTGAAGGTAATGATTTGTTTTTTGATAATTCGCAGTTAAGAAAAAATGCATTATTGTCTATTATTGATTGGGCAATGAACGATTCCAAAGGAGTGCCTCTTTCGATTCAATGGCCAAGAAATATAATTCTGGGAAAAAAAGATTCTGACCATATTCTTCGATATCCTGCATTAAGAATAATCATTACAGAAAAATGGGAAGGTAGTAAGCCTACTCTCCTATTAAAGGAGGCAGAGTATTCTAGTTTACCAATCATGGACTTATGCTTAGAAAGAGGACTGAAATTACCCATTAGTGTAGAAATATCGACCTTGCAAACAAGTACTCATGCACTCGAAGAAAAGTTTACAATACATCCACAATTAATGAATCTAATAAAGAAATCTCAAATAGACATAAATAAAAAATCAAATGAATTACAATTACTAATAGAATGTAGTAAACAATTTCCAATAGGAAATGAATTTGAAGCCAATAAATTAGAATACGATAACCCCTTGGAATCTTGGATTATAACCCCCTCGAATTTCAGATGGTTACGCTGGCAAAGAATATCAAAACGAATTGAAAACCATTGGGTAGAATTGCTACCCCCTGAATTGGTTCCAATTGAACATATAGGCACTATTGCATTAAGTGCACCAATGATTTGGAAATTAAATGCCCGTAATATTTTGAATTCCAGATTACAAGTCAATCCAGATTCTTCATTAGATTTGAGGAAAATACTACTAAAAGGCTCTCTTGAAGAAAAAGCATGGTGGTTTTCATGTTTAATGACATCAGTACAATGGATTGCCCCCTCAATTCGAATTAATTTAATTGAAGTAGGCCTTAAGCCATGGGTTTATTTACAGCATAAACTATCCTTGAACGATTTTACAGAAGTCCTGAATAGTCTAAATTGGATGCAAAAACTAAATGAAATTGATGACTCTTGGATTTCATTGATTTCAAGTGGTGAAACTATTACCGAGAGTACCGAAGTAAAACTTTGGAAGATTTTAATCACTAAGTTTCGAAATAACTCGAGTATAAATTTTGAGAATATATCGGAAATAATTTCAATATTCGACATAGAATGGTGGTCTCCATTAGCAGAAGAATTTTTTAAAGTCTGTATTGAAAGTCCCAGAGGGAGGTTGTGGCTAGAATCAAAAGACATTTCATGGGCTGCAGCCATACTAAGAGAGCCTGGTGAGATTCATAATTTCCCTGGTTTTGGGACTACAATACATTCTGGATGTAGTAATGATCTATTAGAATACGTAGATCAATATCTTAGTAAAACAGACACTACAAAAGATTCGAAAGGTGTTTTACAAATAATTGATTTGAAAAATGCATTAAATAATGTTCGAAAAGGTATCCCCCCATTCATAGGCAAATGTCACAAACATTGTGGTTGGTTAATTCAACCAATTGAATTATGGCCAGAATTAAATTCATTAATCGATGTTTCTGGTAACGAAGACGTTTCAAGACGACTATATCTTAAGAAAACTGGTTACCACAAAGGGCTAAAAATATCACCTCAAACAAAATTATCTTAACAAAGAGTTGAATAATAATCACTTTCACAGCGATTTGCCACCCAGCAACATCGCATGGATTTCTGCCCCTCGCCGGATGGAGAAGTGAAATGGCGATACCAAGTGGTGGCAAGTCTGTATCGAAGAACATGGTGATCTACGGAAATGATCCTTGTTGCAAAAACAGACAATAGTGGCTACGAATGGGTCCCCGCCGGACTTTTTGAATGATGGACGGACAACCCCGTAGTCCTCAATGCCCTGGTGAATGGGTCAGGCCCCTGAGGAAACAATGATGAAGGCCGTTAGTCACCAGGGCTCCTAAATTATCTTATTTTATCCATAAACTCAAGTGTAATTACGATATGAGTAGATTGATGCCAAGAACATTTGAGAGGGCTTTACTTGGTGGAACTTTCGACCATTTCCACAATGGCCATGAAAAATTATTACTTTCTGCCCTTGAACACTGTCAAAATCTTGAATTATGGATCACAAATGACATAATTGCATTTAAAAAAAAAGGAGGGATTGAACCTTTCGATGAAAGGATGGCATTCCTCAAGAAATGGATTCAAGAAAATAAAGTTGAAAAGAGAATAAAAATTCAAAAATTAAATGATGCTATTGGGCCTGCAGAATACAGATTAGATTGTGATGCAATAATTTGCACTTCAGAAACTCTTCTTGGGTGTGAAAATATAAACAAAAAAAGAATTGAATCCAATATTAAACCCCTAGAAATAATTGTAATAGATCCTTTTGTTTCGGAAGATGGAGTGAAGCTTTCAAGTAGTCTAATTCGAAATGGTGAATATACAAGAACTGGAAATAAATGGATTAATTACACACACGTTTCGAAAATACTAAAGATGCCAAAAATAATTGAAAGTACATTGAAAAAACCATTTGGAACTCTATTTGAGGGTCCAGAAAGTGATACATCTATAGCAATAAAAAAGATGGTGAAAACATTAGATCTTGAAAAACATACTGGAAAGATTGTAGCAGTTGGAGATGTATGTGTTTCGGCATTAAGAAACATTGGAATCACGCCCGATATAGCTGTTGTTGATGAGATGACAAAACGCCAAATACTTCCAAATGAACTTAAACCGAATAAAGAAGGTTATGAGGAGTGTATTAGTTGTGATAATCCTGCAGGACAAATAACTCCTGAATTTAGTAATTGTTTGATTTCTGCCTCCAAATCCAATCATAAAACAATGATTATTGTAAATGGAGAGGAGGATTTAGCACCAATAATACTACATTTAGCATTACCCTTAGACGCATATGTCATTTATGGTCAACCAAATAAAGGAGTAGTAGTTTGTATCTCTAACGAAGATGCTAAATTGAGATGTAAATCAAGACTAAATGATTTTATTTCAGATTAATTATCTAAGATTAATTAGATTGTGCATCAGCTAACTTTCCAAATGCCCATCCAAATATTATAAATGGTGCAGTTACTGAATAAACACCAGGGTCTACCCATCCCGAATATAAGATTCCTGTAACGGCATAAAATATAATTCCGATTACAATACACCATACTGAAACAGTCTTCCTTAATCCTCCAGAAGTTGAATAATCTATTAAACTAGGCCAAAAGGTGTCTATGAGATTCATAAACCACCCTTTGATTCCTCCCTCAACATTAGACATTATTCCTCTAATCCCTAATATGTTGCCAATTAAACAAAGAATAATAAAAATTCCGTCGCTGAAAGGTCTGAAACCGGGATTAGATGAAATATATTCCCCACCTAATAATCCGATTGAAAGAATACTTCCCCACACAACCTTATCTCCTGTAGGAGTGGCCATATGTAATATATTTAGCAACCATAACAAAATACCCCAAGATGAAAGTATAAACAACCATCCAGAAATTCTTGCACTTGGTATTAAAACACCAGTTGTTTCCTCATCTGCCGCGGCACTCATTAGGCCTTGCGACTTAGCAACTCGGTTTAACAATTGTCAAAGCCTAGATTGTAATCTAAATTTTCCTTGAACCACTGGAATCATCGCTGGTTCTGCATTACGCATGATTTCGGAAGCAATAATTGTTGTAGGTATACAACTATTGATTTCTTTACTTCTTCCATATCTTCCACGACTTACTGTCTTAGCACTAATAAGTCCTAACATATCTAAATTAGAAATTAAATCTGTGATTCTACGTTGAGTAAGGAAATTTACTGCTGCAAATCTACATGCTTGTTTGTAAACTTCATAAACTTCACCAGTTGCAATATTATTCAATCCATTTTCTTCATTAATTAATATTGAATGCAATACTAATTTTTGTTGGAAAGGTAGTGTCGCGATTACTGGAGTAATTTGATCACACTCGATTTGATTTTGGGCCATTCTCACATGCCTTTCACAAACTGATGTTGAACCTTCTTGATCTGCCTTTTCTGTTGAAACTCTTAGTAAATCAAGTGCCTTACGTGCATCTCCATGTTCTTGAGCGGCTAATGCAGAACAAAGTTGAATAACTCCGTCTTCAATTGTTCCTTTTAATATTCCTATCTCTGAACGTTTTTTCAGAATCGCTTCAAGATGGCTTGCTTTGTATGGAGCGAATATTACATCTTCTTGGCCAAGTCTACTACGAACCCTTGGATCTAAATAGTCAGTAAAGGTTAGATCATTACTTATTCCAATTACACAACTTCTTGCATTAGTTAAGTCGGCATTTAAATTTGTAAGATTATACAAGAGGTCATCACCAGATCTCTTTACTAAATGATCTATTTCATCAAGTACAATTACATGAACTCCGCCCATTGCATCCATTCTTTTTACTAATTTACCAAAGACTCTGTCTGTAGGCCAACCAGTAAACGGTATTTTCTCTTCGAATTCATCAATTAAGGAATTTCCTAAATGAGCAAGTACTCTATATTGCGTGTCAATATTTCGGCAATTCAAAATTAAGGGATTAACTACACGATCTAATTCCTTACCTTTAGCAATTAACTGATCGCAAATAAATCGAATCACTGCTGTTTTTCCAGCCCCTGTCACTCCGTATAAAATCATATTCGAAGGAATATGGCCTTTCAGAGCTTCAACAAGATTAAACCTAATTGATTCTATCTCAGAATCTCTATGAGGTAATTCATTTGGAACATGACTATGTCTAAGAAGTTCTTTGTCAACAAAAAGAGATGATGTGTCGAGAGCAGAATCGAAAATGTTTTTCGTCATAAAAAGTCCCCAAGTGAGTTATTCATATATTATCGGCTCCTAAACAGGTGTGTGCTGACAGAGCCTACTCCGAGGCCATGTAATAAGCCTAACCGATGATTAAAATTCTATGCAAATAAAGTGAAAGTGAATTGGTTTAAATTAGATTTAGTACAACATATATAAACACACGGTGTTTTTTAAAAAAATAACAATTAGGATTACAAGATTCTAAAAGTTCCGTCAACCCATTCGAACCTTTGCTCGTCAGATACTTGCAAGATATTATCTGGCAAATTAGGTAAATCATTAGAGAGATATGGTTTCTTACCACTATTAATATCATCAGCATAATGATGAGTTGCTAAGAATTTGATTTGGGGGTATTTATTTGCTAATTCTGAAAGTGTTTCAGGCCTGAAATGTGTAGGGACAACTACATTATCTGGCACCCCTAACTCAATTACAACAACATCACAATCTTTTACGCGTGATTCTATCGCTTCGCAAGGTCCAGAATCTCCTGTATGCATTATCTTAAATCCACTTTTATGAGTTAATAGATAACCATGAGGGTCTACAGCTTCATCATGTAATACCTTAAATCTTTCAAATGACCAACCTTCTACTCCTGATATTTTTCCTGAAGAGTGCTCATTAATTACTACGTTTGTTTTCATCCGTTCAGTTAAGGAACCTGGATAAGCAAGTTCACATAAAGCATTCAATTTTTCTTCACCATTTATTGGACAATGGACATTCAAAACCTTCTCTGAATCTCGATCTGAAATATATTTTTGATCTAATATCAAAAAAGGAAAGCCAAATACATGGTCTCCATGCCAATGTGTTATCATAATTGTTTTAATTTCGCTTGGTGTTAATTCCCTACGCCTTAAACTAGCAAGTGCTGTAGGGGGTGTATCAATTAGAATTTCTGAATCAATAAGAAGTAATGAATGATAACGTCCTTGTGGAAGAAATGCATTTCCAGTACCGAGAAATTCAAACCGGACCATGCTCATGACAACAGCCAATCACATATTGGTTTGACGGAAGAGGCTAATACGATTAATACGGAATTATATACGGGTTAATAGTCGGGAGAATTATCGAAGTGGAAGTTATGGGAGCCCAGTGGAATATGAAAAATCCTTATATGGCTACGATAAGTGAAAAAGAGGTATTAAATGGACCTGGAGCTACTAAAGAAACAAGACATGTAAGTATATTGCTTGGAGATAGTGGCATGAGCTATAAAGCGGGAGATGCAATAGGTATTATTCCTGAAAATCCAAAAAATACCGTGAATACACTAATTGAACTATTAGGTTTTAATCCAACTCAAGAAGTAGAATCTCATTCAGGAACCATCACATTATATGATGCATTAAAAAAATATTATGAAATTCATCGTTTGAATAAAAAGTTTATAAAAGCATTACCTGAACTATTATCTGATAGTTTAGATAATTTGATAGAAATTCAACTTGTAAGAAGTGAAAGAAAAAACATAGAGAATAATAATTCTTCATCATGGAAATTGACAGGAGAAAACACAGAATTACCACAGAACTATCCGATTCAAAGTACAAATAACCCTTTGGCAAAAGTTGAGCTCATAACAAATGATAATGATGCAATAGAAGACTATATCTGGTCAAGAGATTATGTTGATGCATTACAAGAGTTCCCTTCATTATGTTTTGATACTCCTAAACACTTTCTTGCTTATCTTGATAAGCTAAAAGGAAGGTTGTATTCTATTGCTTCATCCCCAGATGCACACCCTGGTGAAGTTCAACTAACAATCGCAATAGTGAGATATACCCATCATAATCGTAGTCGAGCAGGACTTTGCACTGGATATTTAGCTGATGATGTTGAAATTAAGAAAACTAAGTTCGGAGCATATATGGCACCTACTAAATCATTTGTCCTTCCTGAAGATGGTTCTACAAATATCATCATGGTTGGTCCAGGAACAGGTATTGCACCATTTAGAGCATTTATTGAACAACGTGAGTTTGATAAAGCCTCAGGTAAAAACTGGTTATTCTTTGGAGATCAGCATGAAGCAACTGAATATTACTACAAATCACAAATTGGAACATGGTTAGACAATGGTGCCCTACATAGATATACCACTGCATGGTCTAGGGATCAAGCAGAAAAAATATATGTACAAACTAGAATGCTTGAACATGCTGAAGAAATATGGGAATGGATAAACAAGGGGGCATATTTTTATGTTTGTGGTGATAAAAATTATATGGCCAAAGATGTACATGCTGCACTAATTAAGATTTGTTCGGAACATGGTAGCATGAGTGTCGAAGATGCAACTGTATTTGTAACTCAAACTCTCATGAAAGAGGAAAAGCGGTACCTAAGAGATGTTTACTAAACCTCATAGGCGGTCAAATATCTGGTGCAAATATGGGATTCAATCGCGTGCTCATTGCCAATCGCGGGGAAATTGCACTTAGGGTTCTAAGAGCATGTAGAGAAATGGACATTGAAGTGGCAATAATTCATGGTAGAGAAGACCGAGGTAGCCTCCCTGTTCAATTATCTGATGTTGCGATTCCAATATATCGTAAAGAACCTTTATCAAGTTATTTAGAAATTGATGCAGTAATAAACGCTGCAAAAAAACTAGAGGTAGATGCAGTACATCCTGGCTATGGTTTTTTGGCTGAAAATTCATGGTTTGTGTCTAGATTAGAACAAGAAGGCATTACATTCATAGGTCCTAGTTCAGAAGTAATATCGCTATTAGGTGATAAAATCAAAGCAAGGGCTGCAATGAAAGAAGCAGGATTACCTGTAGCTGCGGGAAGTGATGAACCAATAAATAATGCAGAAGAGGCTTCTACATTAGCTGAACATATCGGATATCCTGTGATTCTCAAGGCCGCTGCTGGAGGCGGAGGCATTGGAATGCAAGTAGTCAATCAAAAAAATGAGTTTGAAAGTGCATTGAAATTATGTCAAAGTCGTGCTCAATCTGCATTTGGAGATAATAGAGTATTTGTTGAAAAATTTATTGAAGGGGCACAACACATAGAGTTTCAAGTTTTGGCAGATGGGAAAAATGCAATACATTTCGGAGAACGATTTTGTTCAATACAAAGACGGCATCAAAAGGTAATTGAAGAAGGTCCATGGCTTAATGAAGAAGAACGTGAAAGAATAGGGAGTTTGGTTTGTAAAGGTGCTGAATCGGTTGGTTACAAAGGGTTAGCCACGTTTGAGTTTCTTAGAGATAAACATGGTAAATTCTATTTTTTAGAAGTAAATCCAAGGGTGCAGGTTGAGCATACGGTCACAGAGATGATTACAGGTCATAACCTCGTTGAATTAGGAATTAGAATAGCACAAGGTGAGTCATTACCAATAAGCCAAGAAGATGTGAAACTTAACGGGCATTCTATTCAATGTAGAATTAATGCAGAAAGTTCAGCAAACTTTGTTCCCTCTCCAGGAAGACTTTGGGATTGTCACTTCCCTAGTGGTTATGGAATCAGAGTAGATTCTCACGCACATGTAGGATATGATATGCCAAGCTGCTTTGATTCATTATTAGCCAAAATTATTGTTTGGGGAAAAACAAGAGAAGAGGCAATTAGGCGCATGCGCTCTGCATTAAGTGAAACGAGATTAGAGGGAGTAGATACATTAATTCCTTTGCACCTAAGAATTCTTGATGAAGAGGATTTTAATGCTAGAAATATTACTATTCAGTACATAGATGAACATCAAGAATTATTATGGTGAAATAAATGAAACTTTTGATTGTTGGTAGTTTAGCATATGATTCAATAAATACAGGTATTAACAATATTGAACATACATTAGGTGGTTCTGCAATTTATGCAGGAATAGCCGCTGCAGGACATATGAATCGGCAATTTAATAATTCTAATAATAAAATCGGATTAGTAGGAGTAATTGGCACTGATTTTTTAGATTCGGATTTAGATCGTTTGAAGAAGCATGGATTGGATATTAAAGGAATAAAAAAAGAAGAGGGACTTACATTCCGTTGGTCTGGAAGTTATTCCGGAGACATGAGTCAAGCAATAACTCATTCAACTGATTTGAATGTTTTTGAATCATTCACTCCAATAGTTCCCGAAGACTTTCAAACTCCAGAGATTACTTTTTGTGCAAACATGCATCCATTAATTCAATCAAGTGTTTTAGATCAAAGTAAACCACATAAATTTTCAGTTGTAGATTCAATGAATTTATGGATAAATAATACTCCAGAGGAATTATCTGCTATTTTAAGACGTGTTGAAATGGCAATACTAAATTCAGATGAAGTTAAAATGTTGGCTAAATGTGAGGATTTAATCGAAGCAGGAAACCTAATTCGCGAGGGAATAGCACTTACTGGTGGAGGTAAAATAGGAAAAGGACCAGAGATATTAATCATTAAAAAAGGAGGAGAGGGGGTATTAGCATTATTTGAAGAAAATGTGATAGAGCTTCCTGCATATCCTACTCCAAACCTAATTGATCCAACTGGATGTGGAGATTCATTTGCGGGGGCATTACTTGCCCATCTCTCTGTGAATTCTAACTCAAGAATAGACAAGGAGAATCTAATTGATGCCCTCATTCATGCAAATGTCACTGCATCATTTACTATTGAAGAAATGGGTGTCAAAGGAATTGAAAATTTAAAAAATAAACAATATAATGATAGGTATGTAAAATATTTAGAATTAATAAAAAATTACTAATCAAGTCTTGAAATACCTGCTGTTGAAAGTACATCCTTTTGATTATCATTTGATGCTTTTAGTTCATGAAATGAAGAAGGTAATGTTCTTTCAACTAAATCTGAAGAGATTTCTTCAAGGTAATGATTGCCTGAATCTTCTCCATTTTTATGAATCGTTCTCAAAGCATCTGCCAATTGTGCTTCATGAGAATGATGTGCTTGGACTTTTAATGCATCCATTGTTCTATTAGGAATCATTCTTTCAGATGAGGGGTTTAATTCATCACTATTTTTTGAAACTCTTTTACGTAAAAAACTAGGTGTTTTAAACATTATAGAAGATTTAAACATTTCAACTAATGTCACGCGTTTTGTGTTTAACTTTTTAGGGGTTAATCTTTTCAATCGTTTATTTCCATGTTTAAATGAGATTCTTTTCAAACCTTCTGAATTGATTGGAGGGGTTATTACTTCATTTTTTATTTCTTCTACTGGTCCTTTTGCTTGAGACACTATACCTGGCAATTGTTTTTCAATGATTTCTTTTTCACTCTCATTGACATTATAATTATTTAATGTGGCTCCTAATTGATTCAATGAATTGGTATAACCTGTTTTTTGAAAGCTATTGTGGAAAGGTGGGGTTGTCTCCACTCTTTCATAATGATATTGTTGATTTTGAGGTGGCACCGAATTAGGCATCATTGTAAATGAAGACTGAGATGCATCATTATTATCAAAATTGATTTCAGGAGCAGGATTTGATTCAAACGTATCCCCAAACATGTTAAATGATTCTTCTTTTGATTCAGATTCATCAAAATCAAATCCAAACATATTAAATGAGTCCTCAGAAGGCTGACTTGGTTGTATTTGTGACCTCTCAGTAGGGGTTATTTGCCCTGTTGTTTGTGAATTATATCTTCCCGGTTCTGTACGGATATTTTCTGTTCTATTAGCCACATTTGCCCATCCCGTATGCGCTGGAATTGTTCGAAGTTCTGTCTGAACCCTTCGTGCTCTTGAGATGGACCCGTGATGATGTGGCTCCCTAGAATCTGGAATATGTTCTTCTAATTTAACTGGCATAGGCTCTGTATCTAAGTTAACTTCTTGCTCATCATTATTTGATTTATTTATCAAATCAGCCATAGCCATAGTTAAGGCATCTGTATTATCATTACTTTCTGTTTCAATACTATCAACTAAATCCTCAAAAATACCTGATGACGGATATTCAGACATTATGACTTCATCTACACCTTCTATTGCCTTTTCTAAAGTAATACCATCTTTGACCCTCTCTGCTATCACTCTAAATTTTATCAAATCGAGATCATTGCCAAATAAGGTATATGTTCCACCTTCTCCACTATCTATTGTTAATGCAGATTTACGAAAACCTAGCCATGAAATAATAATTCCGATACCAATCAAACCAACCCATATTTGGATTACTCCAGTAAGGATTCTTAATGAGGAATATATCATCAACATGGCTATTACTCCACACCAATGAGGTACAATATGAAATTGATGATGTCGCATGGCTTCAACTTTATTATGAGACAAACGTAAATAATTTCCATTATTTAATTCTAAAAGGATATCCTCTTGCGTTAATACCGTCCTTAAATTACCATGTGAACCGGCCAATTTGAATGTTGAGAAAGTTTCTCCCTCCATTCCATCTGGCCGAGCCTTTTCTGGCTCATTCGAATGCATCCTAAAGTGTCAGGGAAACTCTTAGGTTATGAAGTTTAATACATATTTTTGCAATAAACAGCCCGATAAATACGTTTTTTAATTAGCCATCATTCTAATTTATTATAATCAATTGAATACCCAATTATTCTAGGTTTTGCATCTAATTGACAAATTAAGATATGTGGCGTTCCGTGTTTTCTTATCATTAAAGGAGATTCCCATTTAACAAGAATTTTGTTATTATCTGCACTTTCTATTCTACCAACCACAAATTGTAAATCAATAGCTACATGAATTATTCCACCAACTATAGGATTATATCTTGCAAATGCTGAGGGAATGAAATTTAATTCTGATTTATTATGTACCTCAACAGAATCACTTTCTTCATTTTTGACAATTAAAGAACCTTGTGACAAAGAAGACTCATCTGCATTTCGTAAAGCTATTCCTACTCTATCTCCTGCCTTAGCCTGATCTACATCATCATCCATTACTTGTAATGATCTGGCAATTCCCGTGCCATTTGAAGGTAATATTTTCAAATTGTCATGCTTGTTTACACATCCAGATCTAACTCCACCAATAGCAACTAATCCTACTCCTTTAACATTAAAAAATTGGTCTACTGCAATAACTAATGGATCATTGATTCTATCAATTAATTCTTTTTCTTTTTTTGATAAGAATTCTAACAGCACCTGCCTCAATGCTAATGCATCTAATTTCTGTATTGGCCAGTTCTCTAATCCTGCTTGTTTAACTAATGCTTCTAATTGACTTTCATCAATCCATTCTCCTTCGTCAGGATTTGGTATTATTATACCATCTGATATACCTGAACTACTGCATGCAACTAATAATTCTCCAAATTTTGCATCTATTGATTTTACTTCTAATACTACAAAATCTCCTAAAGTTAATGCAGATGTCAGTGGTTTCAATCTTTCAGGGTAAGTTACTGGACGAACTAATGATAGTATCTTTATTCCTGAATCATTACTTTCCTTATAGACATATGATTCTACATCTCTTGAATCAGATGTTTTTCCAATTTCCTTGGCTAAACTATCGGAAGCCAAGAATGTCACATTTAGAACACTCATGAAATCATCACCTTCAATTTAATATACAATAATTAACTATTGTAAATACCTAATGCTTCTTCAACTGTTGCTCCATTACAAATTATTGCGTGGCAAGCGGCACACATTCTAACGGCATCTTCTACTGTCTTTTGATGTATATTCCTTCCCGTTGCAGCACCTCTAGCTCCAGAAATATTGACCTGTTCCCAAAGCCGTTCCAAAAATTTATCTGGAGGTAAACTACCACCTCCTGAGCAAATCAATCCAGTTCTACCCGCAGATTCTACGGCAATGCCTAAACTTTCAGGTATTGTCATTCCATCGAATCCAACTTTTGGATAATTAACTTTAGTGAAATCTGCACCAATACAGCATGCTAGCCCTGATGCTCCTGAAATTAATTGAGGATCAAACTCATCTGTGACTGCAGAACCACGTGGATAAATCCATGTTACTGCTATTAATCCTTGTTGATGTGCTTCGGAAATTAACATTGCTGCTTCAGAAAACATCTCTGGTTCATTTTCACTACCGAGATAAATGGTATAGCCAATTCCAACTACATTAATATCGTTTAATCTTAAATTATTAATATCATCCATCCCGCACATCGATAAACTAACTGGTTCTCTTTGAGCAGTTTTTACAAGGTGAGATTTACTATTCATTTTTACTAAATATGGTATGTCTGGATAATCTCTTGCATAACGTGAAATTAATCCATACTGTGCAGCCAATACTCCAATTGTACCTTCTTTATGGGCTTTTGAGCCTATTTCAAAAAGATGCCTAGGGTCATTAGAAGTCAGAGGTATTTTATTTCCTCCATCAAAAAAGTCATCATTTAAATGTTCAATTTTCTGATCACATGCAAATAAATTCATCTTTCCTGTTCCACATGTAGCAGCCTTAAGATTTTCAAGAAAATCTTCGATTAATTCATCTGGTACATCTGCTGGAATATATGCTTCTAGTGGTTCCATTGAATCCCCTTGTATCCTTGTCTTAGTTGGTTCTAATAATCTTATTCGATAAAGAAACTATGAAATTAGGAATGAAAATTAGAAATCGTTTTTACCTTTTTATTGAAAACATCAATAATTTGTGATGTGGTTTTTATTCCCTTTTCTGTTAATTCTACACCTGGCAAATAACCAGGACAGACACCTGTAGCAACAAATAATGCGTCCTCACTTTTACACAAGTCAGTTGAGTTCCATACTTTATGTAAATCATCATCAATCATATTAGAAGCGCGATGTTCTTCTTCTGCATCTTTAAATTGTAAACGTCCTTCGAAAACACCACCTACTCCCTGAATGGCAGTTGCTGTAATTACTCCCTCTGGAGCTGCTCCAACCCCTAATAATAGGTCATAAGGACCTGAAGGGTCTGCTGCCCAAAGTGCTGCTGAGATATCTCCATCTGGCATTAAATGTAATTTAGCGCCGATATCATTTATTTCCTTAAATAATTGTGAATGCCTTTCTCTATCAAGTGCCACTATATTTAATTCTGAAATCGGTTTATCTAATTTGAACGCAGCTTGTTCTAAATTCCAAGTAACACTTCCTTCCAAAGAAACCTCTCCGATTAATTCAGGGCCCGCTGCAATCTTATCCATATAGCAATCAGGGGCATGCAATAATGTTCCTCTTGGAGCTGCTGCTAATACCGAAATAGAATTAGGTGAATTTGTTGCGCAGTTTGTTGTACATTCCAATGGATCTACTGCGATATCTACTGCAATAGCATCTGGATCTCCTTGCATAGAACCAAGCGGCTCCCCAATCCAAAGCATAGGTGCCTCATCTCTTTCACCTTCTCCAATAGCGACTCGCCCATTAAATGGGACTTTGTCAAATGTATTTCGCATGGCTTCTACCGCAGCAGCATCTGCTGCTTTCCCGTCTCCTTTACCTCTCCATTCTGAACTAGCGATTGCTGCTTTTTCACATGCTTCTAAAAAATAATTCGACAATTCACGAACTAACGCCATGAATAGCGCAAGGGGTGAAGGATTTCAAAATTCTCCTAAATCAATTTTTTTTTACTAAGGACTTTTATGTCATTTATGGTTGCTTCAGGGTATTGTCCGGAATCATCTTTTTCGAATGATTTAACCATGTCAAATACACATAATAACCCCGCAGAAACTCCTACTAATGCCTCCATTTCTACACCTGTACGATAATTAGCACTTACTTCCACAGTACATCTTAAATTTCTTCCTTCAAAACCCCAATCTACATTACATCCTTCTATAGGTACAATGTGGCAATGAGGAATTATCCGAGGTGTGTCTTTAACCGCTTGAATTACTGCAACGGTAGATGCCTCGATAACATTTCCTTTTGAAATTTCATTATTTTTTATGGCTAAAATAGTTTTTTCTTGTAATAAGATTATTCCAGTTGCCACTGCTATTCTACGAATACTTGGTTTACCACCAACGTCAATTATTGCTTCTATTTTATTTTCTTTCATTTAACCCAACCCCTCTTTCCAAGTCGCTCCTGATTCAGTCACTTCTTTCTTCCACAGAGGGGCTTGTATTTTGAGTTCATCGATAATATGACTACATGCAATGAATGCTTCCTTCCTATGTGCAGAACATACATGAATGGCCACAATATTTTCTTGAGGACCAACGATTCCAACTCTATGTGCAATTGCAATTCCACTAACTCCAAATTCTTTAATGGTATTTTCTGCAATGTTTTTTAATGTGGGCATTAATTGGTCTCTCCATGCATCAAATTCCAATTGTAATACTCTTTCCCCGTCCTCTAAATCTCTAGTAATTCCTACAAATGATACTATTGCTCCACATCCTTCAAAATTAAGTTTTTTCTTCAATAATTCTGCATCAAGATTTGATTCACAAACTTCAATGATGATGTTATTCACAATTCCACCTAATCCATTCCTATTAGACTGAGGATATATTAACTGTGGTAAAAATATCGAATCTTTCAAACGAAGACGATGGTTCGGACATGCAATGTCAAATGAATCAAAGCCAGTTATAATTATGGGGGCTGGTCTTTCTGGGCTTGCAGCATCCATAATTTTAGCAAAGGGTGGGCGTAAAGTTGTTATTCATGATATTAGAGAGGATTCTGGTGCTCGTTTTGATGGTGATTTTCAAGGATTAGAAAATTGGACTGGAGGTACTGATTTTTTTGAGGAGTTAAGAGAGTGGGGAGTTGATCCTGAAGAATTTAAATCTACTGAGTTTCATGAAATGGAATTAGCTCATCCAGATGATGAAATCACTAAGCCATGGAGCCCACGTGTAGCATTTCGGGTTGTTGAAAGAGGATCTGATGATCATACTATTGATCAAGGATTTAAACGACAAGCGATTAAAGAAGGGGTTGAAATACGCTATAAATCCCGTATTAAACCCGAAGAATGTGATATTATTGCTGCAGGACCTAAAGAGACATCTGCAGTTGCTTATGGTGAAATTTTTAAGACATCATTTCCAAATCATGTTACATTTCAATTGAATGATAAGTTGGCACCTGGAGCATATTCATATCTAATTGTAATTGATGGAATTGGTCTAATATGTACATGTTTATGGCGTAAACAATCAAATTCTGAAAGATTTCTGAATGAAACAATAAATTGGTATGAACAAAATTATCCTGAATTAGATAGAATACCAATTAAAAGAGTGGGAGGAAAAGGAGATTTTGCAATTCATTCCTCGTATAAATCAAATGGCCGCTACTATGTTGGTGAGGCAGGTGGGTTTCAAGATTTTATGTGGGGATTTGGAATGAGGTATGCAATTACTAGTGGAATTTTAGCTGCTAAAGACATACTAGGTGAAACTAATTATGAATCTGAAATAAAATCAAGATTATTACCAAAATTAAAAACATCTGTTGTAAACAGGTTCTTGATGAATCGTGTAGGAGATAGAGCATTTAAAAATGTAGCAAAATATTGGATGAAGCATCAAAAAAAGCATGGTGATGGACTAATATTCATGGAAAACATATATACATGGGGGATTTTTAGAAGGATAGTGTTCTTTTTTGCAAATCTAAGTATGCTGAAAAAAACTAATACTAAAGATGGTAGGACAATGAGAAGAATGCCATTTAGAAAAGCACTCAAGAGAGATGTATGGGAACCAAGTGAAAGAGCAATTGAAATCGGAAATGAATGGAAAGAAATCAGAAGAAGTGGAGGGAAAATAAGCTTCTCAAAAGACTCTGATTCTAATTCAATTCCAAAATCAATAGAAGCGAGTGATTGAAGAACTGGTTATGATTCGGCCTGAATATGAGCCTTGAACTAAAAGCCATGACTAACAACCTTGTGAATTACGGTGTAACAGACAATGGAATTGCTATTATCGAACTTTCTTCAGATTCTGATGGTAAACCACTAACTGATGGAAAAACAGCAGTGAACACCTATACCCGTGAAATGTGGGAGGATATTGACGAAGCTATTCTCAACGCCCGTTTTGATGGCGATGTAAATGTAATATTATTAACTGGTAAAGGAGATAAATTCTTCTCTGCTGGAGCGAGTATTAATTACCTTAACAGTTTAACACCACGTTACAAATATTTCTTTTGTCTACACGCAAATGAAACTTTGTCACGCCTTGAACAAACACCAAAATTAGTCATTGCAGCACTTAATGGCCATACAGTAGGAGGAGGGTTAGAAATTGCCATGGCTGCAGATATGCGTATTGCAAGAAAGAATGCAGGAAAATTAGGATTGCCAGAAATAAATCTGGGGGTACTTGCTGGAACAGGAGGAACTGCTAGACTTACTAGATTAATTGGTAAAGCTAAAGCATTAGAATTAATGATCACAGGAGAATTAATTTCTTTTGAAGATGGAAATGACATGAATTTAATTAATCAAATCTTTGAAGGAGATGGTGAAGAGTTTAGAAGAGATGTTTTAGATTGGGCAGGACAATTTACATTACCTAACAAAGCAGTAAAGGCTGTTGGTAATATCAAAAGAAGTGTACAAACTGGTGCTGAACTTCCTCTCGAATATCACCTTGCACTTGAGCGTGAATTACAATCTGATCTTTTCCAATCTAAAGATGCAAAAGAAGGTATTGCTGCTTACGTAAATAAAAAAGTTGCACACTTTACTGGTGAATAATTAATTCCAATGAATAAATTGGTAGAGATTGTATCAAAATTGATTACACAAACTCAAATAACGTATACCTTTTCGTGATTAATATGGGGAAACTGCCTACCACATTTGATGAATGGGTTACAAATTTCGAACAATGGCAAGAAAACATTGGATTTGACACAAAATGGGTAGGAGATTTTGAATTATCTCCAAAATTTGATTGGGATCGGGCAGGAGAAGTAATTGAGTTTGGGGATTATGCTGGAAGGCCAAAATGGGACCGGGCATTACAAATACCTCATCAAAGTATTCGAGATTCATTACTATCGATGATTACAGTTCAAGGAGATACAGAATTTGCATCTGTAGAACAGCAAAGACATCTTTTAGATTCTGCTCCTACAGATTATGATCGTTATGCAGCAGCTAGAATAATGGTTGAAGAACAACGACATGGATGGCAAATGTGTTATTTATTAATGACATATTTTGGAAAACAGGGTGCGCGGGAAGCTCAAAAACTACTTGAAAGAAATGCACAAACCGGAAGTAGACTTCTTGGCGCATTTAATCGTCCAATGCCCCATTGGTTAGATTTCTTTTGTTATACGATGTTTGTAGACAGAGATGGTAAATTCCAATTAGGTATGTTATCCACATCTAGTTTCAAGCCACTGGCAGCAAGTATGGGTCCAATGCTAAAGGAAGAATCATTTCACTTAGGAACTGGTGCTAATGGGTTACGCCGTATAATTAAAGCAAAGGTAATCCCATATGATTTACTTCAAAGATATATGAATAAATGGGTCTCAACTGCTCATGATTTATTTGGTACTGATAATTCTTCAAGTGCTGAATGGGCTTATGTATGGGGAATAAAAGGTAGATGGGATGAAAGAAAGAAAATTGAGGAGGATATTGAAGTAAATAAAGGAAAACTCAATGAAGAATCTAGAGGACATTATCATGATGAAATAGTCGGTGAAGTCGAACTGATTAATAGATTATTATCTGATGATCAATCTCCATTTTATGTAGCAGATGAAAAATTCCACAGAGAAATTGGGACTTATGCAGGGAAGAAATACACTGTAGAAGGAGAGGAATGGGATGAAAATGATGGAAGTTATGAAGAATACTGTAAAAAATTACTACCATCAGAAAAAGATGAAGAAACTCTTAAAGAACTATTCAAACAAGAATGGATAGAATTTAGAGCTCCTACAAAAATGATGATTGAATCTGGCATTGGTCAATTAAAATAAGTTGGTGAATCTATTTGATTCCAACCTCATTGTTTGGAATTGATTCGGAAATGTGTAATGAATTTTTTTTATCATTGCCTGAATTATTAAAAGCTTCAGAGGTTAATGATCCGAAATATGAAAAGATGCTATATAAGACCTTAGAATTAAATGGTTATGAACAAATAAAATGTATAAACAAATATATTGGATTTAAGGAAATTGATTGGGGGAATGAAATAAATCAAGAAATAGTAGCAACACTTGAAGTTACTAATTATCCAGATGTTTCAATGGTAGAAAATTTACTTTCCCTAGAACAGGTAAATTGTGTTTTAATTTCCAACTGGCTACACTTTCTTAAAAACGTACATCCAATCTATGATAAAGAGGCCTGTTTAGCATTAGAAATGATGGGATTAAATGTGCCATACAACCCTAATGATTTAACCTGTTATTCAAAATATGTTTCCACAATAGAAGGTATGAAAGAATATGCTCCAGCAGGGGCATTACCAGAATATGCACTTCCTAGACAAAGATTATTACAATTAGGATTAGCAGTTTGGTTTAAGAAAAAAAGGGAATAATCTTGTATTAAAGCGGAATGGGATTAGAAGATGGAGATAAGGAAAGTAGCCGTAATAGGCGCAGGCACAATGGGTGCAGGTATTGCCCAAGTGTGTTGTGAAAGTGGTTTAGAAACTACACTCTTTGATAAATTTCCAGAAGGTCTTGAATTTGGAATGAAAAGAATAAATGAATTTTGGGATAAAGGCATATCAAAAGGAAAAACTAAACCTGAACAAAAAGAAACATGGTTGTCATTACTAAAAACATCCACGGATCTCTCCGTGGCTGTTTCAGACACTGATCTTGTCATAGAAGCTGTTCCAGAAATAATTGATTTGAAAATTGAAATTTTCAAATCATTAGATGAATTTACACCACCAAAGTGTATTCTTGCAACAAATACATCCAGTCTTTCAATATCAAAAATTGCTAGATCTACAAAAAATCCTAAACGTGTAATTGGATTACATTTTTTCAATCCTGTTCCTTTGATGAAATTACTTGAAATAATAAAACATGATTTGATTTCGAATGATACTATTGACGTTGCAAATAAACTTGCTAGAATGATGGGGAAAACTCCGATTCTTGTAAAGGATAGCCCTGGCTTCGCTACTTCTAGATTAGGCGTAGTATTGGGTAATGAGGCTATAAAAATGCTTTCTGAAGGTGTTGCAAGTGCATCAGACATTGATTCTGCAATGCACCTCGGATATCGTCATCCAATGGGTCCACTTGAACTATCTGATTTAGTTGGTTTAGATGTTAGAAGGGACATATTACTTGGTTTAGCAGAAGCAACGGGGGATTCATCTTATTTGCCTCATCCACTATTAGAATCATTAGTAAAAAATGGAGATTTAGGTAAAAAAACAAACAAGGGAATTTATAATTGGTCAAATGGAATTAAGTCTGAAAGAGAAGATTTATTATTTAAATTAAGGAAACAATAGTTCTCCGCATTCAGGACAACTCATTCCCGGTAAAAATACACCAATCATAAAACCGCAATTAGCACAAATTGAAAGCACGTCATCCATTTTTCTTCAATAAATGGAATTAGTACTCCAATATAAATTCATTGATAATAATACCTATTTACGAATGAAATAACCCGACAAATTCAAAAACGAAATGCAAGGAGGACTGCAAATGAGTGATTTAATGAAGGCATCCGAATCATGGAAACTAGACATTCTAAATTCCTCATTTTTATGCGGCACTCCGATTCTTGCAATTTTAGGGGTTGTATGGTATACAATGAATGTTGGAATCTCATGGGCAGAGATCAGTATATTATTTGTTATGTATCTTGCAAGTGGGCTTTCTATTACTGCAGGATATCATAGATTGTTTAGTCATAGGTCACATTCTGCATCATGGCCATTAAGATTATTCTACGCTGTATTTGGAGCGGCAGCATTTCAAAATTCTGTAATTAAGTGGTGTAGTGATCATAGAAGACATCATTTGAACACTGATTCGGAAGAAGACCCATATTCTATTGTTAGAGGATTTTTTTGGGCTCATATGGGTTGGGTAATGATTTCTGAAAAGGAAGGAAATATAGAAAATGTTGAAGATTTACAATCTGATCCAATACTAATTTGGCAAGAAAAACATATTTTCAAAATAGGGGCATTTGCAGGGATTATGTTTCCAGGCATTATTGGTGCATTAATAATCGGAGGAGTTAATGGATTTCTAGGCGGACTTATCTGGGGGGGTCTTTTACGACTTGTACTTGTACATCACGGCACATTCTTGATTAATTCTGGAGCACATTATTGGGGAACACAAAATTACTCTACCAAAAATACTTCTAAAGATTCATCACTATTATCTCTATTTACATTTGGAGAAGGATATCATAATTTCCACCATACATTTCAAGCGGATTACCGCAATGGATACAAATGGTACCATTGGGATCCAACTAAATGGTGGATTAGAATATTTTCATTCATAAAAATAACTAATGATTTACACAAAGTTCCCTCATGGACTATAGAAGATGCGAAAATGAAAACATCGTTTGAACATAAAGATAAAAAAGGGGTCAGTCATGAATATAAAGATGATTTTAATAAACGATTAGAAGAATGTTCAAAACAGATTAGAACTTTACTAAGAGATATTTCAAAAAAACGCATAGAATATAAAAATGCTAGAAAATTAAGGAAACTGGAACTTAAAGAAACTTGGGATAAAAATAAAACCGCAATGAAATTAAAAATTAAAGAGGCAAAAGAAAGCCTCACATTAGTTAGATTAGAATTTAAAATTTTGATGAAAGAGATGAAGAAACAGAATAAAATTGCAATTGCATGAAATTAGTCGAAATTTGGTTTTCTTTTTTCTAAAAATGCATTAATTCCTTCGGAAAATTCATTAGAAAAGCCCGCATCAATTATTCTCCTTTGTTCAAATTTCAAATGGGATTCTAAATCATTGTTTTCTTGATGATCTAACAAATCTTTACTTGATCTACTCGCTTTAGCCCAACTACCCCATTCACTTGCTTTTTTAATTGATTGATTGATTAATTCTGAATCATCTACTAATTCATCAATTGCTCCCAATTCCACACATTTTTCTGCTGACCATACTTGATTTTCGAAGAAAAAGATTCTAGATTTTTGAGAACCAACTAATCTTGGTAATAACCAACTTGTTCCACCATCAGGGGAAAGCCCCAAAGAAAAATATGATGCAGCAAACTTGCCACCTGAGGACGCAATACGATAATCTGCAGACAGGGCTAAACCTAATCCTGCACCTGCAGCCGCACCATTTACTGCTGCAATCATAATTGTATTACTATTCCTAATTTTTAAAATCAATGGATGTAAAATATCTGTCATTTGTTTTATCCACTTTCCAATTGTTCCTTGATCATAATGTATTCTGAATTTATTAATATTAGCACCTGCACAAAAGAATTTTTCAGTTCCTGTAAGTATAAATGAATAAATTGAATCATCATCTAAAATTTTACTAATTTTAATATCTAATTCATTCATAAATTCAGGATCGAATGCATTAGTTGCTGATTCATCAGTTAACCTAACGAGCGTTACTCTTTTTGAAACCGCTTCAACTTCAACTGGCATGTTCTACGGAAAGCGTTTCTCCTTTTGGATATAGAAGGTAAAGGCATAAAATAGTTAAAAGTAAAATTTAATTGAGAAAATCAAAAGAAGAGAAGCCCATACCGAGGTATATATTTAATCCCCTGGGTGCAAAATTATGGAAAAATCTCGTAGACCAAAACTATTACTATTAGCTGGAGTTAATGGTGTTGGAAAGTCAACACTATCAATGCAAATTGCTGAATCTCTAAAGATTAAACGCGTAGTATCTACAGATTCAATTCGTGAAGTTTTACGTTCAAATATTGACCCATTAGAATCTCCTGAATTACATAGAAGTTCCTTTAGTATTGGAAAACACAAACACCCTGTTTCTGATTGGGAAGATTGTTGTAATGTAGTATTAGAGGGTATTAATTCGATCATTAATAAATCAAGAAGAGAAGGAGTTGATCTTATTTTAGAAGGTGTACACCTAAAACCTAACAATCAAATTATTCGTAAATGGGAAGAAGGAGGAGGAGTTGCAATCGGGATTATTCTCCATGTACATAATGAAGAAAATCATAAAGAAATGCTAGTTTTAAGAGAAAAAGAGACTTGGAGAAATGTAGACAGATATCTAAGTTCATTTGACAACATAAGATCAATTCAAAATGGTATTCTTGATGTAGGCAGACCACAAAATTGGAAAACTATTGATTTATCAACCGGAATAAATGCAGTAAATAAAATTGCACATTGGTTTGATTTAGAATGGAATAAAGCTGAACACAAATCATGAAACTACAAATTCCAAAGTTAATGGTAATTCAATTGTAGAGTCAGACACTACGTTTAATATTGTTATTACAGTAACTTTATTTGAATCAATATTTATTTCAGTATCTGTTAAACTAAATTGCATCCCCCTTAATACGCCATGACTTTTTATATCATATTCTATTGAATCTAATGAATCTAAAACTGCATCATTCAAATCTATCCCTGCATCAAAGCGTATTTGAGTCCTATTTTCTAATGTGGGTAGAAACATAACGTCTATTTCTTCAGTTACATCAAGGACATCTGACACATCACTAGTTCTTGGTAAATCATAACCTGCAACTTTAACTCCATATAATGACATTGATAATAAACTCATTAACAAAACTAATCCCGCTGCTAGTAACATTTGTCCAGAATCGTTTTTACTTAATTCATTTATTCTCATGTAGTTCCACCTCCCTGACTCCATACATCAAGGGCAATACTCCAAATGTCTCCAGAATCTTGTACAAGGATGTATGATGTGACACTATTACCTACAGGAGAACCACTAAATACTGAAATATCCATTGCTCCACTATTTTGTGCAATCCAACAATTTGCTTCATACGTAGAAGGCAATCCTTGCTTAACTAAATTACAAGCAGAATCTAAGTCGCCACTTGCCAAAACCTCTGTTAACTTTGATGAATGATTAATTAAATCAGATGATGGCTCACTTGCTGCTAAATCAAGAGCATCACGACCAGCCATAGATAATGATGCATCGATAATTTCAGAATTAGAATCTGGAACATGGATATTAATTACAAACATCGCAGACATAAAAAATAACCAAAAAAGTGTTAACATCTCAATTATATGTACTTGAGCATTTGAATCATTAGAAGGCTTACGCATATCTCCACCTTAACATTACGTTATCCTCAACATCCCAATTGAAGGATTCAATCCTGGGCTTGCTGGAACCCCAATCAAAGAAGGAATAAATGAGATAAATGTAAAAGAGAACAGTGCTAAAAGTAACATCATTCCTGCATGTTTGAAACCAGTGCTTAATCTACCGTTTGCCATTAAACCTGCCATTGCACCATTTCCTAGTGCTTGAACTGTAACACCATAAAAAAAGACCACAAGGAAAAGTAAAGGATCAATTGCTCTGATTTGCATGTTTCCAATCTGTGCAGATGAATCTCCACCAGAACCTGTATTTGACTCAGCAATTGCAGGAATAAATACTCTTGAAAGAATAACAATAACAACCATGAAAACCATATATGAAACCCAAATTACTGCGATATAAGATGATATTGTTCTAATTCTTTCGGCTTCTAAGAACTTGATTTCTCTACTATCACTTGCTGCTGTTACAAGAATATCTGAAATTTTACCTCCTGCTTTATTGGCTTCAGAAATTAAAGAAACCGCTCTTTTTACTAATGGAGTATTTACTCTATCTGCAAATAACTGTAATACATCTCCAAAAGCAACACCCCAACTAATCTGATTTGACATCTTTTTAACGTCATCATTTAATGCTCCATATTCAGAATTAGCAAGCGAAGTTACAGCCACAGTCATCGATAAACCTCCCTTCCAATATTCTGCAAGGTCACGTAAGAAATCGGGAAATTTTGCTTCCCTAGCATTAACCTTTTTTTGTACCTTATCCCAATATACTGAAGCGGGATAGATCATTATAAAGAAACCAATTCCGAAGAAATTAATATAAATCGTAGGACGTAAAGAAAAGCCTGCAAGGTCTAATTCCGGTCCAATCCATTGAGATTTATTATTCATAAAATTTGGTATTCCATCATATGTCATTGCTGTAATAGTAAAAGTAAATTCAAAATCTGGAGTTCCTGTTGCTCCTTCTGGGTATTCTGGAACCAATCTAATTTGATATTCACCAGGATCTGCATGTTGAATGACAATACTGCAGTCTTCATCTCCTTCATTTGCAGTTCCTATGTGTCTCCAACTATCTCCTATTAATTGCTCATTTTCATCTAAAATACTAACTGTATATTCTAGTGAAGGATAATCATAAGATTGAGCTGTGCAATCTACTGTTAACATTTGATCTGGATGATTATTCCCTGCTAATTGTGAATCCTTCAGCCCAGGAACCTGGAATGATCTGGCTTTTCCACCCATCCCATCCCATGGTTCATTTAATTCCCAAACCGCGGGAGATGGAGAATCTCTTAAGATTGAACATGTTTCATTATCTGCGTATGATGGCTCCAACCCTAATCTAGAATCTGCAAATGGCTGAGGGTTTGGATTTCCAAATTCATCAGCTGCAGTTGATTGACAAAAAGTACTAACAAAAAAGGGTAATGCTGCATCATTATTTCCTGGCATAAAATTACTATTTGTAAACCAAAAACCAGTGCACATTAATCCAAGAATTATTGAAACTGTAGCAATAGCGTAAAAATAGAGCATGGTTCTATCATCTTTTGGAAGGTCTAAATCAACCTTTAATTTCTTCTTTTTTCTTGCCATAATATAATCCTCACATATTTTGATCTGATGACATTGCCCACACTAAATACCCATATGCTATGTGAATCATTGGTAAAAACCCTAACACAATGAAGTAAAGTGTACTCTCATCCATTGTAGAGCCTGAACCGCTTACCCAAAACATAATTACAAGCATTACTAATAAAAACAGAGGCATTGCCACTGCTACCACTACATATGATTCAGCAAGCATTGCTAGTGTTTCTAAAAACACATGTAATCTTGTTCTGTTTTCTCTCATATAATGTTCTGCCCGATTTAAGAAATATACTTTGAGATTTCCTCCTGATGTTAAAGTACCTTCCATACCTTGGAAAAACTCCGTCAACCATGGAGATGCAGCCCTACCTACTGACATTTTAATTGCTGTAACTAAGTCAAACCCAAGGAGATTTGTATCTCTATAAATCCGCCCTGAATCATAAGCAATTTCACCATAAATATCTTTATTATTTGCTAATGAACGGAATATTTTCTGTGGTGTTGCATTTGCTGCAGACATTGCAGCAGTATATGATGCAGCATAAGGAAGGAATTTTTCGATATCTTTGGATCTTACTTCTGCTGCTCTTTTGGCACTCCCCATAAAGGTTCTAAATGCAAATAATGGCCCTAAGATCAAAGTCACTAGAGGAATTGCAGTCTGAAAAAAACCAGGGAATGTTTTGGTCGTATAATATGGACATCCCCCATATTGTACTTCTCCATAATCATCAGAATTTACACCCCACTTAAGATCATAATTTATTTCATCGGAATGCCAATATGCCCAATCAACACAAAGAGGAATTGACTCTGGATCTTGGATGTTTTCATATAATGCAATTCCTCCAATTCCTGGCATAAAAACTAAAAAGTTCACCCCTACTAAGATAACAATTGTGGCTATCGTAGATAAGATACTTGTAGCCATAAATACTTCAGGCATTACGTCAAGATTACCTCTCTCAATATTTTTTGATAACTCTTTATCTTCTCTGGCTCTTTTCTTTAGGATACCTCCAAGAAGGCGGTGGCCTATCTTCTGCCAAGGGCTTAATTCCATTTTAATCTCCTTACATTAGCCCATCTACTCGAGCAAGTACTTGTTCAGGTCTTACATAATACTCAGTAATTATTTGAGACACTTGATCAGATTTTCTAATATCATTCAATACCATCCAATCAAGAACCCTCTTACGAGTACGTAATTCTGCACGCATTTGATCTTGTGAATAATTGATTTTAACCATGATTTTCTCTAACACATAAGATTTACCACTGAACTCAAAATCATCTTTTGAAGGATCCCATTTGAAAACTTCGTTTGTAATTATCTCCATTGAGTTTGGATCTATTCCTACAATTTCGACTAATTGTTTACATCTTCGGACACGTTTTCCATTTATCCTAGTTTGTATCTGAATAACACATGCTTCTAATGCAGGAAGTAATACACGGGGGATGTCGATTGGTTTATTTTCTAACCTGTGAACAAGTGATGGTACAGAATCAGCGTGAACTGTTGAATATGCACAGTGACCAGTAGCCATTGCCTGGAACAATACATATGCTTCAGCTCCACGAATTTCGCCTACAATGATATATTCTGGACGTTCTCTGAGTGCTGCTTTTAATAATTCGAACTCTCCAATCTCTCCTTCCTTAGATTCACCACCAAAACCTTGCCTTGTTAATCCAGGAATCCAATTTGGTTGAGGGATATTAACCTCTCTAGTAGATTCAATACTTACTATCTTCATCTGCCAAGGAATAAATATACACATTGCATTTAGAGTAGTAGTCTTACCTGATGCAGTACCACCTACATAGAGCATTGATACTCCTTGTTGGAAAGCTACCCATAGATAGGCAACCATTAGACTAGTCATTGTCCTGAATGCAATTAAATCACATGGAGAAAAGGGGTCATCACGGAAACGACGTATACAGAATGTGGAACCTCTTGTAGAAATTTCATGTCCTAATTTCATTACGATTCTTGACCCATCCATTAGAGTAGCATCTAACAAGGGTTCGGCTACAGAAATATGTTTACCACAACGTTGAGCAAGTTTAATGACATATGCTTCTAATTCATTATCAGTTTCCCATTTAATTGTAGTCTCAACAGATTCATATTTTCTGTGATATCCAAAAATGGGAATATTCGTTCCATCTAATGAAACATCTTCTATATTAGGATCTGACATTAATACATCCATTTTTCCATACCCTAATAAGTCTCTACGGAGGTAATAAAATAATTTAGATTTAGATTTTTTATTTATCTTCATCCCATATGATTTGATTACTTTATCCATAGAGGTCCTAAGGTAAGCACCAGCATCTGCTTCGATATCATCTATACTAGCATTAAGACTTTTTACAAAAATATGCATGATTTCTTGACGATATTTTTCTTCTTTTTTTGACAATGGTGGTTCAATTACCTGGTAAAGGATATTTAGTGTACGTCTATCACGAACTACTCTAGCAAAAGCATGTGGAGGTCTGACTGGATATTTGTCTAATTCGTCGTAATTCTTCTTGTCTGCGCCAGCATTTTTCCGGCGTCTCTGGCCTTTTCCACGTTTCTTCCTAGCCAAATAATCACCCCGATGCAGATGCTGCACCAATCTAATCCCACTATAACCTTTAGTTGTAATTTACACAAATGGCACCTTGATTAACTATTTTCCAGTTTTCCAAGCGCCAAAATGTTCAATCATATTCCCAAAGGCCATCCTCCTGTTCTTTACGTTCTCGGTAAACCTTTTTCTCTTCATCCGTTACAAAGCCATCACCGTCTAAATCCGCTGGATGTAATGATGGACGTCTTGGCCCTCCTGATTCTTTGATCTTGTATCCCGAATCATTCTTTCCTCTTCGAGGTGGCCCCTTACGTCCTCCACGACCCTTTCCTGGTGGTCCTTTTTTACGTATTTCTGAAAGTTCATCTTGCAATCCAGCAACTGCTTCTCTAGTCCCTTCCATTTCCTCTAGCATTCTTTCATGTGAGTCCTTCATGGATTCTTCTTCAGCAACAGTGTCTCGAACTTGGACAGCCATATCCATTTCTCCAAGTTCTATGGCCCTCATTTCAATAAGTTCCATTAAATCTCCAAATCCTCCTGGAGGTAATAATTTCTTATTGTTATCTTTGGCAATTCTTTTTTCTAAGTTTTCTAATTCTCTACGAGTTCTAGCCATTCTAATCTCAGATGCATATTTTTCAACACGACGGGTTTTACCTGCTAATGTTCTTTTTCCTACAAATCTAAGTACACCAAACATCATACCTAATGCGGCAAACATAATTTCTAAAGTTCCATCTGGGAGGCCAATTAATGAATCGATATTTAAGATGAAATCTAAGACAGAAGCTAATGCAGGAGGCAAGAATGCATATGCTGAGCATCCAAATTCATCAACCTCAATACCTTCTTCAGTATCTGGACATGTATCTAATATCTCTCCCTCTGAATCAAAGTCATTAACTCCATCGCCATCTGTATCTTCTAAAACATAATCTGGACAACCATTTCCAGGTAAACTAGCATTAACGAGATTAGGATTAAATAATTCCCACTCTTCACAAGCAGTCAGATTTGTTGTTTCATTATTATTGTTTTGATTATTAACTAAACAACCTGTCAAGTCTACAAGATCTCCAGGTAAACTATTATTGCAAAGGTCAGCGTTATCCCCTATTCCATCTTGATCAGTATCAAATTGTTCTGTTGGGTCATTAGGATATGCATCTTCATTATCATTTACTCCATCTCCATCGGTATCTGGATAAAGTGGACATCCACTAAACATATCCACTTCAGTATCTGTTGGTGTGTTAGGACACGTGTCATAAGAATCTGCAACTCCGTCTAAATCAATATCCTCAAATGAAGTCTCACAACCAAGCGCATTTACTCCTGCTCCCAAACGTGTTGAACTGCAACTATCTGATTCATCTGATATACCATCATTATCATCATCACCATCTTCTAAATCATCATGACATCCGTCATGATCATAATCAATTACAGGGTTATTACCCCATGAATTCCAATTCAATGCTCCCTTATAGCAACTATCTGATTCATCTGGTATACCATCATTATCATCATCACCATCTTCTAAATCATCATGACATCCATCTCCATCATAATCGGTTTGAGAATCTTGAATCCAACCAGATAACCCATTAAAACAACCATCATTTCCATTTTGAACATTATCTGAATCAAAATCAAAAGAATGCCAATCTGCATTCGCTTCATAAACCTCAATTTCACTAATTCTTACATTGCCCTCATAATATTTACATTTTATCAATATTTTTTCTATTGATTGTGGATAAACTAAATACATAGTTGATTCTTGATTACTTGGAGGGTTTTCTGTAGAATGACTTTGTTGCATCATCCAACCATTTTGTGGATTCCAAGTTTCAATTTCGAAGTGGAAATTTGAATTAGGATTACTAAGTAATCCCCATACAATCTTTATCGCTGCAACATCATATTCATTATCCAAATCAATCATTATATCTTGTGGACAATCTCCATCAGATGACCATGATGTTTCACTCGAGTCATCTATTGCATCTTCCGCTGAATCTTGTGCACTACTTGCAAATACACTTGCCTCATTTGTTAAATCAGTTTCAAAATTTATTCCGTTAAAAGCCCCATTATTTCCGCCATTATTATTTCCTCCATTGGCAAAATTAGCAGCATTGTGATACAACAAATCAATATTTTCTGAATCTAGTGCAATATCATAAAGTCTCACTTCATCAATTTTACCATCTATCACATTCCCTGTACTTTCTGAACCAAAATATAAATTCCAATTAACACCCATCCCAAGTGGCAAATAACCTATATTTTCAGAGATTCCATTAACAAATAATTCAAGATCAAACCATCTCCCATTAGATTCGGAAGCGGTACCTGTTAACACAAAATTATTCCACTCATTAAGTAAATAAGCATCTGTCCCAAAATCCTCGAATGTCAAATATACTGTATCGTCTTGAACTATTTCTAATCTGTTGTTTTGCAATACCAAATAAAACGCTGAATCTGAATTATCTGGTTCAAAACCAAAACTGAAAATTCCACCCGCATTTACATCATGTGTGTCTAATTTAACCCACATTGAAAGTGTAAATTCATCAGTGCCCTCTGAAAAAGGAGATGGAGCTGTTGCAACATATCCATCTGAGCCTGAATCAGCATAACCTAACAACTCTATCCCATTACCAAATCTCGCGGGATGGCCTAATTCTGCTCCACCATAAATTTGTCCATGATTGTTATTTAGTACATCTGAAAATACAGTAGTCTCAACAGGTTCATCAAAATTCCAATAACCTACAAGATTCTCGTTAGGATTGAAATTAGACGACCACGGATGAACCTCAATTTCATGTAACGATATCGATGAGCCTGCAGAATCTGTACACGTTATTTTAATCAAATCAGTATTTATTTTTGGAAATACATGATGTATTGTTCCATATATTTTTTCATTTTGTAAAGAAATATCAAAAACGGTTATCCATTCCCCACCATCAATATGCGCCCAAATTTCATATTCTAATGGTTGGTTAAATTCATCCCCCCAATGTAAAGAGACTCCAGAAATATCCATTGAACCTTGAAGATCAATGTGAACATATTGATTCTCGGTTTCACACGATTCTTCTGTTTCCCAAAAAGTTTCAAGGTTTGAATCTATTATGTTTGAACTTTCAGAACCCATTTGAGAAGATGATGTTTCTGAAACCCATGTAGATACATCTGAACTCCATTCTACAGTAGATGAATCAATCGCATAATCATCCCCAAAAAACATACAACTTATTGAACTAGCAATTTGATCATCACCATCACTTCGGTCACCAAGAGAAAAAGTAACACAATAAGTATGATCTGGAACCAAACCCAGTGAATATAAATCCATTACATTTGAAAAAGTAACACGGTCATTCTCATCTAACGCAAGTGTTCCAGAATCTTGCGCATGAGAAAAATCCGTTTCAATATCATGATCAAATGAATCTACAGACATTGCAATTACAACTTGATTTGTTAAATCAGAATATGCATGTGCATTAATATCTAACTTACCCTCATTTGGATTCCAAAATAAGTCTCCATATACATAACTATCACTAGAGGAACTTTCAGAATAATGAGTGACAGTACCATATAGGTCTCCATCACCTTCAGGATGACACGGATCATCTCCCCAATCACTTGTATAAACTACGCTACTTCCTTCTGTATCAGCAGGAGGATTTGTATCCTTTAGTGCCGTCCATATATCACCACTTCCGGTAGGATCTGGACTGTTATAAAAAGTCCACGCAGAAAACGGATTATTATTAGAATCTAGAGTTTGCCGCCAGTAAAGAGCATCATCCTCAGGTATGACATCATTATCTCCATCTCCTTCTGTTGCCCATCCGATATGTCTTTCATAACGGCCATTCATTGTTCCACCATCTGCATAAGATTCTGTAACCATCAGATAATCTGATGATGAAATGTAACTACAATCCTCATCTAGACCCATCTCATCAACATTCAAATATTCGCAAGTGTTTCCAAATGCTACATCCTCTCCTGTAACATTATCTTCAAAGATTACATCAGCACAATAATGATTCCATCCTGAAGGAAATTCATGTATTTGTTCATACCACTTTTGTAAACCAGTTGTCTCACTTAAATTCATATCTTCCCAAGTACTATAATCAGAATACATTTCAATATCTTGATCATTTTTAACAGTTAAATTCATGATAATATTGTGAATTCCGGGAAACGGTGGCAAAGAATCTTCACCTTCTGGAAAATTCATTTCCAACTTCAGCATCGGCTCATCAACTCCATTTTGTTCTTCATTTTCCCAATATAAAGATGTTGTAATTTCGAGTTCTGACTCACCTAAAACATCAAAACCAGGAGGTGCTCCCTGTTCCACATTATCCCCCGTCAAGAGACGTATACTATGTGAAGTTGTACTCCCTGTTACAGAAATTGCAGGATATAGTTGTGAATCTCCTAAATCATTAGGTTCTAAATTGCTAGATCCCTCTTGAGTATCCCAAACTGCCGTAACTCCTTCGTGGGTTCCAAATATCGGAATGGCTCCAAAAGAAGGATCTCCACCTGTATTCCCTGGCCAAACACCATTTTTGGAGTACCACATAGTTCCAGAATCCATATCAATAGCTATACCTATGGTCACATCTGTTTCTGTATCCCAACACTCATGTGTCGAACAACCAGGAGAGGCGGTTTTAGCAGAATGGTATACAGATCCCCATGAATCGATACCCCAACCATAGTTATCAGTACCAATTCCACTATATGGAAAAGTTTCATTTACCTCATTGAGTGCATCTCCCGTGCTAACTCCAACAATAACCATGTTTCCAAATGATCCAGAATTGAGGAGTATTTCATATTCCCAATACCACTTTCCTTCTGAAGGTATAGGTGTATGTGCAATAGTTTCACCCACTCCTGGACCATCATACGTTACCCATGTTCCGTCTTGACTGAAACTTGATCCTAAGCCATACGTGTCATAATTCCAACATATTTTTACTTCAGGACAAGCATTTCCACTTCCATATCCACTTCCAGTAGTAAATGTGGTTGGAGAACTTACAATGACATTACCATCCTTATGTATCTGAAAAATATAGCAATAGATGGTACCCGCTTCTAATTCCATTGGTTGATTAGTTAGATATCCACCAGAAGGTGGGGAATACAACCCAGAAGAATTTCCTCCAAAACCACTTGAAAGCCAACTAATTGGCATGTTTACATTATGTTCCGAGTCCATAGTCATGTTCTGATTATTAGACATTCTTAGTGTATTATTATAGTCACAAGAATTAGATGAAAATGAAGTTACCTTATCTACTATGATATAAGATTCTCCCGCTGAAAGGTTATTCAAAAATGTAGTTGCAGAAATTAAACCAGTGATAGGATCTGCAGAACTAATTTGGGTATTTATTACAGTAGGTGTTGGAGTGCTTGTTCCTCCTCCACTAGGTGGTGAACCTGTACAACTTGTTGAAAAATTAGAAATATACGTATAACTTCCTGATTGAAATATTTCATTCAACTCATAAAAGAAATACCAATCTCCTGCTAATTTATTATGGAAAGAATAATCTTTTGAATAAGAAGATAAACCAGTAAAAGTGGAACCACCGCCCGTATCAGCTGAACCTGTATCACAATTCCAAAGTGACCAAGAAACTTGATATTCACTACTTGATGAAAGACCATCAATATTTATTACTACTTCTGGAAAAGTTTCATTTCCCTGAAAAATAGTAAGTTGTCCCTCATACATGCCATCACTTATGCAGTAAGAATTAGCAAGCGTTGGAGCGACAAAAGTAACTCCTCCTCCTCCATTATTTAAGTCACACATATCTGAAAAATATGGGTTCATGACAACGTTAGTATTTATTATGGACCAATTTCCAGAATTTCCAGAACCATCATCATAAACAATAAGTGATTTGTTCCAATTAGAAT
>Ga0114997_10000084_pt1 | contig 62376 bp, 58 predicted proteins | sample ArcticOcean_MG_C_2_FD_87045 | JGI IMG/M metagenome (GOLD analysis project Ga0114997, IMG submission 87045) | Marine microbial communities from western Arctic Ocean - ArcticOcean_MG_CB4_136 | ecosystem: Environmental > Aquatic > Marine > Oceanic | place: Arctic Ocean: Canada Basin | collected... | reverse complement strand
GCTTTCAAATTAGAGAACGAAATTACTTACTTTGTGTAATGTTTATGCGATTAATCCTTATAAGACGTTAACTAAGGAGCCAGCTTTCCAAGCGTGCGCCTTCAACCACTCGGCCATCTCTCCGGTTAGGTTTCTTCACTTATTTTCAAAACACCAATAAAAGCTTCTTGAGGGATTTCTACTCTGCCAAACTGTTTGGATCTTGCTTTTCCTTTTTTTTGCTTTTTGAGTAGTTTCTTTTTTCTGTCACCGGCGCCGCCGCCATGTATCTTGGTAAGCACATCTTTTGAAAATCCTTTTATAGACTCTCTAGCTACAATTTTTCCACCTATGGCTGCTTGAATTGGAATCATAAAATTATGTCTGGGAATTAAATCTTTTAATTTTTCACAAACTTGTCTTCCCGTTTTTTGTGCAAAATCTTTATGAATTATCATTGCTAAAGCATCAACTGGTTCAGTGTTTACTAGAATACCTAGTTTAACTAAATCGCCTTCTTTGTGTCCTGTGATTTCATAATCAAAACTAGCGTATCCACTTGAAACTGATTTTAATTTATCATTAAAGTCAAACACAACTTCATTTAAAGGGAGGTCGTACGATAGAACCGCTCTATTTCCTGAGTAGGTAAGATTTTTTTGTATCCCTCTTTTATCTTGGCAAATTTTTATTATGGAACCTAAATATTCATCAGGTGTAATGATAGTGGCACTAATCCATGGTTCTTCTATTTTAATAATTTGCGTGGGATCCGGCATGTTAGATGGGTTTTGTAAATCTATAACTTCACTATTTATTTTATGAACTTTGTAAATAACGCCTGGTGTAGTGGTAATTAAATTTACATCAAACTCTCTTTCAAGTCTTTCGCTAATAATTTCTAAGTGCAATAAACCAAGAAATCCACATCTAAAACCTAAACCTAATGCGCTAGAAGATTCTGCATCATACGAAAAGCTTGCATCATTTAGTTTGAGCTTACCTAAGCCATCTTTTAACTTTTGATATTCAGAGCTATCTACTGGAAATAGACCACAAAAAACTACAGGTTTGCTAGGTTTAAATCCTGGCAAAGGATCAGTAGCAGAGTTTGTGACATCACATATGGTATCACCAACTTTTGTTTCAGATAACGTTTTAATACCTGCTATTATAAAACCAATTTCACCAGAGTTTAATTCTCCTACGTCTATTGGTTTTGGTGTAAAAACTCCTACCTTTTCAATTACATATTCTTGTTCATTTGACATTAACTTAACTTTCATATTTTTTTTTATTTTTCCATCAATAACTCTAACTAAAATAACTACTCCTAGGTAGGTATCATACCAACTATCAACTAATAGAGATTTTAATTTTTCTGATTGTTTACCTTTTGGTGCTGGTAGAATATTTATAATTGCTTCCAATATATCATCGATTCCTTCTCCTGTTTTGCCCGAACAACTAATTGCATTTGAAGTATCTATACCAATTACATCTTCAATTTCTTTTTTAGTTTTTTCAATATCTGAAGCTGGAAGATCTATCTTGTTTAAGATTGGAATAACTTCGTGATTAATTTCTAGTGCTTGATAAACATTAGCTAAAGTCTGAGCTTCTACTCCTTGCGTGCTATCTACTATCAATAAAGATCCTTCGCAGGCGGATAATGATCGACTTACCTCATAACCAAAATCAACATGACCAGGAGTATCAATTATATTTAAAATATATTCTTTTCCGTTTCTAGCTTTATATTTTAATTTTACAGTTTGAGCTTTGATGGTAATGCCTCTCTCTCTTTCTATATCCATAGAATCCAACACTTGTGCTTTCATTTCTCTGTCAGTTAATCCTCCACACTTGTGAATTATTCGATCTGCTATTGTAGATTTTCCATGATCTATATGCGCAATTATTGAAAAATTACGTATTTTTTCTATTTCAGACATTAAGATCTTAAGGTTGCACCAGTTTTATTTTGAACGGTAAATATAATTTTTTTACTTATCTGCTCAATATCGTCTTCGCTTAAAGTTTTATCTTTAGGCTCAAATGTAACATTAAAAGCAATAGATTTTTTTTCAACACTGATATTTTCTCCTTGATAAATATCAAAAATTTTTACACTTTTAATCAATTCTTTATCAATATTTTTAACTAAACTAATAATTTCACCAGAGCTAAATTTATCATCTACTACAAAAGCAAAGTCTCTAACTACTTTTTGATAATCTGAAACAATAAATTGTGATTTAGTTTCTCGAATTTTTTTTCTTGATTCTGGAATGTTGTCTAAAAAAATTTCAAAACCCAACACACTTTCAACTTTTAAATCCATTTTTTTTATAATTGAGGGGTGAATTTCTCCAAAGTATGCTAGTTCCGTTTCATTAGAAGTATCTAATAATAGTCCTGATCTCCCAGGATGATACCATTTTTTAGTTTTATTGCTGACTGATATTTTTGAAGAATGAATGCCAATTTCATTTAAAGTTCTTAATACGTCATTTTTTATATCAAAAATATCAAAACTTCTTTCTTTTTCAATCCAATTCTTTCTTGAATACTTACCAGTTTTAATTGCACCAATCATTGTTGACTGCTTTCCTGATTCTTTTCCTTGAAATACTGGACCAATTTCAAATAGCATTAGATCTTCAAAGTTTCTATGTATATTTTTTTTAGCTCCTATCATTAAATTAGAATAAAGTGATGTTCTTAAAACACCCAAATCACTCGAAATAGGGTTGGATAATTTAATTTCATCTTTAAGCTCAGAAAAAAGATTGTCCACTTTTGAATCTGTAAAAGACCACGTTATTGCTTCCATGAACCCTTTTGAGGCAACAGCTCTTTGGGAAAAATGAAAAAGTTTTTGTCTATTGCTTAATGTCTCTTTAATATTTTCTTTTTCTGGAGTGATAAGAGGTATTTTGTGATACCCTTTTATTCTTACAAGCTCTTCAATAAGATCTATATCTTCCTTAATATCTGGTCTCCACGATGGTGGTAATACTTTAATGCTTTTTTTTCCTGTATTTACTTCGCAACCCAATGAAAATAATATTTTTTTAATTTCGGTATTTGTAATCGGAAAACCAATTACACTTAAAAATTTTTCATAACTTAAATCTATTGATTTGATATTTTTTTTTAAACTTCCCACCAAGGATAGTTTACTGGCTTCGCCTCCACATATATCTAAAACCATACACTTTGCTAATTCTAGCCCCATTTTTATGGAGTTTGGATCTATACCTCTTTCAAATCTATATTTAGCGTCAGTATCAATATTTAAATTTTTTGCCGTTCTTCTAATTTCTGAAGGATAAAAATAAGCTGATTCTAATAAAATATTCTTAGTTGAAAACTCTGTGCCAGATTTTGTTCCACCTATAATTCCGCCAAGACCTAATACGCCAGATTTATCAGTAATAGCACACATATTACCATCAAGTGTGTATTTTTTATTATCAAGAGCCTCAAAGGATTCTCCTTTTTTAGAATTTCTTACTACGATTTCTTTGTTAATTTTGTCAGCATCATATGCATGCATAGGTCTATTTAGATCAAACATTATATAATTTGTAATATCTACAATTGCTGAAATAGGCTTTAAACCCAGAGACGAAATTTTATTTTTAAGCCAGTCAGGACTTTCTTTATTTTCAACATTTTTTATATATATACTTCCAAAAATACTGCAGCCTTGGTTTTTTTCTTTATTTATTGAAACTTTAATTGGTTGTTTGAATTTTTGATTTATTTTTGTCGGTGGCTGTTTTTTCAATTGACCTAAGCCTGATGCAGCCAAATCTCTAGCAATACCTCTGACTCCCAAACAATCTGGTCTGTTAGGTGTAATAGCTATATCTATAACTTCTTCTTCAGAGCTTTTAAAATATTTTTCACCTATATGTTTTTCTTTTTTATTCAATTCTATAATTCCATCTTTGTCTAAAGATTGGTTAAGCTCATTTCCCGAACAAAGCATACCAAAAGACTCAACGCCTCTAATTTTTGCCACTTTTAACTTCATTTTTGTTTTTGGAATAATTGATCCTGGCGGAGCATAAACTGTAAAAAGTCCATCTCTCACATTTGGGGCTCCGCAAACAACTTTTACTAAATTTTTTCCACCTACATCAACGTCACAAAGTTTTAGTTTATCAGCGTTTGGGTGTTTTTGAGATTTAACAACTTTGCAAATAACAAAATTATCCAAACCGCTATCTGGTGATTTTACACTTTCAACTTCTAAACCAATTTCGGTTAAACGTTCAACAACTTCTTTTATGTTTGCTTTAGTTGAAAGATGATTTTTCAACCATGACATAGAAATTATCATCTACTAAGACCTCTGTAGTTAGTCGGAACATCAAGGGGATCAAATCCATAAAATTCTAACCATCTTATATCGTTTTCAAAAAAAGCTCTAAGATCGTTAATTCCATATTTCAACATAGCTAATCGATCCAAACCAACACCAAATGCATAACCTTGATATTGTTTAGGGTTTACCTTTACGTTTTTTAGAACATTAGGATGTACCATTCCACAACCAAGAACTTCTAACCACTTATCTCCTTCACCAACTTTTATTTTCCCATTTTCAATTTTATATCCAATATCAACTTCTGCCGATGGTTCGGTAAAAGGAAAGTGGCTTGGTCTAAATCTTATTTTTACTTTTTCAACTTCAAAAAATTTTTTTACGAAGTAATATAAGCACCCTTTTAGATGGCCCATATTTATATTTTTACCAATGTGCAAACCTTCTAATTGATGAAACATAGGTGAGTGTGTTTGGTCACTATCACATCTATAGGTTCTTCCAGGAGCAATTATTTTAAAGGGCGGTTTACCTTTTAACATTGTTCTAATTTGAACTGGAGACGTGTGTGTTCTTAAAAGTAAATCTTTAGATTGATCAAGATAAAAAGTGTCATGCATATCTCTTGCTGGATGATTTTTAGGTGTATTAAGTGCTGAAAAGTTATAATATTCATTCTCAACATCAGGTCCTTCTTCAACAGAAAAACCAATTTCAGAAAAGATAGAAGTAACTTCATCTATAACTTGTGAAACTGGATGAATTTTTCCTGAAAAATATGTTCGTCCCGGTAATGTTACATCTACTTTTTCATCTTCAAGTTTTTTATTAATTTCCGATTGATCAAAATCATTAAGTTTTTTTTCAAGGATTTCTGTTACTTTTGTTTTTAAAAAGTTAAGTTTTGAAGCATATTCTTTTCTTTGTTCTTGGTCTAAGCTTCCAATCATTTTAAACACTTCAGTAAGAACCCCCTTTTTACCAAAAATTTCTGTTTTAATAACGTCATAAGAATTTCGATCACTTATGTTGTCTAATTTATTTAAAATATCTGATTCGATTTTTTTAAAGTTTTCCATATATTTTTTTTTAGCGATTCTTTACCTTATTGAAGATAATAGAAATAATCTTATTAGTTAAGGGAGGATTGTACTTTTTTTACTATAGATTTAAACGCCTCAGGGTTGTTATAAGCAATATCAGCCAATACTTTTCTATCTAACTTGATGCCTGACTTAGCAAGGCCATTAATAAACTTAGAATAAGTTATACCTTCCGCCCTAACTCCCGCATTTATTCTTTGAATCCACAAAGATCTAAATTCTCTTTTTTTTGCTTTACGGTCTCTGTAAGCATACTGCATAGCTTTTTCTAATGCTTGCTTAGCTATACGAATTGTATTTTTTCTTCTTCCGTATTGACCTTTAACCTGCTTCAACACTTTTTTGTGTCTTGCGTGACTCGTGACTCCTCTTTTTACTCTAGCCATTTTAACCTCTTAAGCTATACGGCATATATGACTTAACAATTTTTGAATCTTGTTTAGACATAATTGTCGTACCCCTTTGTTTTCTGATTTGTGAATTAGTTCTTTTAATCATTCCATGTCTTTTTCCAGCTTGGCCCATTTTAACTTTACCTTTAGCTGTTAATCTAAATCTTTTTTTGGCAGAGCTTTTTGTTTTTAATTTTGGCATAAAATTACTGCAACTTATACGAATATTAGATTTGATTTACAATCAAATTATAAGGGTTGAATTATCATGGTAATTTGTCTTCCTTCAAACTTTGGTTGAGCCTCAACTTTACCCACTTTATTAACGTCCTCCATTATTTTCTTCATCAGATTATGTCCTAAATTTGTATGCTGCATCTCTCTGCCTTTAAATTTAACGGTAAACTTAACCTTATCTCCTTTTTCCAAAAATTTTTGTGCATTTTTAATTTTAAAATTATAATCGTGAGACTCTGTGACTGGCCTAAGCTTAATTTCTTTTAAACTAATAGTTTTCTGTTTTTTCTTAGCTTTATTTGCTTTTTTTTGTAAATCATATTTATACTTTCCTATATCAATAATTTTACAAACTGGAGGTTTGGCGTTTGGAGATATTTCTATCAAATCTAAACCTTCTTGCTTTGCCATTTCAATAGCATCTTTGGTACTATGGCTCCCCAAGTGTTTTCCATCACTGCCTATCACTTGAACTTCTGATGAACGAATTCTATCATTTGTTCTTGGCCCTCTGGGTTTTGTTCTTCTTTGAAAGTAATTATTTTTAAATGCCACTTAGTTTATTGGAAATTTATTTTTTTCAGAAATTATTTTAATAGCTTGGTCAAGTGAAAGAGTTTCTTGTTTCTCTGATCCTAGCGTTCGAATTGTAACAGTATTATTTTTTACTTCTTTCTCACCACAAATTAACAACAGAGGAACTTTGGATAAGGAGTGCTCTCTTATCTTATAATTTATTTTTTGATTTTTTAAATCCACTTCGGTGTTTATACCTGCTTTTGTGCATTGTTCATATATATTTTTTGCATAATTATCAAAATCTGATGCGATAGGAATAACAACAACCTGAAGAGGAGCCAGCCACAGTGGCATTTTTCCAGCATAATGTTCAATTAAAATTCCAATAAATCTTTCTAGCGAACCAAATAAAGCACGATGTAACATCACGGGTGTTTTTTTTGATCCACCACTGCTAATATAAGAAGCTCCAAGTCTTGACGGAAGATTTAAATCTACCTGTAGCGTGCCACACTGCCAATCACGTCCGATAGCATCTCTTAATACAAATTCTATTTTTGGACCGTAAAATGCCCCTTCGCCTTTGTTAATTTCATATTCTAATTTTGATTTTTTTACAGCGTCTAGTAATGCCTTTTCAGATTCATCCCAAATTTTATCTTCTCCAACTCTTTCTTTCGGTCTATCTGAATATTTTAGCAAAACATTTTCAAAACCAAGATCTTTATAAATTTCTAATATTAAATTTGTAACAGTTAAGCATTCTTCTGTAATCTGTTCCTCTGTACAGAAAATATGAGCATCGTCCTGTGTAAAAGCTCTGACTCTCAACAAACCATGTAGTGCTCCAGAGGGTTCGTATCTGTGAACCTTACCAAATTCTGACAGTTTTAGAGGAAGGTCTCTGTAACTTTTAAGGCCTTGATTAAATATTTGTATACATCCTGGGCAGTTCATCGGTTTGATTGCAAAGATCTTCTTATCTGGCGTTTCTGATGTATACATGTGCTCACCAAATTTTTCCCAATGACCTGATTTTTCCCATAAACTTTTATCTAATATTTCTGGGGTATTAATTTCTTTATAACCTGCGTATTTTTGTTTTAATCTCATATAATCGATTAGAGTTTGAAATAAAGTCCAGCCTTTATTATGCCAAAAAACTGCACCCGGGCTTTCTTCACGAAAGTGAAACAAATCCATCTCTTTTCCAAGTTTTCTGTGGTCTCTTTTTTCCGCCTCTTCTAATCTAACGATATATTGATCTAAATCTTTTTTGTTTGCCCAGCACGTTCCGTAAATTCTTTGCAGCATTGCATTTTTAGAATCTCCACGCCAATAAGCGCCAGCAACTTTAGTAAGTTTAAATGCTTTTCCAATTTTCCCTGTTGAAGGTAAATGGGGACCTTTGCATAGGTCATGCCATTTGCCATGATGATAGATTGAAATTTCTTCATTTGGTGGAATATCTTTTATTATTTCAGCTTTGTAATTCTCCCCCATATCTTTAAAATGTTTTATTGCCTCTTCTCTTTTCCAAACTTCTCTTTTTGTTATATCGTTACGATCAACTATTTGTTCCATTTTGCTTTCAATTTTCTTTAAATCTTCATTTGTAAAAGGTTCTTTTCTTGAAAAATCATAATAAAAACCATCTTCAATAACTGGACCAATTGTAACTTGAGTTTTGGGAAATAATTCTTGTACGGCCATAGCCAAAACATGTGCTGCGTCGTGTCTAATAACCTCTAAGCCTTCTTTGTCTTTTTTTGTAATTATTTTAACTTCAGCGCCTTTGTTGATTAAGAAACTTAAATCTTTAAGCTCTCCATTTACGCTCATCACACACGCTTCTTTAGCTAAAGATTTACTTATTTTGTTGGATATTTCAAAACCGTCTATTGTTTTTACAAACGGGATTTTTTTACCATCGGGCAAAATTATATCTGGCATTTATTAAGACAACTCTATCAATTTTTTATATTCAGTAAAGGTAGTTTGACACATTTTATCAACATCAAATTTTTTTTGTACATTTTTTCTTCCTTCAATTCCTATAGATTTAAGTAAATTATAATCCATTTTCATAATATTAGTTATTGTATTCGCTAGATCGTCTGGGTCACCACTTTTGAATAAAAAACCAGTCTTATCTTTAATTATTGTTTCTTTAGAACCTCCTATATTACTAGCTACAATTGGTATTTCCATAGACTGTGCCTCCACAGAAACTCTACCAAAAGCTTCGGGCTCATAAGAACAAGAACAAACTAAATTTGCAATTTTGTAGATAATTGGCATTTCGTTGCAGTTATCAATAAATTTAATTATTTTAGTTAGTCTGTGTTGTTCAACTAAGCCAATGAGCTGTTTTTTAAAAATATTTCTTCCCTGGTCTGAGCCCAAAATAATTGCTTCAAAATCTTGAGGCGTGCCTCTTTCGATAAGTAGTTTTATTGCTTCGATAAATATTTTTTGCCCTTTCCAGGAAGTTAACCTGCCGGGTAGTAAAATAATAAATTTGTTTCTATCAATGTTATGAAGTTTAGAAAATTTTTCCACCTTTATTGGTAGAACTTTTTTTGAATTAAAATAATTAGAATTAATACCTCTAAAAATTACTAAAAGTTTCTTTTTTTTACCCTTAAAAAAATTTCCATACTTTTCATTTATATGTGAAAAGATAAAGTTTGATCCTGCAATAACTAAATTTGATCTGACCATAACTGAATTATAAAACTTTTTTATACTGTTGCTAAAATTATATGTTCCATGGAATGTAGTTACAAATTTTTTTCGAGATATTTTGGCTGCCATTAAGCAAGACCAAGCTGGCGCCCGACTTCTAGCATGAACAATGTCTATATTGTAAATTACTGTAATTAACAAAATCATAATAGAATTAAATAAAATAATGATAGGATTTTTAGATTGAACCGGCAATTTAAATACTTTTACTTTTTTTTTATCAACAAATTTAATTAATTCTCCACCACTTGTAATAATAAATGATTTGCAGCCATGTTCAGGCAGAAAATGAGCTAAATCATAACATCCTGTTTCTGCCCCACCGTACCCTAATTTAGGTATAACTTGTAAAACTTTTATTTTTTTTTTCATTTTTTTGAAATATTATAACCAATTATATGAGTTACAAGAGTTCCAAATATTTTACAACTTTAAATAAAAAAAAAATTAAGTATTTCTTTTTAAATAAAAAAAGCCAAATTACTATAGTTTTTTTTCATGGTTTTATGTCCAATATGATTGGATCTAAGCCTATGTCTATACAAAAATTTTGTAAAAAAAAAAAAGTAAATTTTTTACGATTTGAGTATTCTGGTCATGGAAAATCATCTGGTGAATTTACCAAAGGTAATATTAGTTCATGGACCAAAGATTCTAAACAACTCATTAAATCTAAAATTAAAAAAAATGAAAGTTTAATTTTTATAGGTTCTAGCATGGGAAGCTGGATAGCATTAAATTTATTTCTTTCTTTTAAAAATCAAATTAAAGGATTCATCGGTATTTCTTCTGCACCAGAGTTTCTTGAAGAATTGATGTGGAAAAAATTTAGTAAAAAAATTAAAAAAAAAATAATGAATAACAATATTTATCATCTTAATCATGGTGGATTTACTTATCCTTTAAGTAAACAGTTAATTTTGGATGGAAGAAAAAATAAAGTTTTAAATAATAAAATTAATCTAAAAATACCTATCGTTTTATTTCATGGTCTTAAGGATAATATTGTTCCATTAACAGTTTCAAAAAAAATACTAAAAATCTGTAAAAACTCTAATAAAAAACTTATTATTATTAAAAATGGAGACCATAGGCTATCAAGAAAAAATGATTTAAAAAAAATACACAAAGAATTATCTCTTCTGCTTTTTAATATTTTCTAAACCTTCTTTATATGTGGGATACTTAAGTGTATATTTAAAAAAAACTTTCATTTTCGTATTATCAATTTTTTTAGAATCTTTATAAAATTCCTTAAGCATTTCACTTTTTATCTCTTCAAAGGTAATCTCCTTTGGTTTATCAATATTTAATAGTTGGGAAGCATAACTGGCAATTTCTTCATTGGAACAAGGACAATCATCAGATATATTGTAAATATGGCCAGCATTATTTTTTTTCAAGGAAATAGTTAAAACTTCGGCAATATCTTCAATATGTATTCTTGAAAAATAATGATTTTTTTTTTTTACTATTTTAAGCGTGCCCATTTTAAGTCTATTAATAATATTATTTTCTTGAGAGTAAATTCCAGACAAGCGAAATATTTGAACTGGTAATTTGTAATTTTTATAAATTTTTAACCAATTATTTTCGGCTTCTATTCTAGCAATTCCCCTTTTTGATGTTGGTTCTAGATTTGTGTTTTCATCTGCCCACTGTCCTTTTTTATCACCATAGACACTAGTTGCTGATAAATACGTCACCCAATCAAATTTATTTTTTTTAAAACTTTCATTAAAATTATTCAAAACTAAGTCAGTATTATTTTTTGGTGAAATAGAAATTAAAACTTTGTCAGAAAAATTGAGATCATTTACTAATTCTTTATCAAAACTGTTATTGGAAAAAAAGTATGATTTATATTTTAATCCGCAAAACTCTTCTAAACTTGTTTTTTTTGTATTAGTGGCAACTAAATCAAAATTAAAATTATTTTTTACAAGATTTTTTACAAAGTATTTTGCAACCTGTCCAAAACCAAAACAGAAAAGTTTAAAATTTTTTTTCATGTGGTTTTATATTGCTTTTAAAATATTTTTTTTTAATGATATTTGGTTTTTTAATTTATCAAGCATTTCCTTTGGGCAAACTTGCTGAAAGTTTTTTACTTCATTAGTAAAGTTATTAAGTATTTTATTTGCTATTTTTGATTCCGTTTCTTTAAAATGCTCACTAATTAAGGTTTTTAAATAATCTTTCCAATAATCAGTTTCTACTGTTTGCCAGATTATTGATTTTTCATTTACATAATTTTCGAATTCTTTTTTTGGATCATAAATAAATGCCATACCTCCTGTCATGCCTGCTCCAAAGTTGTCACCAACTTTACCTAAAATAACAACACTTCCACCTGTCATATATTCACAACCATTGGAATCACAACCTTCAATAACAGCTACTGCCCCTGAATTTCTAACTGCAAATCTTTCACCGCTTTGCCCGGATGCAAAAAGTTTCCCAGAAGTGGCTCCGTAAAGAACTGTGTTACCCATTATGGTATTTTGATCGCTAATTAAATCACACTCTTTTGGTGGTTTTATTACTATAGTTGCTCCAGAAAGTCCTTTTCCAACATAATCATTTGCATCTCCAATAATATTCAGCTTTAAACCTTTGGCCCCAAAAGCTCCCAAGGATTGTCCAGCCGATCCAAATAAATTGATTTTAATTAAATTATTTTCTATTTTTTCATTTTTGAATTTTTTATAAATATAATGTGATAATCGCGTACCAATAGCTCTATTAGTGTTTTTAATTTCATAAGTTTTTTCTATACTGTTTTTTTTATCAATTAAGCTCTTAACATCTTTATAAATTTTTTCATCCAATGAAGTTGGCACTTTATTTATTAAATTAGTTGTCGAGTATCTTTTGTTTTCACCGGGATCTGCTTGCACTAATAGAGGGCTTAAATCTAAGTCATCTAAGTTTGATGTACCTCTGCTTACTTGTTTCAAAAGATCAGTTCTGCCAACAATTTCATTTAAGGTTTTAAAACCAAGATCTGCTAAAATCTCTCTAACTTCTTCTGCAATAAAGCTAAATAAATTAACAACTTTTTCTGGTGTACCTGTAAACTTTTTTCTTAAATCTTCATCTTGGGTGCAGACTCCTACTGGACATGTGTTTGAGTGACATTGTCTTACCATTATACACCCCATTGCTACTAATGAAGTTGTTCCTATTCCAAATTCTTCAGCTCCCATCATTGCTGCTATAATAACATCTCTTCCTGTTTTGATACCTCCGTCTGTTCTTAAAGTAACTTTATGTCTTAAACTATTTAAAGTTAAAATTTGGTTTACTTCGGTAAGTCCCATTTCCCAAGGTATGCCAACAAACTTGACGCTTGTTTGTGGACTTGCTCCTGTTCCGCCTGAATGTCCTGAAATTAAAATTACATCTGCTTTAGCTTTTGCTACGCCAGCCGCTATAGTTCCCACTCCACTTGATGCTACTAATTTTACACCAACTCTAGCATTAGGGTTTGATTGTTTAAGATCGTAAATAAGCTGGGCTAAATCTTCTATTGAATATATGTCATGATGTGGTGGTGGCGATATTAAAGTTACTCCAGGCGTTGAATATCTTAATTTTGCAATTTCTTCAGATACCTTGAAGCCAGGAAGTTGACCTCCTTCCCCAGGTTTTGCCCCTTGAGAAATTTTTATTTCTATTTCTGAACAATTATTTAAATACTCAATTGTTACACCAAATCTTGCTGAGGCTATTTGTTTAACTTTTGAATTAGCGCTATCTCCATTTTCTCTTTTAATGAATCTATTTGGATTTTCGCCTCCTTCACCACTACATGATGACGCTCCTATTCTATTCATTGCTATAGCTAAAGTTTCGTGGGCTTCTGCAGATAATGCTCCATGTGACATGCTTCCGCTGCCAAATCTTTTTCTTAATCCTTCTATTGACTCGACTTCATCACGATTTATTGACTTTCCTAATTTTTTAAAATCTAAAAGATCTCTTAGATTTATTATAGGCAGATTATAAATTTCTTTAGCATACTCTTTATAAATTTTATAAGAGTTTGAAGTTACTGCACTTTGTAACATGTGAATTAATCTACCTTGGTATTGGTGAGTTTCTCCATTTTTTCTATATTTATAAATTCCGCCAATTGGTAAAATTGAAACATTTTTTTGAAAAGCTTTTTTATGTAATTCTTTTATTTTTTTTTCTATACCTAGAATTCCTATTCCTGATATTCTAGATACCATTCCTGGAAAGTATTCTGCCACAATAGATCTGCTTAAACCCACAGCTTCAAAGTTACATCCCCCTCGATAGGCGCTTAAAACTGATATGCCCATTTTAGACATTATTTTTAACAAACCATTATCAACAGACTTTATATAACGCTTAATACACTCTTCAAAAGTAAACTTGCCAAATAGTTTTTTTTCATATCTTTGACGTATAGAATCCAAAGCAATATAAGGATTAATTGTTGTCGCCCCAACTCCCAGCAAAACTGCAAAAGAATGTGTATCGAGAATTTCACTTGCTTGCACGTTAATAGATACAAAACCCCTTATTCCCAAATTTATAAGTCTTGAATTTATCGCTCCAATAATTAAAGCCATAGGTATTGAAGACTTTTCTTCATTAATTTTTTTATCACTTAAAATTAAATGTTTTTTTCCTTCCCTGACTGCAGTTTCAGCTTCTAAACATAATTCTTCCAATCTTTTTTTTAAACTTCCATTAATATTAAATGTGCAATCTAGAAATCTTATATTATCCTTAAAAAAATCTGAAAATTTATCAAATTGTGAATTAGATAAAACTGGACTTTCAATAACATAAATATTTTCTTCGGTTAAATTTTCAAAATCTAAAATATTTCCTGTATTTCCAAAGCGAGTCTTTAAACTCATTACTTCATTTTCTCTCAAGGAATCTATGGGCGGGTTTGTGACCTGACTAAAATTTTGTTTAAAAAAGTGTGACAAAGGTCTATATTTCTCTGACAATACTGCTGATGGGGTATCATCACCCATGGAGCCCACAGCTTCTTTTACGTCTTCCACCATTGGGTGTAAAATAAGTTCTAAATCCTCAATATTAATTCCAGCTAGAAATTGTCTTCGTCTTAATTCATCACCGGTATAAACAAATTTTTCTTTAGTGGTGCCAAATTTTTTATCTAAATCAATTATTTGTTTATTGTATTTTTTAAAATCTTTTGAAATCTTATTTTTTAAACTTTTGCTGTCATAAACTTGTCCTTTATCAAGATCTAATGCAATTGCTTGACCGGGACCTAACCTTCCCTTAAATATAATTTTTTCATTTGGAAATTGGATCATTCCTGTTTCCGATCCTGCAAATAAAAGTTGGTCTGTTGTTACAGTATACCTTAAAGGACGTAATCCATTTCTGTCTTGAGCTGCAATAATCCACTTTCCATCTGTTGCGGCAATCGCAGCTGGACCATCCCATGGTTCAATAGTGCTATTTAAAAAATTAAAAAGTTGTTGATGGGCTTTTGATACGGTTCTTCTTCTTTTTGACCAAGCATCTGGTATGAGCATAAGTTTAGTAAGTGGAACTGATTTTCCCGATCTAACAAGAAGTTCAAATACATTATCTAAAGCCGCTGAATCTGAATTTCCTGATGCAATTACGGGTTTTAAATCTTCAATATCTTTAAACAGCTTACTACTCATGTCCTGCTCATGTATTTTCATCCAGTTTATATTTCCTTTGATTGTATTTATTTCACCATTATGAGCTAAAGTTCTGAATGGTTGCGCCAAATCCCAGCTTGGAAAAGTGTTTGTAGAATATCTTTGATGAAAAATTGCAAATCTTGAAATAAATCTTTTATCCATTAAGTCGGGATAAAAGTCAGATAAGGATTCTGCTAAAAACATACCTTTATAAATAATTGATCTTGAACTAAATGATGATATATAGAAATCATTTAACCTTAACAAATTCGACTGTTTTTCAATCTTTTTTCTTATCACAAACAAATCTCTTTCGAGATCCTCTCCTTTTAAATCTATGTTATTTGATTTAAAAATTACTTGAACTATTTCTGGTCTATTGTTTTCTGCTTTAACACCTAAAACTTTGGTATTAACTGGGACTTGCCTCCATCTATAAATGTAATAATTTTTATTTAAGAGCTCGTTTTCTACTATAGTTTTGCATTTTTCTTGTGATGTATAATCATTTCTTGGAAGAAAAATCATTCCAACGCAAATTTCACCTTGGTTATGTTTTCGTCCTGCATTTTCAATTCTCTCAATAAAAAAATCTTTAGGAATTTCGATGTGGATTCCAGCCCCATCTCCTGTTTTTCCATCAGCATCTACAGCCCCACGATGCCAAACCGCTTTTAAAGCTTGTATACCATACTCAACTACTTTTCTTGATTTTTTTTTATCTGTTGTGGCGATAAAACCAACGCCACATGCGTCGTGTTCATTTCTTGATTCATAAATATTTCCTTGAGTTAATTTTTTTAAATTTTTTTTATATAAGTCCATTTATGCTGCTTTTGTTTTATTTAATTTTTTAAATTCTAAATATTTTTGAATTGAAAGTGCAGCTTCCCTTCCATCCTTGATGGCCCAAACTACTAAGGAAGCTCCTCTAACAATATCACCAGCAGCAAAGACACCTGAGATACTAGTTTCCATAGATTTCATATTAACTTTTATAGTTCCCCATTTTGAAATCAATAGATTTGGATCGTTGAATAATATTGGTATATCCTCAGGATCAAATCCAAGTGCTTTAATTATAATATCAGCTTTTACTTGAAAATCAGAGTTAGGAATAACTTCGGGCTTCTTTCTTCCTGACGAATCTGTTTCTACCAATTTCATTTTTTCAACTATTAGAGACGAAACTTTTTCTGAACCAATAAACTTTTTAGGATTAGATAACCAAATAAATTCAACACCTTCTTCTTCCGCATTATTTACCTCCCTTGTTGATCCTGGCATATTTTCTTTGTCTCTTCTATACAGACATTTTACTGATTTAGCATTTTGTCTAATAGCGGTTCTCACGCAATCCATCGCTGTGTCACCTCCACCAATTACAACAATATTTTTATTTTCAGCATTAAGTGTTCCGTTATCAAATTCTTTAACTGTATCCCCCAGCCCCTTACGGTTAGAGGCAGTCAGAAATTCCATAGCTGGAAAAATATTTTTTAGATCATAACCTGGCAAATTAATTTCCCTTGGTTTGTATACTCCTGTTGATATAAGAACTGCATCATGTTTTTCTCTTATTTCTTTAAGATTTATATCTTTACCGATTTCTATGTTTTGTTTAAATTCTATGCCACTTTCTCTTAAAAGGTTCGTTCGTCTTTGAACTACAAATTTTTCTAATTTAAAATTTGGTATTCCATAAATTAGCAATCCTCCTGGTCTATCATACCGATCATAAATGGTTATTTTATAACCAAATTTTCTTAATTCTTCAGCACAGGCTAAGCCAGATGGACCACTACCGATAATAGCTACTGATTGATCTTTTTCTTTTTCAACTTTAATTGGTTTTATCCAACCTTTTTCCCACGCCGTATCTGTTATATATTTTTCTATAGAGCCAATAGTTACAGTGCCATGTCCTGACTGTTCAATAACACAATTTCCCTCACACAATCTATCTTGAGGACATATTCGTCCACAAATTTCTGGCATGTTATTTGTGCTATGGGCCAATTCATTTGCTTCTTGCAATCTTCCTTCCGCTGCAAGTTTTAACCAATCTGGAATATTATTACTCAAAGGACAGTGGATCTGGCAGAAAGGAACTCCGCATTGTGAACATCTGCTTGATTGTTCTTTGGCCTTTGCATTTATAAATTCTTCATAGACTTCTTTGAAGTCATCAATTCTTTTTTTAACATCTCTTTTTTCAGGAGATTGTTGGTTTAGTGTCACAAATTTAAGCATTTTTTCAGACATATTTTTTATTTTAATTTATATTTTACACCAATATAAATAAGCCTAAAAGCAGTATTAGGACATAATAGCTGACCTAAATTATGAAAAATATAGCAAAATTGTAATTTATATTGCATAGCTGCTATGCGATAATCTTATTTAATGCTTTCCTCAATAGAAATTTTAATACTAGCGGCAATTCAAGGTATCTCTGAATTCTTGCCAATTAGCTCAATCGCACATATTTTTTTAGTTTCTAAATATTATGTTTTTAATAATCAAAATTTACTGATTGATATATGTCTACACCTAGGATCTTTAATAGCAATTATTTTATATTTTAGAAAAGATCTATTCAATTTTATTAGTGATAAAAAGATGTTAACAAAACTTTTGATAGCGACCACTCCAATAATTCCAATTGGATACATTTTATATACAACAGGATTAATTGAAAAAGTAAGGAATTTGGAGGTTATCGGGTGGATGACTTTAATTTTTGGAATACTATTATATATAGCTGATAAAAAAAAAATTACTAAGAAAATTGAATCAGATTTTAACATCAGATCAGCAATTGTTTTTGGATTATTTCAAGTACTAGCTTTAATACCAGGAGTTAGTAGGTCTGGAATTACAATTACCTCAGGACGATTTTTAGGATTTAATAGATTTGATTCAGCAAAAATTTCTTTTTTATTAGCAATACCTACTTTGATTGCAGCAAGCTGTCTTGGTGTGTACAACATTTATAAAGTGGGAAGTGTTGAACTGAACTTCTTAGCTATTATTGCAGTAATATTTTCATTTATTTTTTCATACGCAACAATAGCAATTTTTCTAGATTTTATTAAAAAGTTTAGCTTAAAAATTTTTGTATACTATAGAATAGTGCTATCTATATTTTTACTATCAATAATTTATTTATAATTTTTTTTTAATATTGGAGCTAATTGGGAAAAAACGACTCCTCCAAGAATTAAAAAACAACCAATAATATTATTTAATCCTAAAATTTGATCTAAAATTATCCACGCAGCTATCGCTGCAAAAACACCTTCTAGAGAAAATATAATTGCGGCTGGTGCTGCAGAAATATTTTTTTGTGCATATATCTGCAATGTAAATGCAACACCGCCAGATAATGCTCCTGCGTAAATTATTGATATAGATTCATTTAATATATTTTCTATTGCTATTGTTTCGAAAAATATTGCAAAAATAGTTGAAAAAAATGCAACTACCAAGGCTTGCAGCGCACCAAAAAATAAAGGCAAATTAAAATTTTTAATAAAGGTTCCAATAAATATTATATGTAAACTCCAGAAGAAGGCGCACAGTATAACCAGGCTATCACCTAGTCGAACGGTGGCATTTGAAAAATCACTTAAGAGATAAACACCTACAACACAAAATAATACTGATGGCCAAATACTCCAATGTAGAGGGTTAGAAAAAAATAAAAAAAGAATAATTGGGACCATTGGAACATAAAAAATTGTAAAAAATGCAGCATTGGCAACATCCGTATAAAGTAAAGCAGTCTGCTGAACATATGTGCCTAAAAACAAAAATAGTCCTATCCAGAAAAGTAGCTTATAAAATAAGTTTTTATTTCTATTTATCTCTTTAATAATTTTTTTTTTTTCAAATTCTACTGCAAATGGAATTATAGAAAGAAAGCCAATAAAAAATCTTGCTCCATTAAAAGTTAATGGACCAATTGTATCCATTCCGGTATCTTGAGCAATAAATGTTGTTCCCCAAATAAAAGTACATAGAAAAGCACTGAATAAAGACATTGGTTTAGACATATATTATTTAGACTGCTAACTTGTAAGCAAAATCTTTTCCTAAACTTTCTTTAAGATGAGCACAAAATCTAGCACCTTCAGCCCCATCAATAATTCTATGGTCATAGGATAATGACAAAGGAAGCATAACTCTACTTTCATATTTATCTCCAACCAATACTTGTTTTTTTTCCGCTCTACCAACACCAAGAATAGCAACTTCTGGCTGATTAATAATTGGTGTAAAAAAACTTCCCCCAATACTTCCTAGGCTTGAAATTGTTATTGATCCTCCGAAAAATTCTTTTTTATCAATTTTTAATTCTGCGGAAAGCTTACTTACTTTTTTTAATTCTTTTCCGATTGCGGTTATATCTTTTTTATCAGCATTTCTAATTTTGGGAACCATTAGACCGTGAGGTGTATCTACTGCTATCCCTATATGGTAGTATTTTTTATATATAATTTGATCATTTTTTAAATCTAGAGAAGCATTAAAATTAGGATATTCTTTAAGTGCTTTTACTACAGCCCTAATAATGAATGCTAATGGAGTAACTGTAATTTTCTCCCCAGTATATAAATCTCTCAGTGATTTTCTAAACGCCTCCATTTCGGTAATATCAGCTTCGTCATGTTGAGTTACATGTGGAATTTCATTCCAGGATTTCTGCAAATGAGGTCCAGCTATTTTCTTAATTCTTGGTATTGATTTAGTTTCTACCTCTCCAAATTCAGAGTGGTTATACTCCTTTATTATTGAAACATTTTTTTTTTGTGTTTTTTGTGTAAGGGATTTTTTAACAAATAATTTTATATCATCTTCTGTAATTCTTCCTTGTCTTTGTGATCCTTCTACTAGATGTAAATCCGCACCTATCTCTCTTGCAAACTTTCTAGTTTTTGGACTTGCACTAACAATAGTTATTTTTTTTTCAACCATTATTTCTACAATGCTGTTGGTATCGGTTTGTTTTTATCTATATTATATTTTTTCATAGCTTTTTCTGCATAGCTTGAGGGAATAAGTTGTTCTTTGGCCAGCGCACTCAATGTGTAAGTTACTATATGCGCTTTATCAACTTCAAAAAATTTTCTTAGATTCTTTCTACTGTCACTTCGTCCATATCCATCCGTACCAAACGAGTAAAATGGCTTAGATGTATAAGGTCTAATTTGATCCGCAAAACTTCTTATATAATCAGATGCTGCAATTATTGGTCCATCTCTTTTGTTTAAACATTCTTCTACGTAGGACTTTTCTACTTTACTGCCTGGGTTAAGCAAATTTTTCCTTTCTATATTCATTCCATCTTTCCGTAATTCATTAAAACTAGTTACACTCCAAACATCACTGTCTATATTATATTCTCTGCTTAATACTTCGGCAGCATCCATCATTTCTCTTAAAATAGCACCACTACCTAATAGTTGAACTTTTATTTTTCCTTTATTATTAAATTCTTTTAAAAGATACATTCCCTTAAGGATACCTTCTTCACAATTTTTTGGCATTTGCGGGTGTTTATAGTTTTCATTCATCGTTGTTAAATAATAAAAAACATTTTCTTGATTATCATGCATTCTTCTTAGTCCATCTTGGAAAATAATTGCTAGTTCATACGCAAATGTAGGATCATAACTTACGCAATTAGGAACTGTAGAGGCTAGTAATTGGCTGTGACCATCTTGATGTTGCAAACCTTCTCCTGCTAAAGTTGTTCTTCCTGATGTTGCTCCAACAAGAAACCCTCTTGTTTGAGAATCGCCAGCTGCCCAAATAAGATCCATTACTCTTTGAAAGCCAAACATAGAGTAAAAAGTATAAACTGGTATCATTTCTAAATCATGATTTGTGTAAGATGTTCCTGCGGCTATAAACGAAGACATTGCTCCTGTTTCTGTAATACCTTCTTCCAGCACTTGTCCTTTTTTGTCTTCTCTGTAGGAACTTAACTGATCTGAATCTTCAGGTTCATACTTTTGGCCTTCATGTGCATAAATTCCTATTTTTCCAAAAAAACCTTCCATTCCAAAAGTCCTAGCTTCGTCAGGAATAATTGGAACTAACCTTGGTGCAATATTTTTATCTCTTAACAAGTTTGTTAATATTCTAACTAACACCATAGTAGTTGACATTTCACGATCTCCGGAAGACTTGAGCATGTTTTCAAAAATATTATTTAATGGTTTTTTGATTGATTTTGCGTATGTGGTTCTTTCAGGTAAATGACCACCAAGTTTCATTCTTCTTTCTTTAAGGTATTTTATTTCATTAGAGTTTTCATCAGGCTTATAAAATTCTACATTTTTTACCTGTTGGTTTGTAAGAGGAATATCAAAACGGTCTCTATAATAAAGCAAGTCTTCCTCATCTAGTTTTTTCTGTTGGTGGGTAATATTAATACTTTCACCAGATTTACCCATGCCATAGCCTTTAATTGTTTTTGCAAGAATTACAGTAGGTTTGCCTTTTGTTTTAATAGCTTCATCGTAAGCTGCATAAACTTTATGTGGATCATGACCACCTCTGTTAAGTTTCCATATGTCTCTGTCAGTCATCGAAGAGACCAAATCTTTAAGTTCAGGATATTTTCCAAAAAATTTTTCTCTTACATATGCGCCGTTGTTTGCTTTAAACGCTTGGTACTCGCCATCAACACATTCGTTCATTCTTTTAATTAATAAACCTGTTTTGTCTTTACTTAATAATTGATCCCAATATGATCCCCAAATTACCTTGATTACATTCCATCCCGCACCTCTAAATACACCTTCAAGTTCTTGAATGATTTTACCATTTCCTCTGACTGGACCATCTAATCTTTGCAAATTACAATTAATAACAAATATGAGGTTATCTAATTTTTCTCGTGAGGCTAAACTAATCGCCCCTAAAGATTCTGGCTCATCTGTTTCTCCATCTCCTAGAAAAGTCCATATTTTTCTTCCTTCGTCTTTCATAAGTCCTCTATTAATTAAGTATTTTGTAAACCTTGCTTGATAGATTGATAGAACCGGTCCAAGTCCCATAGATACAGTAGGAAACTGCCAAAACTTTGGCATCAACCATGGATGTGGATATGATGATAATCCCTTATTACCCACTTCTTGCCTAAAATTTGACAATTGAGCTGCAGATAATCTCCCTTCCAAAAATGCTCTAGCATACATTCCTGGGGCGCTGTGTCCTTGAAAATAAACTAGATCTCCACCAAATTTATTATTTTTTCCACGCCAAAAATGATTCATTCCTACATCGTAAAGTGTAGCTGCTGAAGCAAATGTTCCTATATGCCCTCCTAATTCTGGATTTTTTTTATTAGCCTTAACTACCATAGCTGCCGCATTCCACCTGATTAAAGATCTTATTCTTCTTTCTATATTTTGATCGCCTGGAGATTTAACTTCTGAATTAGCAGGAATAGTATTTATATATGGGGTAATGCGAGTTAAAGTTTGAGCTGAACCTTCTTTATGTTTTTCGTTAATTAATTTTTTTAAAATGTATTGAGCGCGATCAGTTCCATCTTTTTTTACAACTGCATCTAAAGAATCTAACCACTCTTGCGTTTCTGTAGGATCAATATCAGGACTACTGGCACTTGCATAAACTTTTTTTGATTCTTGTTTTTCAGGTTGCTTAATAATAGTAGACTCTGCTTGTTCAATAATTTTTTCTGTAACTGGTAATATACTCTCTTCTTTTGCTTTATATTTTTTGTTTGTATTTTCGTCTTCTTTTTTTAAATCGTTATTTTCAATCGACGCAAGAATGCTTCCTTTTGATACTTTGTCACCAATTTTTACATTTAATTTAGAAATTTTTCCACCGTAGGGTGAAGGAACCTCTACGCTAGATTTATCACTTTCCAAGGTGACCAATGGATCGTTTTTTTTTATGACGTCCCCAGTTTTAACCAAAACTTCTATAATTTCAACGCTTTCAAAATCGCCAATATCAGGGACTGGTATTTCGGTAGACATGATTGATTTATTTATAACACAATTCTATCTTTTTTCAGCCATGTAATTATTTATTATTTAAATATGATGTTAATTATAAGAAATATAGAAAAATTATTTTACCCTAAGTTCAAAAATTTAGATGCAAAACTTTGGGTTCAAAAAATGATTTTAAAAAAAAATTTTAAAAATATTTAAAAATTCCGCTCAACACACATTGCAATACCCATTCCACCTCCAATACAAAGAGTTGCGAGACCTCTTTTGGAATTTCTTCTGTTCATTTCGTGTAAAAGTGTCACTAGTATTCGGGTTCCTGATGCTCCTATCGGATGGCCTAAAGCTATGGCTCCACCATTAACATTTACTTTTTCTTTGGGTATTTTTAATTCTTTAATTACCGCTAAGCTTTGTGCTGCAAAAGCTTCGTTTGTTTCGATTAAATCCAAATCACTTACTTGCCACCCAGCTTTTTCTAAAGCTTTTTTAGAAGCTGGGATTGGTCCCGATCCCATTAAAGATGGTTCCACACCACAAGTAGCCCATGAAATAATTTTAGCTAAAGGCTGTAGATTTCTTTTATTAGCTTCATCCTGACTCATTACAACAATAGCTGCTGCCCCATCATTAATTCCAGATGCATTTCCTGCTGTTACAGTTCCATTTTTTTTAAATACTGGTTTTAATTTCACAAGTCTTTCTATTGTCATGTTTTCTCTTGGGTGTTCGTCTGCATCAAATATATTGATACTATTTTTAGAATTTAAATTTATTGAAATAATTTCATTTTTAAATTTATCTTCCTTTTTTGCTTTTTCATATTTAGTTTGTGATGATAAAGAAAAATTGTCTTGATCTTTTCTACTTATTTGCCATTTGTCAGCTACATTCTCAGCTGTCATTCCCATGTGATAACCATTAAATGCATCCCAAAGACCGTCCTTAATCATTGTGTCAATCAGATTGGCTTCTTCTAATTTTTTACCATTTCTAAAGTTAATTGCATGAGGTGCATTGGACATGCTTTCTTGCCCTCCCGCAATTACTATATTTGAATCATTTGATATTATAGCTTGGTAAGCTGCCGCTACTGATCTTAAACCAGATCCACAAACTTGATTTATTATATAAGCAGTTTTTTCAACTGGTAAACCAGCTTGGATTGCTGTTTGTCTTGCAGGATTTTGTCCTGTACCTCCTGTTAATACTTGACCCATAATTAACTCATTAACATCGCGAGGATTCAACTTTGATTTACTCATAGCTTCTTTTACAACTACGGCCCCAAGATCATGTGCTTGCTTGTTTTTTAAAGTACCACAAAATGAGCCTATTGCTGTTCGTGCTGCAGAAGTTATTACTATATTTTTTTGTTCTTTGCTCATAAGCTAATTTGTCCGTTAAATGATAAAATAAATTTAATTTACAACAACATACAATATTATCATCTCAGTATCGCAAAAAAAAATAGTTAAAGATGCTTCAAATAAGACATAATATTTGATAAAAAAACGTTGGGCGCCTGTAGCTCAATTGGATAGAGCGCTCGGCTACGGACCGGGAGGTTCTGGGTTCAACTCCTAGCAGGCGCGCCAAAAGTATTTATTATGACTAAAAGATATAGTGGAAAATCATTTAAAGATTCAAGTGTAATGAAAAAACCTAAGTTAAGTTTTAAAGAAAAAAGAAAATTAAAAAGAGAAAAAGAGAAAAAAAAATGAAATTTAATTGGTTATTTAAAATACCTTTGCAAAAAGCTGTTATATATTTTTTTATTTTAATTTTATTATTTGTAATAGTATTATCTTTAATATTTTAAATATATGAGTGAAAAATTTGAACAAATAAGTATTAAACCAGGGTTCATGAAGCATAATGGCGGTCTTTTGTTTAAAGCTATTAAAGAAAATGAATACCAGTTTAAAATAACAATAAATGAAAACCATCTCAATGCTGCTGGAATCACTCATGGTGGGTTTATATCGGCTTTTGTTGATGCGGGGGCTGGTACAGCGGCTCACAGATCAGCAAATAATAACCCATGTGTAACTATTTCTTTAGAATTAAAGTTTATATCTGCTGTACGTTTAGGCCAAGAACTTTTTGGAAATACTAAAATACAAAAAAAAACGAAATCAATGATCTTTTTAACCTGTGAATTAACTGTAGAAAATAAAATTGTTGCAACAGCATCGGGAGTATGGAAAATTTTAAAGCTGGCTGGAGCTGGCCCTGGTGGTTAATTTTATTATAATTAATTAATCGAGCGTAACAATCTAAATACAGATGCTAAAATACCATGGCCTGAAAACTCTATTATCAAAATAATGACTGCAAAGAATAAAATTTTTTTATTTATTTTCATTAATTATTTTTTTCTTTTGTAGTTTAAATAACCAAATCCTAACAAAAATAAAAATGCAAAAGGATAAACTATTGCTTTATTAGGTCGATCGGAGTTTTCTATTTTAAACTCACTAATAATATCTCCAGTTTGGAACCCAGATTTTTTAGCTAGACCATTCCATTCCAATGTATCCACTATAGTTTTATCTTCTTCCACAGATACACTAATGCCATAATTTTCTAGAGTAAAATTATTCTCAAAAGTATTTTTTTTAATTACGAACAATTTATATCTTTCTCCATATTGACTTAAGCGTGTCACCTTAAAACGTGCTTCTTTACTTGTATCTAAATTCAATAAATGAATTTGTTTTAAATCTTTATAATTATACTTAGGATAAAATTTATTAAGTACAAAATCAGGTGATAACAAAGACAATGAGATAAATAAAAAAACTACTATTTCATACCATCTTAATTTATTAAAAAACCATCCTTGAGTTGCTGCTGTAAATACTAATATTCCAGTTAAAGAAGTAACAATTACTATTAAAGCATGCCAAATATTTTCAATACCAATTAAAAGCAATTCGTGATTAAATAAAAAAGCAATTGGAAGAATGCCTGTTCGCAAACTATACCAAAAAGCCTGCACTCCAGTTTTAAGAGGATCTCCTCCTGAAATAGCCGCAGCCGCATATGAAGCTAGACCTACTGGCGGAGTAACATCTGCCATTAAACCAAAATAAAATACAAATAAATGAACAGCTATTAACGGGAATATAAATCCAGAGGCATTACCAACGTCCACTAGAACTCCTGCCATTAAAGAAGCTACTACTACATAATTTGCAGTTGTCGGAAGTCCCATACCAAGCAGTAAACACAAAATGATAGTCAGAAATAACAAAATTGCTACGTTATCTTTGGCTATAGATTCAATTACTATAATTAAATTTGTACTCAATCCAGTAGATCCTACAGCTCCAACTATTATGCCGGCAGTAGCAATTGCAATTCCAACACCCACCATATTTAAAGCACCTTTCTCAAAACCCACAATAGTTTGGTTAAACCAAGTTTTAAGTGCATCTTTAAAATTAGGTTGTTTAATTAGTTTGTTTATCAAATTTACAAAAATTAATGCAATAGTTGCATAAAATATTGAATAAGAAGCTGTGAATCTTAAGTAAACTAATAAATATACTAAAACAAAAATTGGAATTAAAAAATGTAAGCCAGCCAGGAATGTGTTTTTTAAATTTGGAACATCTTTTTTTTCCATTCCTTTTAAATTTAATTTTAAAGCCTCAAGATGAGAAATATAAAATAACGCTACATAAGATATTATTGCTGGTAGAAAAGCATGTTTAACAATTTCAAAATAAGTCACTCCTATAAAACTTGCCATAACGAAAGCTGCCGCCCCCATAACAGGTGGCATTAATTGACCATTGACAGAGGATGAGACTTCTATTGCTCCAGCTTTTTCTTTGGAAAAACCAGTCTTTTTCATAATTGGAATTGTAAAGGTTCCTGTAGTAACGGTATTTGCAATTGAAGAACCAGATATTAAGCCGGTCATTCCTGATCCTAATATAGCTGCCTTTGCTGGGCCTCCTCTCATTTTACCAACCATAGCAAATGCCAAATCTAAGAAATACTTTCCACCTCCAGCAGTTTCTAAAAGTGCACCAAATAAAACAAATAAAAAAATAAAATCAACAGAAACACCTATAGGAATTCCAAATATAGCTTCTTGATCAAACCATTGGAATCCAACAAGTCTTTTTAATGAGAGGCCGCCATGAGAGATCATATCAGGCGCATATCTTCCAAAATATGAAAATAGTAAAAAACAAACTGCAATAATAACTAGAGGTAGACCAATGGCTCTTCTTGTAGCTTCAAGTAAAATTAAAATTCCACTTATTCCAATAATTAATTCAATAGGTATGTTAATATTTTGCCCTAAACTAATATTTAAAAGAACTCCCCCTCTATCTACAAGTTCATCATAAAAAAAATAAATATACAAACAACAAAAAGCTGCAATTAAACTAATAAAAATATCAATTATTGAAATTTTTTTCTTTTTAGAGATAGGAAATATTAAAAACGTTAAAGTTAAAGCAAAACCTAAATGTATAGCTCTAGCAGGAAGACCTTTGAACATTCCAATATCAAACATAAAAGGGAAAGGCGAAGCATACCAAAGTTGAAATAAAGACCAGATAATTGCTATAGTTCCAACTATCTTTAAATGAAACCCCACAAGATTTCTAGTGGGTGATAAATCTTCGTTAATTTTATTTTCTCTATTAGGGTTTATGCTCTGATTCATTTTAAAAAAATAATATACTATTACAAAAAAAAAGGCCCAAAAAATATTGGGCCTTTTTAATTTAATTATGTAGTTGGATTACATTAATCCAGCTTCTTTATAATATTTAATTGCACCTGGGTGTAATGGAGCAGATAAACCATCTTTAATCATGTTTTTCTTTTCCAAGAAACCAAAAGCAGGATGTTGTTTTTTGAAGTCATCAAAATTTTCAAAAACAGCTTTTGTTACTAAATAAACAAGCTCTTCAGAAACATCTGCACTAGTTACAAAAGTTGCTTTAACACCAAACGTTGTTGCGTCTTTCTTTTGTCCTGTGTAAGTTCCTTTAGGTATTACAGCTTGCGCGTAATAATCGGCGCCACTAATTAAACCTTGAACTTCAGATCCTGTTAAATTGATTGGTGATGCTTTAGCTCCACAAGTAGCAGCTTGTTCCATAGCTCCATTTGGAAACCCCACAGAATAACCAAAAGCATCTATTTTTCCATCACATAGAGCTTTTACTTGTTCAGAAGAAGTTAACTCAGTAACAGATTTGAAGAAACTGTTATCAACTCCCATTGCTTTCATTAGCTCTTCCATAGTTCCTCTTTGGCCTGAACCAGGATTACCTATGTTAACAACCTTACCTTTAAGACCAGCAAAATTTTTAACTTTTGCTTTTTTTCTAGCCCAAATTTGGAATGGTTCGTTGTGAACTGAAAAAACAGCTCTTAAATTGCTGAATTGTTTTCCTTCCCATTTGCTTGAGCCATTAAAAGCATGAAATTGCCAATCTGACTGAGCTACACCGAATTGAAACTCACCTTCTTTGATTTGTCCAATGTTATAATTAGATCCACCAGTAGATGGTGCAGTACATCTATAGCCTTTAGCTGTTCCTTTTTTTCTTCCGTGCTCAGCACTTATTGCTGATTTATGCAACATTTTACAAATTGCGTTCCCAGTTTGGAAATAAACTCCAGTTGGTCCGCCCGTTCCTATTGTAAAGAATTCTGCTGATTTTGCTATCGTCGCCAAAGGCGAAGATATAACAAAAAGCATCAATGCTCCTGCAATAGTAGAAATAAATTTTTTCATTATTTTCTCCTTTTGTTTATTGTTTATTATTAATAATAATTATCGAGCCTATCAATTTTATCAATAATCTAAAATCTAATAATCTAATATTTAAAGAGAGTTAGACCATTCTTTTAATCTCGAAACGCCCTCAACTATATTTGGTGCATATTTTTTCAAATCAGCTGTATCTAGATTTTTACTACCTGAGGTATTTTTTAAAAAATTATCTCCATCAAAATCAGTGTAACTTAATCGTGCAATCATTTTTTTGTTATCTATGCCAAAATCGCTACCTGGTAGCATTGCTACACCAGTTTTGTTTAAAATTTCTTTACACATTTCCGAAGAAGATAAAAATTTCGCATTTATAAACTCTGGAAATAAATAAAAACCTCCTTCAGGCTTTGAAATTTTTATAGTGTTTGATTTTAAATTTTTATAAACATAAGAGCCTACACCAAATAATATTTTTTTTACTTGTTCTAAATAAACTGAATAATCTCCAGTATATGCTTTAATCGCAGCATATTGAATCGGTGCACTTACTGAGGTAAATGACTCGCTGCATAATATTTTTAAACTATTTTTTAGTTCGCTTAACTCATCTGGAATTGCAAAAAAACCTAATCTCCAGCCTCCAGCGCCACACCATTTACTTAGTCCTGTGCTGACAATTGTTCCTTCTGGATAAAAATTTGATATTGATTTATATCTACCCTCAAAAATAAGATTAGAATATATCTCATCTGAAATTATAATTAATTTATACTTCCTTGAAATTGCTGCAATTTCTTCTAAATTCCTACATACTGTACCAGATGGGTTATTTGGTGAATTTAAAATTAATAATAAATTTTTATTTTTAATTTTTTTTATTTTTTTTTCAATTTGTTCAGCTGTTGGAAACCAATTTGAATCGCTGGAAGTTTGAATCCAATGAACTTTATTTTTAGCTATAAAAGCTTGTGGTTGATAAGAAACCCAACTTGGCGCTGGTAATAAAATATCACCATTGAAAGCAATGTGGGTCAAAAGCATTAATTCTTTAGTCCCTGGACCAACCATAACATTATTAGACTTAAAATTATTATTATTATACTTGTTTAAATGAGATGCTATTGCAATTCTTAACTCTTCGAGTCCCTCTATTGGCAAATACTTATTTTTACTCGCATTATTTTTTAATTCTAAAACTATACTTTCGGGAACTGGAAAAGGTGATTGGCCAAAGCCAAATTTATAAATTTTTTTTCCAGCATTTTTTAACCTATTAGACTCTTCATTAATTACTAGAGTTGCTGAAGGCTTCAATAAGCTAATTTGTTCCTTGGTAAATTTATTCATTTAATTCTTTTATATTTTTAAATTTCTTTAAACTATCAGGGTTTGCTAAAGCTTCTAAGTTTTTTATTTTTTCCCCTTCTACAGTTTGTTTTACAGCTAATTCAACTATCTTTCCATTTTTTGTTTTTGGAATTTCTGAAATAGATATTATTTTTGATGGCACATGTCGAGGTGAAGCATTAGATTTGATTTCTTTCTTAATTTTAGATTTTATTTTTTCATTTAAATTGTAACCTTTATTAAGAACAACAAACAAAACAATTCTAATATCATTATTCCACGATTGCCCAATAACAATAGATTCTTGTATTTCTTTTAGTTTTTCAACAGCTGAGTATATTTCTGCAGTACCTAATCTGACGCCTCCAGGGTTTAGTGTTGTGTCAGATCTTCCAAATATTACAAATCCTCCGTTATCAGTAATTTTAGCAAAATCCCCGTGATGCCAAATATTTTTATATTTTTCAAAATATGATGAACTATATTTTTTATTTTTATTGTCATTCCAAAATTTAATTGGCATTGATGGAAATGGTTTTTTGCATACTAATTCACCTTTTCTATTTTTTACAGAGACACCTTTTTCATTAAATATATCTACATCCATGCCCAATCCTCTATTTTGAATTTCACCAGCATTCACTGACTGAAATAAATTTCCCAAAACAAAGCAAGAAACAATATCTGTTCCACCAGAAATAGAAGATAGATGAACATCCTTTTTAATATTGTTATATACATATTTGAATCCATCTATCGATAATGGTGAGCCCGTAGAACATATAGTTCTTAGTTCTGAGAGATCGTAATTATTTTTTGGAACTACTTTATTATTATTAAGAACATCAATGTATTTGGCACTAACACCAAAAAGTGTTGCTTTTTCTTCACTTATAAATTCAAACAATAAATCATCTTTTTTATACATTGGGAAACCATCAAACAATAAAATTGTAGCACCTGCTGAAAGAGCTCCCACAAGCCAATTCCACATCATCCATCCACAGGTAGTAAAATAAAAAACTCGATCATTTTCTCTTACATCAGAATGTATTTGTAACTCTTTATTGTGTTGAAGGAGTGTTCCTCCCACTCCATGGCAAATGCATTTTGGTTTACCTGTTGTTCCGCTTGAATAAAGAATTGTTAAAGGATCATTAAAATTTAACATTTCATATTTAACTTTTTTTTCTAATTGCATTAATTCCTGCCAATTATATATTTCTACTTTAGCTTTAGCTTTAGCTTTATTTTTTTTATCAATATTTGTTCCTGGATAAGGCACTATTACAACTTTACTGATAGAAGGAACATTTTTAATAATTTTATCTAATCTCTCTAAAACATTTATTTTTTTTCCATTATAAAAATATATATCTGCAATAAATAAAATCTTAGGTCTAATTTGTGAAAATCTATCTATAACACCAGATGTTCCAAAGTCTGGAGAGCATGAAGACCATATTGCCCCTATGGCTGAAGTCCCAATATACGCAACTACTGTTTCAGGTATATTAGGCAAGTAAGCTGCTATACGATCTCCTTTTTTTAGTCCTTTTGACTTCATCCAATAAGAAACTTTCTTAACATTTAGGTTTAAATCTCGCCAAGATAAAACTTGTTTATAATTATTTTCACTTTTAAATATAATTGCAGGGTCTCTATTATTTTTACTTAAAAGATTTTCGGCATAACTCAACTTGCTGTCGGGGAAAAATTTATTTTTAAAAAAAAATTTAGACTTTTTAAGTAGAATATTACCTAAATCACCTTTTACTTTTGTAAAATCCCAAATTGATTTCCAGAAAATTTCGCTATGATCTATTGACCATTTCCAAAGCGAATTAAAGTCGTTGTTTAAATTAATTTTATAGTTTTTTCTTACGAAGCTAGAATACAAAGCTATATTTGTTTTGCTTAATTTTTCTTTATTTATTTTCCAAAGATGCTTTTTCATTAATCTATTGTTTTAAAAAAATTTATATTGAATTCTTTAAAACTATGCTAAACTTAATTTTCAATTATTGAAAAGGAGAACTTTTGATCGACTGATTCGGTCACGTTTTAATCGTCTTTTGTTCTTATTGGAATCTAAATATAGTAGAACTGATAAAATTAAACACAACTTATGGAAAACAACATTCAAAAAGTTACTGCCGTTCTCGGCCCAACAAATACAGGAAAAACTCATTTAGCGGTTGAAACTATGTTTGAATTTGAAAGTGGAATTTTAGGTTTTCCACTTAGGCTCTTAGCTAGAGAAGTTTTTGATAAATGTGTAGAAAAAATTGGCAAAGAAAAAGTGGCTCTTATTACTGGTGAAGAAAAAATAATTCCTAAATTTCCAAAATATTATATTTGTACTGTAGAATCGATGCCTCAAGACATCTTGGTGGATTTTGTTGCAGTTGATGAAATCCAAATGTGTACCGACCATGAAAGAGGCCATATATTTACAGACAGACTACTTAACTTAAGAGGAAATAAATTAACAATGTTTCTTGGATCTCACACAATGAAATCTATAATGACTTCATTAATTAGTAACGTTGAGTTTGTAAATAAAGAAAGATACTCCAGATTAACATATAGTGGACACAAAAAAATATCACGCTTAAATCCAAAAACTGCATTAATTGCTTTTTCAATCGATGAAGTTTACGCCATAGCAGAGTTGGTGAGGAGGCAAAAAGGAGGGGCTGCAGTAATTATGGGTTCCTTAAGCCCTAAAACCAGAAACTCTCAAGTAGAACTTTATCAATCTGGTGACGCAAACTTCTTAGTCGCAACAGATGCTATCGGAATGGGAATTAATATGGATATTAATAATGTCAGTTTTAGTAATTTTAAAAAGTTTGATGGAAAAAAAACTAGGCGTTTAAACCTAAATGAAATAGCACAGATTGCAGGAAGAGCTGGCAGGCATATAAATGATGGAACTTTTGGAATAACAGGCCAATGCGAAAGTTTATCTGCTGATGAAATAGAAAAATTAGAAAATCATGAACTAAAAAAAATAAATTTAGTTTATTGGAGAAATTCCGATTTGAATTTTGAAAACTTAGATTCTTTGTTTAATTCACTTGAAGAAAAATCTAAAAACGATTCTTTAAAAAGAATTAATGAATGTGAGGATGAAAAAGTTCTAAAAATTTTAGCAAAGAATGACAAAGAAATAAAAATTGATAACAGCAAGGAATCGATAAAAACTTTATGGGAATGTTGTCAAATACCAGATTTTTCAAAAAAAGCTTATGGAAGCCATATCGATGTAGTTCAAAAAGTGTTTAGTTTTTTAGCATCAAAAACTGGAAAAGTTTCAAATGACTATATGAAAAATCAACTCAAACATTTAGATAAATATCATGGAAATATTGACACGTTAGCTAATAGAATCTCAAATGTCAGAACCTGGTCTTATGTGGCTAACAAAAAAGGATGGGCCGAAAATTCTGATTTTTGGATTGAAGCAACTAAAAATATTGAAGACAAGCTCTCAGATAAATTACACGAAGAACTTACAAAAAGTTTCGTGGATAAAAGAATAAGCATTTTATCAAGAAGCTTAAAGCAGGATATTATTTTAGGGACAGAAATAAAAAATAAAAATGAAGTTATTATTGATGGACAATATATCGGGTTACTAAAAGGAATGAGATTAGAGTTAGATTTAAAATCAGGATATTTAAAAACTGACATAAAATCTCTTAGAAAGGCCGCAAGACAAGCAATAGTTCCTGAATTAATGCGAAGAGCAAATAAAATAATGAAAAGTGACGAATTACAACTCAGTGATGATTGTAAAATATATTGGATGGACTACCCTATTGCAAGCATATCTCCTGGAAAAAGTTATTTAGATCCTAAATTAGAATTATTGATTGACGAAGCAACCGATAACGAAACAAAAGAAAAGCTTAAAAAAAACTTAGAAGAAAAACTTATGGCTATTATTAAAAAAGATTTAATTGATCTTGTAAGTCTAGGTCAATTAAAATATGAAAATAGTTATGCACGAGCATTATGTTATCAGTTACTTGAAAATAATGGTGTAATAAAAAGAGAAAGTGTTGAGCAAATAGTTAAGAATATTAATAAGGAAGACAGGATGAAGTTAAGGAAGGCTGGAGTAAAAATTGGGAGGTATCATATCTTTCTTCCGAGAATGCTTAAACCAAATGCCGTTAGCCTTAGGATAAAATTATGGAAACTGTTTTTTCCTGAAGATAAAAAATATATTATTCCTCAATCTGGTTTAAATTTTTTAAAAAATGAAAATAAAAAAGATAAAAAATTTTTACTTATATGTGGATTCGAAAATTTTGGAGATTTTTATATAAGAGTGGATATATTGGAAAGATTTTTTTTAAAAGTAATAGATAATACTAAAAATAAAATTTTTAAAACAAATTCTGATATGATTAATTTAATTGGGTCCAGTAAGGAAAATTTTTACAAACTTTTAGAATTAATGCATTATAAACGCAAAATAATTAAGGGAAACAAAGAAGATTTTTTTATTTACCAGCCCAGATTTAAAAAAAGTAAAGTTCAAAGTATTGTTAAAAAACCTAGTAACGATAACCCTTTTAAAAAGTTATCTGAAATAAGATTTTAGAAATGTTTGACAAATTTTTAAAAAAAAAGAAAAAAGAAACAAATATTGATAGCAATATTTTGATTACAGCTTTATTGATACATGCTGCTAAAATTGATGAAAGTTATACGGATGTAGAGAAGAAGATTATTAAAGACGCTCTAAAAGAATTGAACGCTGGTTCTCCAGAAGAAATAGAAAAAATATTTATTAATGCTGAAAAAAAAGAAAAAGAATCTAACCAAATTGTTGAGTTTACTAGGGAAATTAAAAAAAATTCTATCGAATTTAGGTTAAAAATAATTGAAATACTTTGGAAAATTGTATATTCAGACGGTGCCAATGACAACTACGAGTCAAATTTAATCAGAAGAGTTTGTGGTTTGTTGTATGTATCAGATAAAGATAATGGAATGGTTAAATTAAAAGTTAAAAATTTATATAAAAAAATATGACATATATAGTTAACGATAAATGTATTAAATGTAAATTAATGGATTGTGTAGAAGTTTGCCCAGTAGATTGTTTTTATGAAGGAGAAAATTTTTTAGTTATTAAGCCTGATGAATGTATAGATTGTGGTGTATGCGAACCCGAATGTCCTGTAAATGCAATAGAGGCAGATACAAATGACACAGCTAAAGATTGGTTAGATATAAATAAAAAATTTAGTGTAGTGTGGCCCAACATAACAAAAAGAAGAGAGGAAGATGTACCTGAAGACCAAGAAAAGTGGAGAAACGTTGAAAATAAATTAAAGTATTTAAGTGAAAAACCAGGCAAAGGAGATTAATAATAATATTATGGGTAGAAAAAAAAAGACAAGTAAAATTAAAAATACAAAAAAAGTTAAAAGTAAAGTTCCAGTTAAAAGCGTTAAAGGTTTTAAAGGTAAAGGTGCCATCCCTCAAAATACATATAAATCAAATGAGGAAAAGGTAGATATTAAAAAAATAAAAAAACAACCTACTGAAAAAAAGATCTACTCAATTAAGGATTATGTGGTTTACCCAAAACATGGCGTGGGGAAAATAGTTGCTGTAGATAAGGCTAAAATTGGTGAGATTGAAATAAATTTTTATAAGGTTCTTATAGAAAAAGAAAAACTTACGTTAAGTATACCAATAAATCAGCAATCTCATTTAAGACCTGTTTCTAGTATAAACCAAATTAATAAAGCAATTTTAGTTTTAAAAAGTAAACCAAAAATAAAAAGAACTATGTGGAGCAGAAGAGCGCAGGAGTATGATCAAAAAATTAATTCTGGAAAACTTTATGATTTGGCAGAAGTTGTAAGAGATTTAAATAAAAAAACAGATGTAATTGCTGAACAGTCATATAGTGAAAGACAACTATTTGAAAAAGCATATGAAAGATTAAAATCTGAGTTGGAAGTAGTATTAAAGGAAAAGGCTCAGCCAAAAATGGATAAAGCTCTAAAGCGTGATGTGGCCATTATGTTAGAGGGCCAAGTACAAGTAAAATAAAAAAAAATCTCTTCTTAAAATTAACAAAAAAAAACGCTCTCCTTAAAATTAATTAAGGAGAGCGCAATTCTTTTAAGGAAGATTTAACTTATCTTCTTCTTCTTTTTTTAGCTTTTTTCTTTTTAGCTTTTTTTGCTTTTTTTCTACGTTTAGCCATTTTCAGCTCCCTTTTTGTATTAATTTAAACAAATCATTACTGATTCGTTTGTATACTTAAGCTTTATAATTTATTTGATTGATGTCAAACATATATTGTGTTGACAAATTTTCAAAAAATTTAATTTTAAAACTATAATTTAATTATTTTTTTAAATATTTAAATAAACAAGTAATAACAATGTTTATTTAACATTTTACTTAACTATTTTACCTTGTTGCATCTACTTTTTATAAAAGTTTTCTAAAATACTTTTATACTTCTTAATTACTTTATTTCTTTTTACTTTCATTGTGGGTGTTAACAAACCATTTTCAATTGAAAAGTTTTCGTCAAGTAAATGAATTTTCTTTATTCTTTCAACTAAACTTAAGCTTTTATTAATTTTATCTACTATTTCACTTATTTTTTCTTTTTTATTAATAAATTCTTTGCTTGGAACAATAAGAGCAACTAAATAACTTTTTCCATCTCCATAAACCATAGATTGATCTATTGCTGAAGAATTAGACAGTTGATTTTCAACTTTAGCTGGCGAAATATTATCACCTCCAGCACTAACTATTATATCTTTTTTTCTATCTGTAATTTTTAAATAACCATCATTAGGATCTATTTCCCCAATATCACCAGTGTGCAACCAACCATTTTTAAGAACTTCTTCTGTATCTTTTTTTTTATTCCAATAACCAAGCATTACATTTTCTCCCTTAACTAATATTTCTCCATCATCAGCTATTTTAACTTTATTTCCTTTAAATGGAGGTCCAACTGTTTCGACTCTGATATTGTGAATAGGGTTGCAGCTCACTACCGGAGATGTTTCGGTTAAACCATAACCTTGCAAAGTTGGAAGGCCTATGGCATTTAAAAATTCTCCAATTTCTTTATCTAAGGCCCCGCCTCCAGAAACAAAAGCTTTTAAATTGCCCCCAAACTGTTTTTTTATTTTTTTTCTAACTAAAATGTTAACTATAAAATTCGTAATTTTTTCTGATAATTTCATTTTTTGTTTTAATAATTTTTTTTTCCCTAAAATAATTGTTGCTTTAATTAATTTTTCCTTAACTCCTGTGGCTTTTTTCATATTAATATTTATTTTGTTATAAAGATTTTGATAAAATCTTGGAACAGCTGTCATTATTGTGGGTTTGGCTTCTGAAATATTATCTAAGAGTTTTTCAATTTTTTCAGCATAAAAAACTTTTGCACCAACTGCAATTTGTGCAAACTGGACTGTATGTTCGTATGAGTGAGATAAAGGTAACCAAGTTAAAAAAATTGGTTTTTCATTTATTAATGGTTTTAAGATTTCGCAAGCTCCTTCACAATTATTTAATATACCGCCATGGCTTAAAATAACACCTTTTGGATTTCCTCCCGTCCCTGAGGTATAAATAATGCAAGCAGGTGAAGATCTTTTTAAACTTAAATTTTTTATTTTTTTACTTTCTAATAACTCTTTTTTTATAATTTCATTAAATTCTATATATTTATTTTCATAATCGACTCCATCAATTTTTTCAAACGTTATAACTTTTTTTATAAATTCTTTTTCTTTGATGCTTTCTTTTAATTTTTCATGCATTTCATTATTAGAAACAATAATAATCGTAGGTTCACAATCATCAATTAAATACTTATAATCATTTTCGGTATAGGTGGTGTACGCAGGAACTGTAATCCCGTTTGCTATCATGGTAGCTAAATCTGAAATCAACCATTCTGGTCTATTTTCTGAAACTAATAAGCATCTATCTCCGTCATTTATATTTTCTTTTATTGTCATTGCTAATTTGTAAATATTCGATGTTGTTTCTCCCCATGTTAATTTTTTTTTATTTTTTGGATTGAGCCATTCTAAAAAAATATCTTGAGAATTTTGTTTTTTAGCTTGATAAAGATATAGATCTATTAAACTATTAAATTGATTTAAATTCATTTTATTTTGGTGGGCAAAGAGAGAATCGAACTCTCACAGTATTGCTACTACAGGATTTTGAATCCTGCGCGTCTACCAGTTCCGCCATTCGCCCTTTATTCATATTATATTTTGCAACTTATTATGTTTTGGATTTGATAAATACGCAACTAAAAAATGCTTTAGGTTTTTTTAATATAATATATTGTCAACTAAACGACTAATAAAAAATAGATCTGAATAATGAAAAAAAAATCTAACATAATCATAAAGTTGTCTGACGAAGGTATTGCTAGAATTATTCTTAACCAACCTGATAACTATAACGCTTTATCATCTAGTATGCTTAAATCTCTAATATTAAATTTAAGAATTCTAAATAATAAAAAAAATACTAAAGTAATAATAATTGAGGGATCGGGTAGAGGATTTAGTAGTGGACACGATTTAAAAGAAATTCAATCTTTAGAAAAAAGATTAAAATATAGCAAGTTATTCAGTTTATGTTCTCAATTAATGTTGGAAATTGTATATGGAAAAAAACCTGTAATAGCAAAAGTTCATGGAGCAGCATTTGCTGCTGGCTGTCAATTAGTTGCAAGTTGTGATTTAGCGGTAAGTTCAAGTAATGCAGTTTTTGCAACACCAGGAGTAAATATAGGTTTATTTTGTAGCACACCAATGGTTGCTGTCAGTAGAAAAGTAAACAGAAAACAAACTATGAAAATGCTACTAACTGGTGATTTTATTAAAGCAAAATATGCAAAAGAAATTGGTTTAATTAATGACTATTACCCAATTTCAAAATTAGAAAATGAGGTTTTAAAACTAGCTAAAAAAATTTCTTCAAAATCAAATTTTACAATTAAAATTGGCAAAAAAGCATTTTACAAACAATTAGAAATGCCTTTAGAAAAAGCCTACAAATATACTAGTAAAGTGATGACTGCCAATATGATGTCGCATGATGCCAGGGAAGGCGTTTCTGCTTTTTTAAAGAAGAGAAAACCAAGTTGGAAAAATAAATGATTAACTTTTTAGTGAATGATAAATTAATTAAAGAATCTCTATCTTCAGCTAAAGTGATAGCAATGGTGGGTGTTAGCTCTATTAAGGAAGAAAACTTAACTAAGCTAGTTAGGAGACCTTCAATTATAGTTATGAGTTACCTTCAAGAATTTGGATACAAAGTGATACCTGTAAATCCTTTCTCCAAGGGTAAGAAAGTAAATGGAGAAACTATAGTAGAAAAATTAGAAGATATTAAAGAAAAAATAGATATAATTAACGTATTTCGTCCTTCGGTTGAGACTCCTCCAATAGCAAAACAGGCTATCAATATTGGAGCAAAAGTTTTGTGGTTGCAGTTTGGTATTCAAAATTTAGAAGCTAAAAAAATTGCAGAATCCAAAAACATTACTTACATCTCAAATAAATGTATAAAACAAGAGTATCAAAGATTATTTTTAAAAATAAGTACTGTTTTTCCAGCATTAAAATAAAAATATAAATTAGAACTTTCATAAACTACAAAAGCAAATATTAAAGAAGTAAAAAACATAATTAAAGCATAGGCTTCTCTTGGAGCAATTTTAGTAACTATTTCCATATCGCACAAATAGTATATATGTTGATATTAAATTTAATGTTAAAAAAAATATACTATAAATCTGTGGAGTGGGCAGGACATAGATTTGCAAAAACTATTTTGGCATTTGTGGCTTTTTTGGAAAGCTTTATTTTTCCAATTCCTACTGACGCAATGCTTATTCCAATGATTATTGCAAAAAGAAATGAATTTTTAAAAATTTCTTTAATTGCGATAATATTCTCAGTTTTAGGAGCTATTATTGGATATTTGATTGGGTACACTTTTTTTAATGAAGTGGGGATTAAAATTTTTGAAATTTTTGGTTTTGAAAATGCAAATATTTTTAAAGAAAAACTAGCTTCCGAAACAGGGCTTCTTTCAGGAATCATAATACTATTTATTTCGGGATTTACCCCATTACCTTTTAAAATAATCACAATATCTAGTGGATTTGTTAATTTTAATATTTTCTTTTTTATAATTACATGTCTATTTGCGAGAGGATTAAGATTTTTATTAGTCGGATACCTGACTTATAAATATGGATCGGGAATAGGTCCTTTTTTAGAAAAAAAAGGAGGAGAATGGACTATAATAATAAGCGTCGTAATTATAGTGTTGGCTGTAGGGATTTATTTTATATTTAATTAAATAATGTTTAAAAAAACAAATAATATACTTTTGATTTTTCTTCTTTTTATTATTTCAGCATCTTTAGTTGCTGCATTTATTATTCAATATAAATTAGGCCACCAACCTTGTAAACTCTGTATTTATCAAAGAATTCCTTACATTCTTTCTATTTTTTTAATAACTGAATTAATATTTTTTAAAAAAAATGAAAAAACTACTTTATTATTATTATCATTAATATTTATTATTAGTGCAACTTTAGCCTTTTATCATTTAGGTATAGAACAAGGATTTTTTTCTGAATCTTTCATGTGTGAAAGCAAAGATTTTTCTGGAAATTTATCTAAAGATCAACTTTTACAACAATTAAAGCAGAGTCCTATAAGCTGCAAAGATGTTAGTTTTAAAATTTTAGGACTATCTCTTGCTTCAATTAATAGCATTTTTTCTCTTTTTCTAAGTGTTATATTTGTAAAATTATTTTTAAATTATGAAAAAAACTGATCAAAAAACTTTGGAAGAAATTTTGAGAGTTGACCATGCTGGAGAACGTGGTGCTATTAAAATTTATGAAGGACAATTATTGGCTTTGAGCACTATAAAGCAAGATAAAGATTTAAAAAATATAATTGAAGAAATGAAAGAACATGAAAAAGAGCACTTAGAATATTTTGAAAAAGAAATAAAAAAAAGAAAAATAAAACCAACATATTTATTGCCTTTGTGGGACGTAATGGGTGTTGCTCTTGGATTTGGAACTGTAATACTTGGGAAAAAAGCTGCTATGTTATGTACTGCTTCAGTTGAAGAGGTAATAGAAAACCATTATCAAGCACAACTTACTAAGTTAGGTGATGATGAAAAAGATTTAAAAAAAAAAATTAAAAAATTTAGAAGTGACGAAATTGATCATAAAAATACTGCGTACAAATCTGGTGCTACAAACAAAGGTTTTTATTCCATTATAGATAAAGCTATAAGAACAAGCTCAAAAATAGCAATTAAAATTTCAGAAAAAATTTAAATTTTTTAAGGTAATAATTCGACATCCCAATATAGATAATCCATCCAACTTTCATGTAAAAAATTGGGAGGAAAGTTTCTTCCATTGTTATGCAAATCATCTACTGTTGGGGTAAAAGGTTTTGTATTTAATTTCATTCCTGAAAATTCATATAATCTACCACCTTTTTTTACGTTACAAGTTGAGCATGCCGTGACTACATTTTCCCAATTAGTAACTCCTCCTTTTGATTTTGGTAAAAGATGATCGAAGGTTAAATCTTTTTCATCCCCACAGTATTGACATGAAAATTTATCTCTTAAAAATACATTAAATCTTGTAAAGTTTGGATTTTCTGAGGGTTTTATAAAACTTTTTAATGCTATTACACTGGGTAAATTCATTTCAAAAGATGGACTTCTAATTTTTCTTTTATAATTTGAAACAATACTTACTCTATTAAGAAAAACTGATTTCACAGCATCTTGCCAGCACCAAAGTGATAGTGGGTAGTAGCTTAAAGGTCTAAAATCAGCGTTCAAAACTAATGCTGGACACTTTTCAAGCGGCACCTTTTCACTGGTTGCTATAATCATTCTAACAAATTAGCGGATTAAAATAAGTTTTGCAAGAAATAGTTTTTATAAATGTTTTAAACTATAAAAGATTTTTTTTTAAAAATTCTAATCCAAGGCTTAAACCTTCTACGGGTATGTTATGTTCACAATTTTTAAAAAGCTTAGTTTTTATTTTTATATTCTGATTTGCTAAAAATTCTTTTGCTTCTAGCAAATGTAGTGGTGAAACAATAGTATCATTTTCTCCATGCATCAAAAATATTTTAGGTTTTGAGTTTATATTATTTGATAAACTTTTTTTATTAATTATTTTTCCTGAATAACCAATAAGACAGTTTATTTTTTCTTTTTTTTTTAATCCAACTTGAACAACCATCATGCATCCTTGGCTAAAGCCTACTAAAGCTAAATTTGTAGGTTTTAATTCAAAATTATTCATAACTTGATCTAAAAATTCACTGAGCTTTTCTTCTGCTAATAAAGATTTTTCATAAATTACCTCTTCTTTATCTGAAGACAAGTCAAACCATTGGTAACCGTTTGGATTAATTGAACAAGTTTCTGGGGCATTCGGCGATAAGAAAATAGCATCAGGTAAAAATCTTTGCCAATTAAGTGCTAAAGAACTTATGTCTTTACCGTCACCTCCATAACCGTGACACAATATAACAGCTTGTTTGGGTTTTTTGTTTGACAATGGTTGCGTCAGTATAGTTTCTAAATTATAACTAGTCATAATTCGACAGCCATTTTAAAAACTTTTTATCTTCAAAATCAATAGATCCTAAAATCCTTGCGAACTCTTTACCATTCTTATTAATTAAAACTGTAGTTGGCACCCCTCTTAATTTGAATTCTTTAACAAAATTTAAATTTATATCAAAAAAAATAGATAGTTTTTTTATATTTAGATTATTAAAAAATTTTTTTGTTTTGATAGTATTCGGTGGTTCCTCAATGTTTATAGGGAAAATTTTTAAATTTTTAAAACTAGTATTTTTATATAGATTATCTAAAGAGGGCATTTCCTCTTTACAAGGAGCGCACCATGTAGCCCAAAAATTGAGTATTATTAGCTTTCCTTTATAGTCTTGTAGACTGATTTTATTACCTGAAAAATCTTCAAATATTACTGGCGAAACTGACTTCGGAATTTCATTTATTACTATATTATTGAGTGGAACATCTTCACTTGTTTGTGATATTGATGAAAAAATACTAAAACATATGAAGAAAAATAAAAATTTATTAGTTTTTTGATTTATAAACATTGAGAATAAGAACTTAACATATGAAGAAAAAAAATAAAGCAGTTTGGGGAGGAAGATTTAATAGTTCTACCTCAAAAATTTTTGAGCAAATTGGAGCATCAATCGATGTAGATAAGAGATTATTTGCAGAAGATATTTTGGGATCTATTGTTCACGCACAAATGCTAGTTAAAAAAAAAATAATTGATAAAAAAAAAGGTAATAAAATTGTAAATGGTTTAAAAAAAATTGAAAATGAAATTAAAAAAAATAAATTTTCTTTCAATAAAAAATATGAAGATATTCATCTAAATATTGAAAAGAGACTTTTTGGAATTATTGGTTCAGATGCAGGATATTTACACATAGCGAGATCAAGAAATGATCAGGTCATTACAGATTTTAAGTTATGGATAAAAAAATCTTCTAAAGAAATTATTAATAATTTAAATAATTTAATTAAAATTTTTTTAATAAAAGCTGAAGGTAATATTCATACAATAATGCCTGGATTTACTCATTTAAAAAATGCCCAGCCAATCTCATTTTCTCATTATTTATTAGCCTATGTCGAGATGTTTAAAAGAGATAAAGAAAGGTTTAATAGTAATATTGAATATATTGATGAATGCCCTCTTGGGGTGGGTGCTCTTTCAGGCACCTCGTATAAAATAGATAGAAATTTTACAGCTAAAAAATTAGGTTTTAAAAAACCAACAAACAATTCAATAGACACTATATCTGACAGAGATTTTGCGTTGGACTTTTTATCTTCAGCTTCTATTTGTGCTATGCATATTTCAAGACTTGCAGAAGAATTAATTATTTGGAATTCTGATGTATTTAATCTTATTAAATTCGATGATAAAATGTTGACTGGTTCTTCTATTATGCCACAAAAAAAAAATCCTGACCCCGCTGAATTAATTAGAGGTCGTGCTGGTAGAAATTTTGGTGCACTTCAAGCAATGTTAACTGTTATGAAAGGTTTACCTTTATCTTATTACAAGGACATGCAAGAAGATAAAAGAATTGTCTTTGAAAGTTATGATACAATTTTGGGATCTATATTGATAACCAAAGATCTTATTAAATCTTTAAAACCTAATAAAGAAAGAATGCTTTTATTATCGAATGAAGGTTATACTACATCAACTGATTTTGCAGACTATCTTGTTCAAAATAATAATTTATCTTTTAGAGAAGCTTATAAAGTTTCAGCTAAACTAGTCAATTATGCAGAAAAGAAAAAGAAAAAGCTTAATGAACTTAACTTTAATGAAGTAAAAAAAATTAAAAATAATTTAAATAAAAGTGTTTTAAAGGTATTTGATGTAAAAAATTCTGTAGATATAAAAACCTCGTACGGAGGAACTTCTACAAAAAATATAAAAAAAATGATATTAAAACTTAAAAAGGAATTTAAATAATGAAAATATTTATAGTAATTTTTACTACCTGTTTGCTTTGTTCTGCTTGTGGAGTAAAAAAAGCACCTGAATATAAGTCTCAGGGAAAATTTGAAAATAATATATACTTAGTTTAAAAATGAATTACATAAAGTTTAGGAACAATAATTTATGTGTGGACAATATTTTGACATTCAATCTTGTCAAAAAATATAAAACACCATTTTATTGCTATTCACTTTCGCAGTTGAAAGAGAATTTTCACAATTTTTCTAGAGCATTTAAAGATATTAATCCTGCTATATGTTTTTCAGTAAAATCTAATTCAAACTTAGCTTTATTAAAAGAATTAAAAAAAATGGGTTCTGGCGCTGATGTTGTGTCTAGTGGTGAATTGTTAAAAGCAATAAAAGCTGGGATTAATGTAAATAAAATAGTTTTTTCTGGGGTGGGGAAAACTCAGGAAGATATTGAACTTGCAATAAAAAAAAAGGTTCTGCTTATTAATATGGAGTCCGAAAATGAAGCAAATATTATTAATAAAGTTTCAAGAAAATTTTCTAAAAAAACTTCTGTGGGAATAAGACTAAACCCGAACGTAGTTGGAAAAACTAACAAAAAAATATCCACAGGAAGTAAAGATGATAAATTTGGTTTGAATTATAATGATTGCGTAGCTCTTTGTAAAAAAATTAGTAAAATGAATAATTTGAAGCTAGACGGTCTTAGTGTTCATATTGGAAGCCAAATCACGAGTATAAATCCATTTAAACAAGTGCTTGCTGTAATAAATAAACTAATTAGCAAAACTAAGATAAATTTTAAATTTATTGACCTAGGTGGAGGAATGGGCATTTCTTACTCTGACAAAGAGAAAAAACTTGATCTCGATCAATATGCCAAAATCGTAAATAAATTTATAAAAAATAAAGAAACAAAAATTATTTTTGAACCTGGAAGAAGCATTATTGGTAATACTTCTATTTTAATTTCAAGAGTAATTTATATTAAAAAAAGTAATAATAAAAATTTCATTATACTGGATGCTGGTATGAATGATTTAATGAGACCAGCTTTGTATAATGCGCAACATAAAATAGTTCCTTTAAAAAAAAGTAGTAAAAAAATAGTTGGAAATTTGGAGTTTGTTGGTCCTATTTGCGAAAGTACAGATAAATTTTTAACTGAAAAAAAATTTTCTAAAATTCAAGAAGGTGATTATGTGGCAATAACTGATGTTGGAGCTTATGGCATGTCATTAACATCTAACTATAATACTCGCCCAATAATTGCTGAAGTTTTAATTGATGGTTCAAAACATAAGTTGATTAAAAAAAGACAAAGCTTAGAAAGTTTAGTTAATAGTTAGTTTTATACTTAATTAATATGATATTTTTAAGATCATTGCTGTTTAACATTTTTTTATATTTGGGGATAGTTACTGTATTCTTAATTGCGCTGCCAACATTATTTCTACCAACAAAATTTACTTTAGCATTTGGAAAATTTTTAGGTCATTACGTAATTTTAATTGTTAGAATCTTTTTAAACACAAAAGTTGAAATTAAAGGTATTCACAATATTCCAAAAATTGAAAAATATTTTGTAGCATCGGCTCACCAATCAATGTTTGAGACTTTTGCTCTCCAAGCAGTACTAGATTATCCTGTTTTTATTCTAAAAAAAGAACTTTTAAAAATTCCTATATTTGGATTTTATTTAAAAAAAATTAAATCAATTGAGATAGTGAGAGACACAACTACTAGAGATAACTTAAATTTCTTTGAAAAAGTTGCAACTACCATCAAGAACGAAGATAGACCTCTTTTAATATTTCCTCAGGGAACAAGAGTTAAAGTGAACGAAAGAATATCTTTTAAAAAGGGAGTTGGTAGAATATATGAAACATTAAATATTTCATGTGTTCCTATAGCACTGAATTCTGGAAATGTTTGGCCCAAAAAAGGAATTATTAAATATCCTGGAAAAATAACAATATCACTATTAGAGCCAATAAAACCAGGTCTCAACAAAGATGATTTTATTAAAAATTTAGAAAATAAAATTTATGATGAAATAGAAAATATTTCTTAATCTTTATTTTCTGCCAAAATCAGGTTTTTCTACATCTTGACCTGCATCAATAATATCTTTTCTAATTTTTTTTGTTTTTATAAAAATCTTTTCTAATTTTTTTTTATCTTCTTTTTCAATGGCATTTTTTAAATGCTCCAAATTTTTAATAAATTTATTAATCATTTTTGTGGTATTTTTTTTATTTTGGATAAAAATATCTCTCCACATAATAGGATTGGAAGATGCTATTCTTGTAAAATCTCTAAGACCTCCAGCGCTATACTTTACAAAATCAGAATGTTTTTCTCCTTGAGTGTTTAAAGTTGTGTTTACAATATTATATGCAATTAAGTGTGGTATGTGACTTGTTATAGATAAAATATAATCATGTTTTTTGGCATCCATAATATTAACCTTGCTTCCTACTTTTTCCCAAAACATTTGAAGCAATTTAATATCTTTAGTTTTTGATTTTTTGCTTGGTGTTAAAATGCACCATCTATTTTTAAACAATTCAGAAAATCCAGATTCAGGTCCACTTTCTTCTGTCCCGGCAATTGGGTGAGATGGAATCCAAGAGATATTTTTTGGAACATGTTTTTCAATTAGTTTAATCACATTTTCTTTAACTGACCCAACATCAGTTAAAATAGTTCCATTTTTTAAAGAATTTTTAATTTTTAAAATTATATCTTCATAGCTGCTTAAAGGAGCGGCTATTATGATTAAATCAGATCCATCAACCATTTTTTTTGTATCTGAACTCGATTCATCTACTATCTTTAGTTTAATTACTTTTTTGTTTACAATTTGCGATCTATTAGAGGAAACCACTTTTTTTGCCAAATTGTTTTTTTTTATTGCCCTTGCTAGAGATGATCCAATTAAACCACATCCAATTATGCAAACTTTTTTAAACATTATTTTAAAATACTCCTAATAGTTTCAATAAAATACTCATTGGCTCGATTATTTCCGATAGTAAGCCTTAAAGAATTTGGTATTTTATACTGTATCATTTTTCTTAAAATCAGACGTTTATTAGCTAATTTTTCAAACGCCTCATCTGAATTAATTTTTGTTTTATCAAAATTTATCAAAAAGAAATTTGCTGTAGGTTTATTTGCTACAACTTTATTTTCTTCTAAAACAGAAAATATTTTTTTTGCCCATAATGTATTATGCTCAATTGCCTTTTTTGTCCATTCTTTATCTTCAATCGCCTCAATACTTGCAGCAAGCGCCGCTCTATTTACATTAAAAGGAGGTTTGATTTGATACATGGCTTTGATAATTTTTTTTGAAGAATAACCCCAACCTAATCTTAAACCTGCAAGGCCATAAATTTTAGAAAACGTTCTTGTAATTAATACATTTTCTGCGTCTTTAAATAAATCTAAACCAGAAATAAAATCATCTTTATTCATAAATTCAAAATAGGCATCATCAACAACTAAAAGTATATTACTTTTAAGATTTTTTCTTAAATTAACCATTTCTTTTTTTGACAAATAAGTTCCTGTGGGGTTGTTAGGATTTGCAATAAATACAATTTTAGTTTTATTTGTAACCTTTTTTAATATTTCATTCACGGTTGCTTTAAAATTTTTTTCCTTGGCGGATACCACTTTTGCTCCATGAAGAGATGCATAGATTCTATGCATGATAAATCCAAATTCTGTAACTATAACTTCATCACCTGCTTCTAAAAATAATTTACAAGTTAAATCAAAAATTTGATCTGACCCCGCTCCACAAATAATTCTATCTGTTTCGATCTTAAATTTATTAGATAAAGCCTGTCTTAACGAATTAGAGTCAGATTCTGGATAACTAAAAATTTTGTCTTTGTCTCTTTCGAATGCTTTTATTGCTTTCGGGCTTGCTCCTAAAGCAGACTCATTAGCTGATAATTTAATTGGATTTTCAACTTTCTTAAACTCTGATAATCCACCAATATATCTTTCTACGTTAATTATTCTAGGTTTTGGTAAAAGCATATTTTTTATTAATATATAAACTCTACTGGTAAATACTATATAAGGATCTTTGTGGCAAAATAAATACAACCTAAATTGACAAAACATATAGTTTTTAGTACAAGGAAATACCGCTGATTTAACTGAATTGCGAGCGCTTAAAAAAAACAGCTAAAAAGGTTTAGCCTGGCTTAGCTGGGCTTTTTTTTTGTTTAATATGAATAGTAATACAAAAAACATAAAAAAATTAATTATTGATCAATCGTTACAACTTGATTGTGGTAAAAAAATTGAAGGTTTTTCCTTGGCATATGAAACATATGGAAACCTGAATAAAAAAAAAAATAATGCAATCTTAGTATTTCATGCCTTAACAGGTGATCAGTTTGCTGCAAATATTAATCCAATTACTAAAAAAGATGGTTGGTGGACATTTGCTGTTGGTCCTGGCAGGGCTATTGATACTAATAAATATTTTGTAATTTGCGCCAATGTCTTAGGGGGGTGTATGGGAAGTTTTGGTCCCACAGAAATTAATCCCGATACTAATAAAATGTACGGCACCACTTTCCCCGTTATAACAATAAAAGATATTGTAAAAGCACAAAAATTTTTGCTAGATCACTTAGGTATTAAAAAATTATTAGCTGTTGCTGGTGGATCGATGGGTGGTATGCAAGTTTTACAATTTGTTTCTTTGTATCCAAACATGGCTCATTCAGCTATACCAATAGCTTGTAGCGCCAGTCATTCAGCACAAAATATTGCTTTGAACGAACTAGGTCGACAAGCAATCATGGCTGATCCAAATTGGAAAAGGGATGATGCTACACCCGATAAAGGTTTGGCCGTAGCAAGAATGGCGGCTCACATAACATATCTTTCCAAACAAGGTTTGCAGGAAAAATTTGGAAGAAAGCTTCAAGACAAAGGTAGTTTAAAATTTAGTTTTGATGCAGATTTTCAAATTGAAAGTTATCTACGATACCAAGGGTCGGCTTTCGTTGATAGATTTGACGCTAACAGCTATTTATATATTACTAGAGCAATGGATTATTTTGATTTGGAAAAACAATTTAATGGAAATTTATCTTGTGCCTTTGAAAATACAAAATCAAAATTTTGTGTAATTTCATTTTCATCTGATTGGCTTTATCCAACAAGCGAAAATAAAGAAATAGTTATAGCTTTAAATGCTTGTGGGGCAAATGTTGGATTTGTTGAAATTAATTCTGATAAAGGGCATGACTCTTTTTTATTAAATTTACCAGAATTTTTAAAAACACTAGGTGAATTTATTAGCTCTACATATAATGAGGTAAATAATGAAAAAAGAATTTAAAGTTATAGCTCAAATAATACAAAATAATAAAAGAGTATTGGATGTTGGTTGTGGAGATGGAACTCTTATGGAATATCTTAAAAAAAATCAAAAAAATGATGTTAGGGGTTTGGAGCCAAAAAAAGATCTTGTTCAACAATGTATTTCTAAGGGGCTTTCTGTTATTGAGGGAAATGCTGAAAAAGAATTAATTCAATTTCCTGAAAAATCATTTGATTATGTTGTTCTCAGTCAAACGCTGCAAGCATTTATCTATCCTAAAGAAGTGTTAAATCAATTACTTAGAATAGGAAAACAAACAATTGTTTCAATTCCTAATTTTGGTTATTGGAAAGTACGTCTTCATTTATTGTTTAAAGGAACAATGCCTGTAACTACAAATTTACCAAACGAATGGTATAACACTCCAAACCTACATATGTGCACAATTCAAGATTTTGTTAATTTTTGCAACAATAAAAATATTAAAATTGATAAATCCATGTGCCTAACTAATGAAAAAATTTCTGAGATCACAAATAAAAATATGAAATACAAAAATATCTTTTCACAACTTGGTATATTTCTTATAGAATAAACTTGTATGCAAATTACTCCTATTCCGTGTTTAACTGATAATTACGCTTATATTATAAATGATAATATTTCAAAAAAAGTTGGTGTGGTTGATCCATCTGAAGCATCGCCAATTATTTCTTTTTTAAATAAAAACAAATTGAAGTTAAATTATATTTTAAATACTCACCATCACTTTGATCACATAGGGGGAAATAATGAATTAAAAAAATTATTTAATGCTAAAGTAGTTGGTTTTTTTGGTGATAAACACAGAATTCCTGGAATTGATATAACTCTTAAAGATAATGAAAAGTGGACCTTTGGTAATTCACTAGTAAAAATATTACATATACCTGGGCATACTTTGGGTCATATATGTTTTTTTTTTGAAAAGGAAAAAATAGTTTTTACTGGTGATACTTTATTTTCTCTTGGGTGTGGAAAGATTTTTGAAGGTGATCATATACAGATGCTAAAATCACTAAATAAAATAAAAGAACTTCCAAAAGATACAAAAATTTATTGTGGGCATGAATATACTTACAAAAATGCTGAGTTTTGTATCAAATACGATACTGGCAACGCTGATTTAAAAAAAAAATTTGAAATAATAAAAAAGCTCAGATTACAAAATTTACCAACTATTCCCACCACTCTGGAAGATGAGTTAAGCTCAAATATTTTTCTGAGATGTGATCAAAATGACCTAAAAATTAAATTAAACATGCAAAATCAAGAAGATTACAAAGTTTTTAGAAAAGTAAGAGATTTAAAGGACGGTTTTTAGCTGTCGTTAGAACTTGACATGACAAGTTAGAAAGTTATATTGCCTCTATTTCCAAATATGAAAATAAAACTATGTCTTTCGCAGTTATACAAACAGGTGGTAAACAATACAAGGTTTCAGCAAGTGAAATCCTTACAATTGAAAGACTAGAAAATGAAGAAGGAAAAACTGTAGAGTTTAAAAATGTTTTGTTTTTAAATGACGATAAGTCAACAGAAATTGGAAATCCAAATATTCAAGGTGCCAAAGTAGAAGCAACAATATTAAAAAATACAAAAAATAAAACTATTTTAGTCTTTAAGAAAAGAAGAAGAAAAAATTCAAGAAAAAAATATGGTCACCGACAACCAGTCTCATTAGTTAGAATAACAAAAATTTTTTCAAAGGATGGAAAATTAATTGCTGAAGCGGCGCCACAAAAAAAGATAACCAAAGAAATAGTAAAAGGTGATGCAGAAAGAAAGAGACAAATAGAAGAAGCAAAAAAGTTGAGTGAAGAAAAGGAACAAAAAATTAAAAAATCTGTAGGCAAACTTGAAGCAAGTAAAAAGACTACAAATATTATAGAAAAAAATAAAATAAAAAAAAAACCTTTAACAATAAAAAAGAAGTGATAATATAAATTTAAGGTATTAAAAATGGCAACAAAAAAAGCAGGTGGATCATCAAGAAATGGACGAGATAGTGCCGGAAGGCGTCTTGGAGTTAAAATGTATGGTGGTCAGTTAGTGGTGCCTGGAAATATTATCGTAAGACAAAGAGGAACAAAAATCCATCCTGGGGAGCATGTTGGCATGGGTAGAGACCATACAATATTTTCTTTGGTAAAAGGAAAAGTAAAATTTAAGACATCGAGACTCGATAGAACGTTTGTCTCTGTTATCCCCAGTTAATTCATTATAACATTAAATTTAATTTTAAATTTTTAAGTTATGAAATTTTTAGACCAAGCAAAAATATTTGTTACAGCAGGCTATGGTGGATCTGGATCTGCAAGTTTTCGTAGGGAAAAATTTGTTGAATTTGGTGGACCTGATGGTGGTGATGGTGGTGATGGTGGTTCGATAGTTCTACACGCTGTAGACAACTTGAATACACTAATTGACTTTAGATATCGGCAACATTTTAAAGCTGGAAGAGGCCAGAATGGCTTAGGAAAGAAAAAAACTGGAAAGATGGGTGAAGATTTAATTCTAAAAGTTCCTGTGGGGACTCAAGTTTTTGAAGAAGATAATAACACTTTAATAGAAGATCTTAAAATAGTTGGACAAAAATTTGTTTTAGCTAACGGAGGTAAAAAGGGTTTAGGAAACGTAAGATTTAAAAGTTCAACAAACCGTGCTCCGAGAAAAAAAACTGACGGCGCTCCAGGAGAAAGTTTTTGGATTTGGCTGCAACTTAAAGTTATTGCAGATATTGGAATTTTTGGGATGCCAAATGCTGGAAAATCAAGTTTGTTATCTGCTCTTACTAAAGCAAAACCAAAAATTGCTAACTATCCTTTCACAACTATTAATCCAAACCTAGGTGTTGCGAGTTACAGTGATAAAGAAATAACATTAGCAGATATACCTGGACTTATCGAAGGCGCTCATGAAGGCATAGGTTTAGGTGACAAATTTTTAAGACATATAGAGAGATGTAAAAGTCTAATCCATTTAATTGATATAACGGATGAAAATATATTAGAAAATTATCTTAAAATTAGAAAAGAATTATCAAAATATAGTGCTAACTTACTTAAAAAAAAGGAAATTATAATATTTAATAAAATAGATTTAATTAGTGTTAATGAAGCAAATAATAAAATTAATAATTTTAAAAATAAAGTTAAAAAAAATATTTACAAAATATCTGCTATACAAAACAAAGGGTTAATAACTATTAAAAAAATATTGATTAATAATGTACATAAATAAATCTAAAATAATTGTAATTAAAATTGGATCTTCAATTTTAATTGATTCCAAGGGTCAACCAAAAAAAAATTGGCTGAAAGAATTTGTTAGAGATATCAAGGTTTTAAAAAAGAAGAAAAAACAAGTTATTATAGTTTCTTCAGGCGCTATCGCTCTTGGATGTGAATATCTTGGTATTAAAAAAAAAACCTTAAAAGTTGATAAAAGCCAAGCGGTTGCCTCTATTGGCCAAATTGAATTAATGAATTTTTACAAGAAAATTTTTGATAAAAGTAAAATAAAAATTTCCCAAATATTACTTACCTTGGATGACACTGAACAAAGAAGAAGATCTATTAATGCAAAAAGAACAATTAATAATTTATTAACAATGGGTATTATTCCTATTGTTAATGAAAATGATACTACGGCTACAACTGAAATAAAATATGGGGATAATGACAGACTTGCCGCAAGAGTTGCGCAAATAATTGGTGCAGACTGCTTAATCTTATTATCAGATGTTGATGGTCTTTATACTGAAAATCCAAAAAAAAATAAAAAAACTTTTTTAATTAAAACTGTCAAAGAAATAAATAAAACTGTAGAAAATTATGCAAGAAAAACTGATGGTGTTTATGGTTCGGGTGGAATGAAAACTAAAATAGAGGCTGCAAAAATTTGCCAGTTAGCTGGATGTTACATGGTCATTGCGAATGGCGGGTATATAAATCCAATAAAAAAGATAATGCAAAATAAAAATTGTACATGGTTTTTGCCAAAGGTTTCTAAACTTGCTGCTAGAAAACAATGGATAATTGGATCAATTGCGCCCAAAGGTATTGTTGTTATAGATCAAGGTGCAGTTAAAGCTATAAACAACGGGAAAAGTTTGCTTCCAGCGGGTGTTAAAAAAATTGATGGTTCTTTTGAAAAAGGTGATCATATTTTGGTTAAAGATCAAAATAATATTGAGTGCGCAAGAGGATTAGCTTCATTCTCATCAATTGATATAGAAAAAATAAAAGGTTTTCATAGTAGTAAAATAAAAAATATATTGGGTTACTCTAGTAGAGACGAGATTATTCATAAAGATGATTTAGTGAAAGTTTAAAATGACACAAAATTTATACATGAAAAAAATAGGGGAAAATGCAAAAATAGCCTCAAATAGCCTAGCTAATTTAAGCATTAAAAAAAAAAATGATGTCTTAAAACAATTTTGCAAATATTTAAAAAGTAATAAAAATTTAATTTTAAAAGAAAATCAAAAGGATATTTTGAATGCAAAAAAAAATAAAAATAATATGATTGATAGGCTGATATTAAATGATAAAAAAATTACAAATATTATTAAATCAGTTCAAGCAATAATTAAATTTAAAGATCCTATAGGAAAAATTTTATCTTCCTGGAAGCGCCCGAATGGTTTGGTTATACAGCAGGTATCTATACCACTTGGAGTCATTGGTGTAATCTATGAAAGCAGACCCAATGTTACATCTGATGTTTCGTCTTTATGCTTTAAAACTGGTAACGCAGTAATTTTACGTGGAGGCTCAGAAGCTTTTTATTCGAATAAAATATTATCTGACTTATTTAGAAGATCCCTTAAAAGAAAAAATTGCAAAATAAATTCTGTTCAATTTATTCAAGACAAAAATAGAAAAAATGTTGACTACCTTTTGTCTAAAATGGAAAAATTCATAGATATAATCATACCAAGAGGTGGAAAAAGTTTAGTAAAAAAAGTTAAAGAAAAATCTAAAATACCAACCATTGGACATCTTCAAGGAATTTGCCACGTATATGTGGACGAAAATGCAAATTTAAATATGGCAAAAAAAATAGTTAATAATGCAAAAATGAGAAACTTCAATATATGTGGAGCAGCAGAAACTTTGTTAATTGATGCCAAATGTCTAAAAACACACTGCGAACCAATATTAAAAGAATTATTTAGCTTGGGATGTAAAATAATTGGAGACAAAAAAATTAAAAAAATATTTTCAAAAAAAGTAAAAATAGCAACAATAAAAGACTGGGACACTGAATATCTTGCTCCAACCATTTCTGTAAAAAGTGTAAATGGTGTAGATGGAGCTATTTCACATATTAATAAACATGGAACTTCTCATACGGACACAATTATTACTAAAAATAAAAAAACGGCTAAAAAATTTCTTACTGAAGTTAATAGTTCTATTGCGATTCATAATGCATCAACACAATTTGCTGATGGTGGTGAATTTGGGTTTGGAGCAGAAGTTGGCATATCAACAGGAAAACTCCATCCACGTGGGCCGGTGGGACTGAACCAATTGACAAGTTATAAATATATTCTTAAAGGAAAAGGACAAATTAGAAAGTAAATTTTGAAAAAAAAATTAAAAAAGAGTAATTTAAAAATTGGTATTCTAGGTGGAACATTCGATCCACCTCATACAGGACATTTACATATTTCAAAAATTGCTTTAAAAAAATTTAAATTACATAAATTAATATGGGTTGTTGCAAAAAATAACCCATTTAAAGAAAAACCATATTTAAGTATACAAATGAGAATTAACTTAGCAAAAAATATAACTAAAAATAGTAAGAAAATATTTATTAAATATTTTAAAAATCAAACTAATCTGGAAAATTCATTTGATTTACTTCGTTATTTAAAAAATAAAAATAAAAATAAAAAACTATTTTTTATGATTGGCTCAGATAATCTTATCGAATTACATAAATGGAAGAAATGGAAAAAAATACCAGAACTAGCAAAAATAGTAGTTTTTGCGCGTCCCAATTATTCAAAAAATTTAAAAAATTCTATAGCTTCAAAAAAGCTTAAAAAAGATGATTGGATTTATGTTAATTCTAAGAAAATGAATATTTCATCTACATTAATTAGAAAATTTTGATAACATAAATTTAAAATGAATTTAAAAAAAATTAACGAATTAAAAGACGAGATAGAAAAAATCTTACATGATAATAAAGCATTAGAAGTAAAATCGATTGATTTACTTGGTAAAACTTCAATTGCTGATTTTATGATAATTGCAAGTGGAACTTCTTCAAAACATATACAATCATTGGCTCAAATATTATTGTATGAACTTAAAAAAAAGGGGATAGAAAATTGCCGGCTTGAAGGTCGCGCTAGTGATGACTGGAAGTTGATAGATGCTGCTGATATTATAATTCATATTTTTCATCCTGAAAAAAGAAAGTTTTATGGTCTCGAAAGAATGTGGTCTGAACTAATTCCTAAAGAAAGGCTAACTTTATGAAAAAAAAATTTATAATTATTAACATAATATTTTTCTTTATTTTAAATACAGGTCATACAGAAAATAACGATAAATTTTATAAAAAAATTGACCTCTTTAGTGAAGTATTGGAGAAAATACAAAAAGAGTATGTTGATGAAGTAGATCAATCTGAGGTAATGGATTCTGCAATAAATGGCGTTCTTCAATCTTTAGATCCATATTCAGCATACATGAGTCCAGAAATTTTTAAGGAAATGCAAACTGAAACCAGCGGTGAGTTTGGCGGACTAGGAATAGAAGTAAGCATGGAAGCGGGGGTAGTTAAGGTCATTTCCCCAATTGATGATACACCTGCAGCAAAAGTGGGTGTAAAATCTGGCGATTACATTGTCAAAATTAATGATGAGCAGGTTCAAGGCAAAACTTTAATGGAGGCTGTTAATCTTATGAGAGGACCAGTTGGTTCATCAATCGAAATAACTATTAGAAGAAAAGGTTTAAAAAAAGCTAAAATTTTTAAAATTAAGAGAGAAGTTATTGAAATAAAATCTGTTGTTGCAAAACTAATTGAAAATAAAATAGGCTATTTAAGATTAAGGGCATTTAATGAAAACAGCAGTGGGCAACTCAAAAAAGAAATTTTATCTCTGGAAAGAGAAAAAAATTTAACAGGTTATATTTTTGACTTAAGAAATAACCCAGGAGGTCTATTGTCCCAGGCAATAAAAATTTCAGATTTTTTTTTAGATGATGGTGAGATTGTTTCAACAAAAGGAAGGAAAAGTAGAGAAAATAGAAAGTTCTTTGCAAAAAAAGGAGATGAAATTAAAGGAAAACCTTTAATAGTTTTAATTAACAATGGCTCAGCTTCAGCATCAGAGATAGTGGCAGGAGCTTTAAAAGATCATAAAAGAGCAATATTATTGGGGGAAACTACATACGGAAAAGGATCTGTCCAATCAATTATTCCTTTAAAAAACAAAGGAGCTATTAGATTAACCATTTCTAAATATTATTTGCCATCTGGCGAATCTATTTCAGAAATTGGTGTTTTGCCTGACATTAAAGTTGAGGAAAGTGATGAAAATTTTTCAATTAATACTGAAACTGATAATCAGTTAAGTTATGCTGTCGAACTTCTAAAAGGATAAAGTTTGGTAAAAAATAAGAAGACATTACCTTTAAGAATTGGTGTAGGAATCATATTATTAAATAGTGAAAATAAAGTTTTTGTGGGTAAAAGAATTGATAATCCAAAAACATTTTGGCAAATGCCTCAAGGAGGAGTAAATCCAAATGAAAATTACTTAACTGCAGCAAAAAGAGAGCTTGAGGAAGAAACAAGCATCAAAAGTGTAAATTTTATAAAGGAAATTGATGAATGGTTAACTTACCAATTACCCAAGAATCTTTTAGGGAAAGTCTGGAGAGGTAAATATAGGGGACAAAAACAAAAGTGGTTCATTATGAGATTTGAAGGAAAGAATGAAGAAGTTAATGTTAAAACTTCTAATCCAGAGTTTTTAGATTGGAAATGGATTGAGCCACTTGAATTAACTAAAGTTGTAGTAGATTTTAAATTAAGTATTTATAAAAAATTAACTGAAGAACTAATTATATTGAAATTAAGTTAGATATTTTCTTTAATAAAAGAAATAATATTTGATTTTGTTGTGGCTCCAACTTTTGTAGCTTTTAATTCTCCATCTTTGAATAGCAACATTGTAGGTATACCTCTAACTCCGTACTTGACGGGTTGATTGGGGTTATCATCAATATTATGTTTCGCTATAATAATCTGGTCTTGCATTTCAGTAGATATTTCTTCCAATATAGGCCCAATTTGTTTGCAAGGTGAACACCATTCTGCCCAAAAATCTACAAGCGTTGGCTTGTCAGATTTTAAGACTTCTGATTCGAAGCTTTCGTCAGTAATATTTTTAGTAGTCATAAGATAATTTTAATTTAATAATATTTTTTTCAATGTCAACTAACTTTTAAGTACACTTTCTCCATCTCTTCTATGTATGAATTAATTTCATCAAGGGCTTTAAGTTTATCTTTGTCATCTTTAAACTTATTCCTCAATGTGTCAATTTCCGACATAGTACGTGGAATTGTATTCCATTTTTCCTTGTTAGTGCTTAGGACCCTTGTGGCCACCTCTTTATGAATAGAATCGTACTCTTCTTTGGGTAGAGATTCCGGACTCTCTTCATATAATATTTTTTTTCCGAAATATCTTAGCCTTTCATCTTTAAATTTTTGCAATACGAAAAACTTTTCTTTCCAATCAGCTTTATGGAAAGTTGGCATGATCGCGTTATCTTCTTTTGTTGTAAATTTTTTATAAATAGACTCTTCAGCATATACCTCTTCTTGTGATTCAAAATCTTGTTTTTCTCTAGCTTCATCATCTAAAACTGAAGCAACTTTATTAGCAAAATCTTTATTGTTTTTAATTAGTTCTGCTCTATCCTTTAATTTAGCTAAGCCAAGTTGTTTATATCCATCGAAATTTATTCCATAACTAGAATTCATTATTATAGGATGCTTTTTATGTTTTATAGTTCGAAGTACTTTTGGTGATTTTTTAAATTCTTTTTTTAATTCGCTTATTGAAAGATTAAAATAATATTGTGGATCTGATTTTAAATCAAAGCACATTGGATAACCCCATTGAGGGTGTTCACATACAAAAGTTAAAACAAATGGGAATGTTTTTCCATAATAAAAAAAATCAGTACAAAAAGTTAATTCATTTTTAATAATTTGTAATGCTTTGTCTTTGTTGGTTGTCATTAAACTTGCTTTCCAAACATTAGGTGCAGTTTTGCTTAAAAGTTTTGCTATTTCAACTGTTGCTAAGACATCAGATATAGCTGAGTGGGCATTCTTATGGTTAATTCCATTCATAGGAGCTAGTCTGTCTAATTTAAAAACTGGATTATTTTTTTCACTGATTGGAGTTTTTATACAACCGGGGTAGTAAAGGTGAGATGCTCTTGCTAAACTAAATAGATCTGCTCTTTCATTTCCATTTGTAATTGTTAAATATGGATAATCAAGGTTTTTAAATAAAGTCCTTCTTAAAAATTCTTCATCGAAGTTAATACTGTTATAACCTATAAAAATCGAATTTTTCCATTGATTAAATTTTTCCATCATTTGTCTTATCATTTGATAGTGGGATAAATTTGTTTCTTTTAGAATTTTTGGAGTTGTTTTATTTACAATTAAAGCCATAGCCTCTGGAATAATCCCAGGGCTTAGTTTACATCTGCCTTCGTAACGATCTAATTCTTGAAAATTATCATTAACTAATACTGCTGCTGCTTGAATGATTTGACCATACGAAACATTGCTTGAGCATGTTTCAAAATCATAAAAAACTAAATTTGCCATTAGGAAGTACTACTTATTCAATATCTTAATTTTGTCAACGTCTTCTTTTATAGCTTTTTCAACTTGTTCGGGATCCCTAATATTTTCTAATGTTCTCATAATTGATCTAGCATCACGCCCAAAATCATCAGTCACTTTCATCGTTTCTTCTAATTTTTTTCTTAATATTAAAATTCCATCAAAATGTTTCACAAATCTAGTTGTAATATTTTTTAAATCGTCATGAATTTGAGTGGCGTGTTTTTGAACTTTTAACGTGTGAAACCCCATATGAAAAGCTTGTAAAATTGCACATAAAGTATTTGGTCCAGCAACGGTAATTTTGTATTTTATTCTTAGTTCTTCCATTAATAATTCTTTAGTTTTTGGGTCTCTGTAGCTTGAAAGCTCTGCATATAATCCTTCTGTGGGGGCATAAATAATTGCAAAATCTGTAGTTTTAGGAGGCATGATATATTTTTCAGCTACCTTTTTTGCTTTAGCTCTAAATGCTGATGCTAAATCATTTCTAGCTCGTGCTAATTCATCTTTATCTTTGGCTTGGTAAGCTTCATCAATGGCTTTGTATTTTTCAATAGGCCAGTGACTATCAATGGGGCACAGTACATCTTCCAATTTAACTGCAAATTCGACCACATCTCTAGTTTCGTCAGGCTTCATCTTAACATTTGCAATATACTGGGCGGCAGGTAGTAAATCTTTTAGCAAGGAAGCTAAAGAAAATTCTGCAAGACCTCCATACTGTTTAACGCCCGCTAAAATCCTACTAAAGCTATCTTGACTTTTATTAATAGCTTCAACTTGTTGATTAAAAAGCCCTACCTTTTCATCAACTTTAGTAAGTGCTTGTGTCATGTCTCGAGTGACGTCTTTTGATAAAGAATTAAAAGAAGTAGACATTGTGCTTATAGAATTAGTCAAAGAATCTTTGAGTCTTCCTAACTCTTCATTGCTTTTATTTTCGTTTTTATTCTTATTTTGATTAAATAAAAGGTAAATGACAATACACAAAAGTACTACAACTACATATATAACTAAATCTTGCATATAAATATTAACGTTTAATTTTTAAAGTATTCCTCATTTTATTTAAAGTAAACAAATAAAAACACTAATTAACTTTTTTTTGTCTCTCCCTATCAATGTGAGCTGTCATGGCATCAACTAAATAATCAGAATAAGTAAAAATTTCTTTAGTCACAAAAGATTTAGTCTCATGTTTTTCAGAATCAGCTTTATTTTCTACAACAATTTTTCCTTTTTGGGCGTCAGCATCTTCTAGGTAAATTAACATTAACCAATCTTCATCTGGGCTATCATCATATTTTATAAAACATTCATTTGATTCATACCTTCTGTCTATAACTCGAAGTATGCTTTTATGTTTGGGTATATAGCGTTTATTGAGTTGAAAAACTAAACTTGCAGCACTACGGTAAAAAGATTCTAAAACTAATTCAATATTATATCTGTGTTTGGCATACTCTTTTTCTTTTTGAAGAATATCTTCTCGAGTATCCGTATCTGCAATTTCTACACCTAAAGATTCTACCCTCTCTCTAATTTTTTGTTCTCTAATTAATCGGTATTTTTCTTTAATTTTTTCAAGTCGTTCTTCTACAGGTTTATAATCTTCTCTTTGCTCCTGAAGGGCCAATTTTTCTAAGTTTTTGATTTCGTGTAGCTCTCTTTTTCTAAAAGATTCAATTTTTTTCTCCAATTTAATTTCTTCTAAAAAACGACGTCGTTTTTCAGTTTGCTCACTACGTAAAATAGCTTGTTCTTTTCTAATAAATTTTTTTAAATCAAGCGATCGTTCTCTTGCTAGCTTTTCTTCATATTTAAGCTCTTTATGTTTCGCCTCTAGTATAAATCTTTCTTTTTCTTTTTCCTGATTTTCTTTTTCTTTTTTTTCAAGAGCAATTTTTGCTAGCTTTTTAATTTTTTTATTTTCAAAGTAGTCATCATATGCTTTGAAAAAGGGGGTAAGCATATAGTTTATTATTCTTTGCAAACTAGCTTTTGTAGCTTGTCTTACTTTTTTTTGAATATTTAATAATTTTTTTTTCTTTATTTTAATTTTAGGCGGTTTGAACTTAGGTAGCTTAAGTGAACGAAGTCTATCAAAGGGTAATTTGATTTTTTTAATTTTCCCTTTTTTTAAAATATTTTTTTTTGTTTTTTTAATTTTTACTTTAATTTTTTTTCTTTTTTTTAAAACTCCTTTTTGTGCTTTTTTAATTTTTTCTTTAACTTTTTTTCTTTTTTTTTTTTTTTTTAAATTTTTTTTTTTTTTTTTTTTTTTTTTTTTTTTTTTTTTTTTTTTT
>Ga0114997_10000083_pt1 | contig 62437 bp, 57 predicted proteins | sample ArcticOcean_MG_C_2_FD_87045 | JGI IMG/M metagenome (GOLD analysis project Ga0114997, IMG submission 87045) | Marine microbial communities from western Arctic Ocean - ArcticOcean_MG_CB4_136 | ecosystem: Environmental > Aquatic > Marine > Oceanic | place: Arctic Ocean: Canada Basin | collected... | reverse complement strand
CCTAGAGAGCCTGTTACACCAACATTACCAGCAAAATTAGATCCTGATATGGTGGCAACCAGAGAGTCATTGATGGTAAATGCTGTTCCGTCGAGGATAAGGCCTGTGCCGGCTGTGTATTCGGTATTGTTGTCAGCTGAAGCTATCAGTACTTGACCATTCGAGGCGGAGGTTATAGTAACATTTGAACCTGCTGCGAGATAAGACTTGCCATTTAATAATCGAGTAAGAGATCCTGAAAGCCCGAGAGTTGCGCCTAGGGAACCTGTAACCCCGACATTCCCGGCGAAATTAGATCCTGATATAGTGGCAACCAGAGAGTCATTGATGCTAAATTCTGTACTATCGAGGATGAGGCCTGTTCCGGCAGTATACTCAGTATTATTGTCAGCTGAAGCTATTAGCACCTGGCCGTTGGAAGCAGAAGTAATAGTCACATTTGACCCGGCCGCAAGATATGAGGTTCCATCAAGAAGCCGTGTTAAAGAGCCAGAATAACCCAAGGTAGATCTAATAGATCCTGTAACTCCTACGTTACCTGCAAAGTTTGATCCAGAAATTGTAGCAACTACAGAGTCGTTTATTGCTAAAGTTACATCTCCGTTCCCGCCGCCGCCAGATAAACCTGTTCCGGCTGTGACTGAAGTTATGTCACCTACTGTTCCGTCGTTGGTAATTACTACCCGGCCATTTGACGCTGATGCTATGCTGATTCCTGCACCTGCTACTAGGTAAGATGTACCGTCTGTCAGTCGTGTCAGCGATCCTGACACGCCTAGAATAGAATACATGGCACCGCTTACAAGTAAGTCACCACCGTAGACTGACGTTCCTTTTACCGCAGTTCCTCTTGAATCAACAGATCCAGAAACGTAGAAATTGGTATCGGCGCCATGACCAAGAGGTGATAGAACAGCACCTCCTGACATCACTAGGACTGTATCGCCAGAAACGTGAACATCTCCTTGGCGTGTCTCGACAGTTATGTCGCCGCTATCTGCTCTCAGGTCTAGGGTTGAAGAACCAGATACTGTTAGCGCGCCACGTGTTGTAACATTAGATGCTCCGACTCCGTCAATGGAAAAAGTGCTTGTGCCATCAATAGTGATCGCACCTGATGCGTCAATATCCAGTGCTGCTGAATCGATATCAATTGCAACGTCAGCTGCCTTACCGATATTGATTCCCGCGGCGCCGTCGATGTCGATAGTTGAAGCAGCATCAATGTCGATCGCACCAACGCGAGTCTCCATGTCTATAGTTCCACCGTCGGACTTAAGATTTAAGCCTGTTGATCCAGAGATGGTGAGTGCGCCGTTGGTTGTAAAGTTAGATGCACCAACAGCATCTATATTAACCGCGCCTTGCCGCGAATCAATATCAATCGCTCCTGAATCTGACTTTAAGTTCAACCCTGCTGATCCAGATACCGTCAGTGCACCCTTAGCTGTAACATTAGAAGATCCAACAACATCTATTGAAAGAGCTCCGCCGGCGTCGATGTGAACTGTAGAACCGACATCAATGTCTAATCCACCATCAGCATTAATATCAATTGCATTTCCACCGGAACCCTTGGATGTAATGTGAACTGTTGCGCTCGTTCCTCCTGAAGCGCCGATCTGTACAGCCCTTGCCGCGTTTGCTGAAGAACTTAATGACAGCGCGCCGCCTGTTTCAAGCGACATCTGCGCTGATGCTGTAAGATAAACTCTTGCAACATTAAATGCAACTGAACCTGACCCTGCGCGAGGTATAGCTCCATCTTTGAGATTTGCTCTAGGCGCCGGCCCAGACACAGGACCGATTGCCTGCATGTCGCCAAAGAAAAGACCTCCCGAGAATCCGGATGATCCTGTAAGAAATTGGATGTTTCCGTCGCCGCTAGCTCCTGCCCCGTCAATCTGGCCGAAGGCTATGGAAGCTGTTGGTATTTCAATCGACTCGATGGTCCCTAGGAAGTTAGATCTTGTCTGTTTTCGAAGACCTTCTTCAGAGTCATCATATATTAAGATCAGATCGCTATTGTCGGCGCCAGTTGATGCAGGAAAACCTGTGATAGCGGCGTCACCTAGTGAGCCAGAGCCAACTGTTCCCGAGAGGATGTTTGTGGTTCTAATCTTAGTAAAAGACATTGCTACCTCATTCTATCAATATTACTTAGGCACTCGGCCTGTAGATTGCAGTTAAGATATCTTCAGAAAGAGGTGCAAGACCTGGGCCAAAATTAATCTCGCTTCCAGTCAGCGTGTAGTCTGAAGAAGCTCCTGAAAGCTGTAGAAGACCGTTGACAAATAGCATTAGATCGGTGTTGTTAATGGGCGGGGCGGCGAGATTAAATTGCACGTTAGTTCCATTTTTAGTCCCAGAGGGTGCCTCACCAAAAACTATTGCCTGCTGCCAAGTAGCCTCAGTGGCAGACCTAGCAACAAGAACTGAACCACTGGAAGGTGCGCCTGAGGCGCTTATATGAATCACAGAAGTAGCAGTTGCCAAAGTTCCAATGCCTTTTTTGGCATTAAAGTTACCGCTAACGACTAGGTCACCGCCAAAAAGTGATGATCCCGTAAGTGATGTGCCCTGGCTTCCAATCGAACCGCTTACAAAGAAGAAGACATCGTTCCCGACGTCGGATGGAGCATCAGGTGCAGCGGGACTAGACTGTGCACCAACAAATGCCACTGAACCTGTGGTAAACATAGACCCAGCCGTAGTGCTATCAAAGAAGTCTGAAGCTGCGGCTATCGCTGTCGAGGATATTGTAATTTGGCCGTTGGTAGCAGAAGCGATTGTAATGTCTGTCCCTCCGGCGATGTATGACTTGCCGTCAGAAAGTCGTGTTAGTGCGCCTGAAAGACTGGTCACAGTCATCGCGTTTGTAGTCTTGTTGAACGTGAACGCCGAATCGCCGCCAAAGTTTCCAAAATCATTAAATTGAATTTCAGTATTATTTCCTGCAGGGGCTTCTTGTGTTCCTGTGATGGTATAGATTGCCTGTATAGCACTTCCTGATAAGGGAGCTGCTTCAAAGTCTATTTGGTTGTTTCCCGAATCGTATGTATAGTCGTACGCGGTGCCAGAAAGCATCAAAAGACCGTTAACGTAAACTTGGACCTGCTGGCCGTCTGTGGGTGTATTTTGCAAGGTATAGTCGGTGATTCCGGCCGCGGATTCTCGACTAAGCATCTCTTTATGCATTTCAGCTGCATTATTTAGAGGAGATGCATTTATTGTTATTTGACCATTAGATGCAGAAGCTATCGTGACGTTTCTTCCGGCGAGCAGATAAGAAGACCCATCTGTGAGATGTGTCAAAGATCCAGATAATCCTGCATTGAATCTTGCAGATCCTGTAGCTGTAAAGTCTGAAAAGTTGCCAGAAAGATAAAAATTACCTTTTACAGCTACGTCACCTTCAAACTGAGATCCTGATATCGTTGCAACAATTCCATCATCGATAGAAAGTGTTACTGTGCTTCCTGCGCCGGCAGTGTTTATCCCTGTGCCGCCTGTGAATGTGACAGCATGCGTGCTTCCACCTGCAGCACCTGAGTCTGTAGAAACGCTTTTAAGAACATCATCATCCAGGGATACTGCACCTGCTGACACATTAAAGTCAGCTGTTGCAAATGACGCGACGCCCTTGTTGCTAGTTGACGCATCTTCGCCGGCAATTGTAATTGTTGATCCTGCTGCGGAGGTGTCTATTCCTTCGCCGCCTGCAAAAGTCAGTGTATGACTTGCACCATCGGCGGCACCAGAATCCGCTGATGCAGACTTTATGACCTGGGCTGCTAGATGGAGGGATCCTCCAGAGAAAGCAAAGTCGTCAGAATTTATACTTGCAGATATGGTAAGTGCGGCGCCGGCTCCAGCATCCTCGATTGAGATGCCATTACCTTGAGTTATGACTCTCTCATCTGATAATCCGCTGGATGCAGCAAGAACAATGTACTGAGCGTCTGTTGGGGCGCCGGCGGAGGCTGCTGCAGTTAGGTCAAACTCAGATCCGCCATCATTCTTGAAATAAAGCTTGCTATCAGAACTTTTAACATAAACCTTTCCGTACCCTGACGTCGCGCTCGGCGCTGATGTTTCGTCGAGAGAGAGTACGCCTTCAACTGTAAGCTTTTCATTCGGGGAAGCAGTGCCGACTCCAGTATTACCACCATCAACAACTGTAAACACCTCAGTAGCACCGTCAAACAAGTTAACGATATCTCCGCTACCATCCTGTCTTACCTTCAAAGATGTCTGAGTATTGTTGGTATTATCATCATGGATCTCAACTAGAGGATTTGACCCACCCTCAGATATATCTCTAGTAACCTTCAGACCATATCCAGATGAAATGTCCTGTTCAAGAAGAGTACCGAACCCATGTATATAAGCGGCAGGGTTAGAAGTGGATTCTGCATCAACCTCGAGCGCGTAGTGGCCACCCGTCTCATCACTATCAATTACAACACCTGCCAGATTATCGGAATCAGATACTTGAACTTCGAGCTTGGCTGCAGGGGTCGATACGCCGATGCCAACTCTCTGAGCGCTGGTTATTGTCACTGCTAATGTTGGGTCTGCAGTGTCTGATGTAGATGCTTTAGTATAGAACTCTAGATTTCCTTGTGAATAATCACCGTCTCTGTTGTGGATGATTGCGGCGCCGATATTTTCTGCTGTAGTCTCTACCGTAAATCCAATTCCAGTGGATTTATTGTTTGTTTGGGCACCATGTCGCAAGACTAACTGGTAATCAGAGGGGTCATTAAGATCATCATTAGGATCGACAGTTTTAGATACTTCTAGCTTGGCCTCAGGAGAAGAAGTTCCTATTCCAACGAGATCGCCTATGTTTTGCAATCTTACAGTTGTTCCGGCTCTTTCCCAGCTGTCAGAAGAACCTCCGCCTCCGCCGCCGCTTGAATCAGAAGATCCTGTGACATAAACTGTCTGAATTATGCTTCCAGACTGTGGGATTCCTGGGCCTGTAAAAACAACTGAGGCTGTGGGTGAAAGTGTTGTTGTATAGTCACTATCAGACCCAGAAAGCCGCAAGAGACCATTGACATAAACTTGGACGTTATCTATATTATCGGGCGTATTCTGGAGAGCATACGATGATGTCAAGGGGCCCGACTCTTTTGAAAGAGCTTCTTTTACTGTAGAGCCGACAGACACAGTAGTCGAGATAGTCAAAGAGCCGTTTGAGGATGAAGCAACACTAATATTATCGCCGCCGATAATATAAGAAGATCCATCAGTTAGACGTGTTAATGAACCGCTTAAGCCTGTTTCAGCGATAATAGCTCCTGAGACAACTAGATCTCCCCCGAAGACGCCTAGGCCGAACTTGGAATTAATCTTGGATCCTATTGCGCCTGAAACAAAGAAATTCGCATCATCAGTAATCTCAGGAGTGCCCAGGCGAAACTTATTTCCTCGCATATCGAGCGCAGTTATTTTGGTCGCGCCTATTGACTCAACCTGACCCGTTTTGGAATTTACGAAAAGTTTTGTAAAATCAGCCAAGGTCGCTCCATAACATAACTAGACTTATGCACCAGTGAATCCGCCAAGTTCAAATAGCAAAGATGCATCTTTGTTCCCGGGATCAACTGACCCTGAAGTATTTAAGGGCACAACATCATAAAAAGGCCTGTTAGTGCGACTGTAGGTATCAATATTAGCAGTTGAATTCCAGATTCCTCTGGGACCTACCGCGTTATTTTCAATTTGTGTGAGGTCGTCTGACGTGAACCCTTGAAGCTGGACATCTGTGTTTGAGATTGCGACTGCCTTCTTAAACGCGACAGACACACACGCGCTTTTTTGGCCTCCAACCACTAGCTCACCGCCTTCTTGGGCGGGATATTGGAATTTCTGTATGGCTGTGAAGGGCCTCTGCTCAAGCATGTCTCTAAACTGGCCATAATGATCGCGCCTAAATATACAACTTGTGTATGTCGGGAGTGCGCTAATTAGACCGTACTTAAAACCTCGGATCTGAACTTCTGAGCCTGCTTTGGTCTGGGTGGTATTGGTGTCTTCGAGATTGGTTATGATCGGTAGATTTGAATCTCCGCTGTCACCGAAACCATAAAAAGCTTTCAAGAAGGTCTTGTTTTGCTTTCGATCTGGAAGAGCAATAGCGGAAGTTGAGCTAACATAATCAAGGTTAACGTACATCCTCTCTGTGTCTTCGCCTCCTGAACCTACTGAACTAAATCTTTTACCGAAGATCACAGCCAAGTTTGCAGTCTCAACTAGTTTCTGTTGCGCTCCAGAATTAAGTGGATTGGTTGATCTCTGTGCATTTACACCGGGCACACGCTCGAGATCGTTCCCGCCGTATCGAATATCAAAAGGATAAGACCTTGGCCATACTTGATCCCTGCGCGCAGAATCAACACCAGACCCTGCGACATCACCTAGAGGGTATAATAGCGCATTAACAGTTCCAGCTGCCTCAACAATTTCGCTGGCGACGCTCTGGACAAAGGACTTTCCGTTAGCAGCTGCTATTAAGCTAGCATCTGGGAATAAAGAGTCGTAGTACCTCTCGTTAGGGTCAGGTAGGCGCACACCTCGAAACAGGGAGCCTGTGGTACCGGCAAAACCTGCCAAAACGCTCTTAGCAACCTTGTCAATTCTAGCGCCTGCTATTGGAGGCCTACGCGGGTCGTCCAGCTCAACAGTCACATCATCAACGTAAGATCCGGATAAGGCAAACCTGTAATCATTATCAAACTGATCTAGGCAATAGCCGTTACCGTACATATCTGTGCTCTGCACGTCTTCGTGAATCGCGAGTGAAGTCAGGTGCTGGTTTAGGCCCATGTGGAACTCTGTTCCACCTCGAATCATCGAGCCGTAGAGAACAAGCTTTCCGGCACCGGGAGAGACTGTGAAGCGACCGTCTTCGGCGGTGCCGGCCTGCGGCCCGTGTCCGGCTATCTCTGCCTCGATTGGGTTTTGCATCAAGCCTATGCCTGTCCCTGGAGACTGTTGGTTTGCCCATCCAAAAGTGAGCTTATCTCCGGGAAAAATCATGTATGGTGAGACCTCGGATTGCTTTTCATCGAGAGGAATCTTGAGATTTCGTCCGTCTGGGGTAAAAGTGAAAGATCCTGAGGGTATTCTGGACGCGACCACATCTGTAAAAGATCTCGGTGATATCATCACACCGTTATCGGCCAAGGCCATGCCATTTCGACCGCCAAAATTATTTTGAATTCTAGCTGTGTGGATGAGATAGGCTTCGGCGCGTGGCTGTAGAATCCCCATGCCGGTAGAAGGAAGAGGTGCTCTAACAGAAGCAGATAGCACAAAAGTCCCAGTCGGAATGTTAGCGATGGAAGTAATCGGTATGTTAAGGTCTCTTTCACGAATTCGGGCTGGAGTGCCTTCAGAAGCAAACAGTGAGACCATGCTGTAAGTAACCAAGTCCCTTACTCTGTCTACCACTTGACTTTGCGTAAATATTTTCGAGAACGTGCCATAGCCATTAACAGTAAAGCCACTTCGTGCACCTGGGAAAGCTCCAGTCATGACTCTTTCGATACTGCCGGGCACATCACCTGGTAAGTTATAACCCGGCTCGTTCATGATAAAAAATGTCATGATGTTGCTGCGCGATGCTCCGGCTTGTCCGAGAAAGGGCATCGATCCGCTAAACTCATACTCCATCTTTTCAACCAAGAAGGGATATTTTGTGAGAGAGCTTACATCGATTTGCTGTGAACCCGTTGGATTGAACTTTTTAGCGTAGGGAAATCCAGCAATATCAGTCGGATGACCGTCTTTTATCTTTAGCAAGTCGGCGTCTGAGGCCGGATAAGAAGGCGAGAAGGCGAGCATAGACCCAGTTATGTGAATCGGGACCATGCTAAAATAATCAACATTACTGCCTGAATAGAAATCTCCGTGAATCTCCCAGCGCTTGTGATCAAAATTATAGTAAGATAAGCCTGAGTTTATTCCGCCTCGGGTGCCGTAAAGATTTGCGCTTTCAGTATAAGTTGAGCCGGTGCTAAAAGTTATTACTGTTGGAATTGTCGGCGTTATGTCGATTTCTATCTTGGTCTTTGCCCAAAGCGGTTGATCAAAACCAAAGCCCACTTCTTCTACTGCACTTCCTGTTGCATAAAACGGATCTGGGCCCCGGTGGTTTGGATAAGAAGTTTTAAGCCCTGTTATCTTAGCTTTCTTGTCAACAGCAAACTGACGGTGCTCGGTATAAGGAGTGTAGTTTTCCCCAGGCGTGAATCTGACTCTTGCGTCGGAAATGCCCGGTACGACGTTGGTGTTTGCCCCAGAACCCTGCTCTAACTTCAGATCAGGCAGTGAGTTGACTGCGGTGACTAGTGAGCCCGAGTACTGGCTACCCTGTGGTAGCTGCACGCCTAAGACGATATCACCCGACAGAGGTCCTGTGCCTTTTCCGATCTGTTGAAAATCTATAACTTTTGTGTCGTTAAAGGAAGAGGAATACGCGCCTGTCCTCTTGTCACCAAGTCGATAAGTTGACGGATAAGATCCTGTCTCATTATCAATCATATTGAGATAGGGTCGAACAGGCAGGGAGGTGATACCAGTAGAGGTGATGTACTCTCTTCGCTTGATCGGATCCTTCAGGCCGCCTTTAATATTGTAAAGCGCGTTTAGATCGCCAGCTGAGAGGACTTTATTCCAGATTGCTGCGTCAAAAAACTCAACCGGTTGGTTGTTTTGATTATTAGCTATTGAAAGGATGTTAGCGCTAGGTTCCATTCCGACATAAGTTCCTGCATATGTGCAAGATCCTGACATGTATCTTCCGTCGAGATAGAGCTTGCCCCGGGAACTAGAGTGCACAGATGCATCATACGTGAATGCCAAGTGATGCCACTTATTAACATTCACTGAACTACCAAGAGACGTTCTAAAGCTTAGCTGGGCTGTTGCAGAGGTATCAATAACTGAACCTGTAAGTGCACCATCGTGATATAGAAACTCATATTCTGTCGACTTCGACATGATGTAAGCTGTTGCAGAGCCACTTGTGAAGAGCATCCAAGACGCCATCGTGAAGTCTGCGTCTCCATCCTCAGCGCCGTTACCAAAAGATAGATCATCAGCGTCGTTAACCTTGACAAACGGTGCGGCGCTCTTTGGAAAACGAACGGGTGTCCTGAGGTTGGCAAGATTTATATGTTCAAATGGGCTGGATTTTGCAACTTGATTAGTATCACCTGCTGTCGATGCACCGTTAAATGTAACTGTGTGACCGTTTCCTGAATCATCGATTGCAGTTGTAGGCACAGCATCTTTGGTGGCAGCCCTTGCCCATAGGATTAGATTGTCAGACGGATTACCTGCGCTGTAATAGGTTGACCCGCTTAAAGTTGTGAACTTCTGCTTAAGGTCGTATAAGGGTAACCTTAAAGGTTTTTTCTTAGGCATCGCGTTTCATGCCTCCGAATGCGATCGAGTCTAAATTAACACCATCATTAGTAAATATAAAGCCTGTTCTAGCAGACTTAAATCCCTCAGGTATCATTCTATCTGTAGATCCTGAGTTATTCGCCACTATTGCGAAGAAGAAATCGTTTGAAAGATTTTCGAGACTTTTTTCTGTAAACATTTTGCTGGCAAATCTTGAATCATCAAAAGGCACAGGTTCGTACTGCTTTCTAAACTTAGATGTTTTAGCAATTGCATGCTGTCTATCTGGAATCTTAATTCCGCCCATCTTTGACATCCTGTCTAAGAAAGGTGCAGATGATGTTGCTTGCATTTGCAAGGGAATCACGGGTAAAATTTGATCTGTCCCTTTCTTGTATGCAGGATTGCCTGCCATGATATCACCGCTTATTCCTGCGTAAGGGTCTCTCTCAATCGGTGACAGAGACCTGGACAAGATTTTTGGTGTGTAAGCCTTATATGTCCTGTCAAACGTGTCAATAGTTCCGTTGAGAAGATTACCTATGTGATATCTCTTGTCAGGCTGAATGATCGCATAATCAAGCTTATAAAAAGAAGATGTAGGTATTTTACCTTGAGCAAAAGCAAGCAATCCTTCAGTTGCTCCGATATTTTCCAAGTTTCCCTTGTCAATAAAGGGGCCTTCTGTTCGATATGTTTTAGTTTGCCCTATTGCGAATTTTTCTTCAATGCCTGACGTTGGCTGTGCAGACTTTGATCCGCTTGAAACTATTGCTGGTACACCAAAATCAAAAGTAGGAAGAACAGACCTTACTTTATAGAGATCGTTTATAACAGAAACACCCTGTCTAAGGTGATCAATTTCAGACGTAAAGCTTCCTGATCCCTGAGAGAGCACATAGCCGGATGAGTGTGGGTTATATTTGTCAGATCTAGATGATTTCCTCTGGTCAAATACAACGATGGATCCGCTACTTGGAGTAACTTTATCAATAAAAGGATTTTTTAAAGTTCCCTTAAACACTACATCTTCCTTAATACACCAGCGATTTGCTGGAGCAAAATTATACCTTTAAGGTCTGATCTAAATTCCTCGCCGATATACTGGCCATCATACTGGTATTGTACTTTGCCTCTTTCAAGACTGTGAGGCTCTATAACGAAATTAACACCTAGGAAATTGGTCTTCTTCGGAACAAGCTGCTCTATAAAACTCCCAATAGACTTATCGAACCACCGGAAGAAGTCTAAGAAATTCTTGAAGTTAACTTTGTTTTCTAGTTTTTCAAAATAAATATCTCTTAAATTCTGAAGCCCTGGGTAATCCGGGGAAAACTGTAAATTTGCTCCGCCCAAAGCATTATCAATCTCATCTAGAGATGCGAACAGAGTGACAATATCTTCGTTCAGCGCATTTGCAACGGAGAAGTCGATGGAAAACCTAGGGTCATCTTCCGGCTCATCGCCAGGTAGTATCTCATAGAAAGGAGCTCTAGAAGAATTAAATTCATCAATATTAGAAGAACTCACAAAGCTTCGTGGGCGTATTTTTACGCTTGATTCTGCTGTGTCAAAAGAAGGAGAAATACTACTAAATATTACCTTCTCATAATCGAATAAAAGTTTTGATAATTCGAAGCCCTTACCTGACCCTGTAATCTCGTTTTGGGTAAAGTCTACAAGATTTATAGTTCCTGTACCATCTGAAGCTGAAACGGGTTGGTCGACTGATATGTCAAGTCGCAATCTTCCAAAGGCACCTGTGGGTACCGTATTGAAGTTAAAGTTAGATATGGGATCTTCCACACCCACGCTGGTCGGATTTCTTACGTGCTCTTTCCATTCAGTTTCTGTGAGAGCCTTGGACCAAAATCTCATCTGTGCGAACTGCCCACCGAAGTCCGTGATCTGTGCCTGATCAGATACGGAAGGAGCATTTAAGAATATATTTGCATCCCTGTTAAGAGACTGGGATCCTGCCACTAAAAATGGCCCTGATGCGTTTAGACTTCCCGTAGCTCTCTGCCAAGCTATCTTCGACGAAGTCCCGCCCGGATCCTCTTTATAAAAGGAGGTTGTAAGATGTACGTCTGTAATTTTTCCGTCATTTTGCTTTCCGCATCGGAGAAAATAAGATGAGGACATAAGATGACCCTCTTGATCGTTTCTTACTCTACCAAAAGAAAGATTCCACTTATCACCATCCATGACATTAACACCCGTTAATATCATTTCCAGGGCCGGCCACTGTGTTTCAGTGTAAGCGTCTGTAGTTGCTCTTACAAATAACTTGACACTTGACTCTGAATCTTTGCCTTCTTCAGTACTGCCGGACATGACGAGAAGGTTTGCTAAAACTCCGTGGCCGACAGAAGGTGCAACGTTTCCTGTTACATGAATTCTTGCCGCACTCTGTGTAAGCAGGAAGTTACCTGACATTGGAAACCTATATGTTCCTTCAAAAGTCCAGGAACCCGAAGTTAATAAACCGTCAGATAAGTCATTACTAATGCCGTGATAGCCGCCAACAACAGTGGCCTGCTGAACAAAAGATCCTCTTGGGCTAGGGAATCCCACTTCTTTTCTTGAACTTGAAAGGAACTTTGTCTGTACGTGCGGACATATAGAAGAGAAGCCCTTGAAGTCAAGAGTTGTCTGATTTCTTCCAACATATCCACCGCTTAGACTTATCATTGGCTGTATAGTTGCTCGACGAGACCTTAGCTCGGAGAGAGCAAAATTTTTCGGGCCACCATATTCTTTAATTCTAAACAGGATGTCTGGATCTAGACCTATAGACCTTAGTGAGGCCTTCACACTGTGAATTGTACCTTTTGACTTAACAATGTCCTGGACATTCACCAAAATCCTTCTTAGAATTTTGTTTCTTATTGACTGTAGGCTTTCTTCTACGTTGACATATTCCCCAGTTACGTTTTCTCCGTGAAAGAACTGTCCTGGTGATGCATCGGTCAGTATAGGCGGCGCATCAAATCCGTAATGATTCATCAGGGACGTGATAAATGCATCAGATAATCCATCTTCTGAGGTGTAATCTGGGTTTCTTAGCTGTGAGAATTGGTCAATAGTTGTTTTTAGTTCATCGAAATGCTTTGCCCACACATATAATATTGATGATAATATCTGTGAAGACCCAAGATCTCCAGTACCCGGTATTGAAGATCCAGTATAAGGCGCTGTGATGTTCCCAGCGATATCTTCTAAGGCAAAATATGTTTGTCCTTCCCTAAGATAGTGAGGAGGAACTAAACGCGTTATTAAATTAGGGTTTTTTGTATCATAGTCACTTGCCGTGGTTAGTAACGCTATGTTAAGATCTATAACTTCTTGAAATTTTGGAAATAAGACTGGGTTATATTTTCTTTCTTCAGAAGATAAGGGTAGGGATAAACTAGACGTGAGCCTGGTAGCGTCTATGTAATTTGATATCCTGGTATGCAGTGATTTCCCACTACTGTCAAGAACAATAGAATTATCACCAAAATTTGCTGCGGGTTCGTTGAACTTATAGTACAGGAGTAAATCATCAGAAGCGAAGATCCCTCTCTTCATGTTCTCATTTATTTCTTCTGAAGTCTTTGCGCTGTTAAATATTCTTACTTCATCCAGCGCGCCAGAAAGCGTTGCCATAGGTAGGAAATCGATGTCGCCGTGAAGCGCATCTGCATGAGAAGTTCCAGAGCCTATAAACAAAGAAGATCTATGAAAGTCAATGTTTTCAAAGATAGCTGTTGATGAGGAAGTGCCTACAAGCTTTGATCCAACAAAAAGCTTAAGCCTACCGTTGTCATGAGTTCTGTCATATACTGCGCATAAATTATTAAACTTATTTTTTTCAATCGATGCTGACGTTATGAGCGAAACTGATCCTGAGCTTACAGTGAATAAAATGTCTGTAATTGAAGTTGACGTGGATCGCGATAGAGCAAGTGTATACCCATTGCTTCCTGATATTTTTTGACAAATTACTTCATTGCTATTTTTCAGGCTAGGGATGAATAAGTTGGTTTCAATACTATAACTCTTATGATCAAAAGCTAGCTGGCTTTCACCTGACCTATTACTTGAAAATGCAGTGAAATTAGAACCTGCATGATCACTGACTTCAATATAGTTTCCGATTGTAGTAGAGCCTGTTGCTGCACCTGACAATATAATGCAGCCTATGTTGGTTGGAAATCTGTCAAGTACATGTTTTTCAAACCCTGTAAGTCCGCCAAGATACTCTTCTAAATCTGCTCTAGACCCATCAAAAGGATATTTGTTAATAATGTTATCAAAAGCAACATTAACATTTACCTCTGCAGAATTGAAAAAAGTGTGATTTTCAAATTTTGAAAAATCCAGGGGTATCTGCTGCGTTGATTTAATTCCTGAGCCTTCCTGATTATAGACGAAATACTCAGAATACGGTATTTCTTTTTCTAAATCAGTCCGGCTTACAAATTTGACATTTCTAGAACTACCGTCTATATCGCGGCTTATTGATGCCCTAAATACTCCTGGGCGTAGATTTTGAAGATTGTCCTTTGAAGACATTTACGACTCTATCCTAAAATTACCGCCAACGTTTTTGAATATTTGATCCACACCACCATCTTTTACTTTAACATCTATGGTGAAAACCCTTCCAAGCTCTAGATCATCAGTAAAGATATCAAAATACATTCCGTCAGAGTCTGTAGACATTAAAGTTGCATTGAAAGTTTCATCAAAAGGAATAACTACTTCGTCTGAGTATGTGTCTCTAATTCTGTAATAGCTCTTTACTAGTATTTGGCTAGTTCTGTAAAGAGGCGTTTTGACAGCTTTTACCACTTCATCATCATTGAAAGCAACACATCTTAGTCTCACTTTTTGACCTTGGCGATATGAATCTTTTAAGTTGCTAATATTCAGTATAAATCTCGTCGCGTGGTTTTGAAACGCGGTTGAATTAAGCGCATTGATAGTCAAGCTTCCGGTATGATAGCCAACTGAACCTGTGTCTGCAGACTCCCAGTTGGTCCTGAACGTTACAGAACCGCTATCCCTAATGTGTTGTTCAAGAGTATTATTAACTAGCGCCCCCAATGAAGAGGATCCAAAGCTATTGATTGCAAAAGTTGCCGAATAGATTCCCGTCGCTGACAGGGAAGATCCGTATTTGTGCTGGGATGCTGACACTACTTTCTCAAATGCACCCGTAACAATCTTGAATCTCATGCAATCGTCACCTGTGACTGCTGACAATGCTGATCCTGACACTATGTTTGCAGGTTGCCCTCTTTGGAAGTTGTTTAAGAATACTGATCCTGAGAGATTGAAGAAAAATGCCTCATGATGATCTTGTATAGTGTCGTTATAGCGAACCTCAAGCTTAGGCCTTTTTCTAGTATTGCTATTGTGTCGAGATGCGAATCGTTTAACAAACCTTGTGACAGCATCAGTCTCCTGTGTGCCAGAGAAAGATATTCTAAAACCATAGTCAGGAATCTGACTTGCTAGTGTTCCGGATATTATCGATGTTACATCTATGGAAAGATCCTCTGTTCCTTCTGTAAATGTCTGTTCACCGTATAAGAAAACTACACCGTTCCCGTCGCTTAAGTTTCCGGAAGCTATGACATCAATCTCATCAGACCCTAAAAGACCTTGTCTATTTGCTCCAGAGACAAACCAGATGTTGGAGGAGCCTCCGGAATTTGATGCAGTTATAAAATTAGCTGCATCTATATCTTGGAATTTAAATACGTCTCTTCCGACACCTTCATCGAAAGACTGCGAAAGAGGTGCAGCCATTACTTTGAAATTTGAAGGAAGCGTTTGACCGCCAAAAACATCATAAAGCTTTAAGTCACATCGAAAAGAGTCTGACGCATAATCTAATGTGCTTCCCGTTAGTGCACGGAGAGGATTTAAATCAAACTTGATCAAAATCCTAGTAAGCTCAATAGGTTCATCTTCTCCTGAGATATTATTCTCATTGTAAAGCTTAAAGAGATCAAGGGTTGCACCTTCACCTACATTAGCGTCGGTGGCACGGAAAGAATCCTTGATTATCTTATTAGTGATATAAGTGTCTTTTACTGCATTGAGTCTTCTATACATCTACGTACCTCAAACTACTGCTCCTTTGATATCAAATTCAGAGAATTTTAATTCAAATATGCCACCATCTGGTGGGAAAACCATACCCTTGACTGTATTGACTTTCATGTTATGTACTACTGGTGAATATATCCTATTGTTCTGGCTGCCTACTATACTTAGCGGCTTTAAATCAACTACAGAAAGAACTCCAGGAGTATTATAGACTATATTGGTTAAATCAGAAATCCTCAAGGGTTCACCTATCTGGAAGTTTTCTATACTTGTATATTGTGCAAGCTTGCTTATGCAAGAGTTTAAAACCGATGACGGGTTAAAGCTAGGATCTACGGCTATTTGAAAATTTATTCCATAGTTGACAATTCTTGCATCGAGTATGTCAATGGCATCTGATATGAGTCTGTATTCGTTTAAATAATTTACTAGATTTTTCTTTAAAGCATCTGGGGAAAGGGTTAGCTTTCCTGAAGAATCCCTGTTAGTTATATACATCGTAGTCGCAAGGGGATTTCTCGGGCTATCTGATACCCCTACCCTGAAAACTCTGCCGAATGCTGTAGGCATTGTGTAGATTCTCGCGAGAAGATCTTGCTTTGTTACTATTCGATTTTGAGAATTTCTCGCAGATCCTATAAGCGCCCTTAGTTGCTCTATAGTGAGAGCATTTTCTCCTCCGCTAGCGGCAGAAGGATTACCAACGGACAAAGAAGCTTTTACGGCAGCAGCATCTGCAACTGTTGGTGAATTAGGAAATGTTGCAACTAACTCAGAAATACCGGACATTGACTCAGATGAAATATTATGATCTAGGCCGCCGCCCGACCTATACTGGATTGTTAGCGTTGTGTTTCTAGGAGATATACCCAGTGTCTTTGTCCTTAGAAGACTGTTTGGATCAACTGTGAAAGATGAAAAAACTTTTTTACCAAAAAGAGGCAAGGCTAGCTCAGAGGGATCTGGTATTAAATCACCGTCTAAGGTACCCGCTTGCCCTGAGCCAAAACGAAGTGTAGTTAATCCGGTGCCTGTTGACGATTCTCTAATGAATCTTCTTGGTGCACTTTTGATAGCGATTTTATTCTTTACTATCTTGTTATCTTTTTCAAGGTTTGGAATGGCAGAAAAAACTGTATCCTGTGTAAGGGAATCAACTTCGTAGTAAATATTTCCATCAGAATCCCGTAAATCTAAAATCTGGCTCACATTAAAGTTAGATAATGTGATAGTTCTAAAGGGCACATAATCGTCTGGGATTCCAAAAGATTCAGTAACTCTTTCTCCGGAGCTGCAGACCCCTGACCTGGAAACAAAATAATTTCGAGGTGTTCCATCTAAATTTACTTCATTTAATACGACAGTGGCGATAAGCTCATTATTTTCATCACGCTCTGTAAAGTCTAGATCTTCTGTTAGCTCAAATATTATTCCGGAGTCAGATGATAGTGTTGTTGTTTTCTTAATTATAGGAAGATCAAATTCTGCAGGTTGATACTTTACACCTGCCTGTTGAGCATTTACTCTCAAAGTAAAAGTTACGTTAGTTGCAGCAGGTGCTGCTCCGGTAACTTTTATTCCGGCATTTTTCGCCATTCTCTCTATATTATCTCTTTCAACGGCAGTCGAAGGATCAAGCTCTCTAAACTGGTGATCCAGATAAAAAGCAGAAACATCTCCAACATAAGCTGCTAAATCCAGAAAAAGACCGCCAAGAGATGCCTCTGAAAAATCTTGAATTCGATCTGGAAAGTAGGTTTGTGCATAGTCAAGTAACTGTGATCGAAAATCTGAGAAATCTTTGTTTAGGAAGGACCTGTTCCTAACGCTGCTTAAATTATTTTTTGTATCTTTTGCCAATTTATCCTCCTGCTGTTATGACAACCTGCATTCGCTTACCTGAGACCCCAATAGCTGGGACTCCATAAGAAATCAACATTCCAATTGTTGCGAAGCCTTTTTTTGTGTCTCTGTTATCATAACTAATCTCAAAAGTCTCAAGCTCAATAAAAGGCAAGAACTTTATTGCTGCTGATTTAATTCTTGTCATGACTTCTTTCTCAAAATTCCCACCTGTTAGACTGAAAATCAAAGGCCTTATGTTGGCTCCGAAATCTTGCATGCCAAGTCGTTCACCGTGATTTGTAAGAATAAGATTTCTTAAATTATCATCAATTTGATCCTGGACATCATATTGCATTTCAAAGATATCTTTTTGAGTTTTGCTTAATCTCATAGGTGTAACAAGCCCAATCGGATTAGGCTCAACTCTATTTTGAGCGTTTTGTGAAACAGACGGTGTTTCACCTACGCTTTTAAAGCTTAACTCTGGCATTGCTTGAGATCCCTGTTACATAATTAGCATATGAGCTGACTTTGTTTCACCCTACGCCTACAACAAATAAATATGAGCTTCATTCACATTAGTGTTCCTACAGCAGGTCCTGTTGCCGGAGGAGCGATGTTATTACCTATGCCCGTGAATAATGTTGATTTGAAAGACGTGTGAATTATCGTAGACATAGTTCTAATTACACTATCTTCTGATCCTCCGGTAGCACCAATTGCAAAAGCAGGTGCGAGAACCGGCGGTATTGTCATAATTGAAGCGCCTGTCGCAGTTATGGTTCCAGGTAAATTTTTAAAACTCATTAGCGTTGCAGCGTAGGCAACAAGGGCAGGTGTCACAGAAACCATGCCTACATCCATTGCTATAAAGCTAAAATTAATAGTAGAAGCCAGAGGTGCCTTACCTGACTGTGTGTCGACTACTTTCAGACGCTGCCCTGAAGAAGCAATGTCAGGTATTCCCACAGTTGGTGTAGGGGTAGTAGTTAAAAGAGTTGAAGGTATGGATATTTGAATCTCGGCGTCGGTGACATAGACGGATATTGCATCTGCGATAAATTGCGCTATTGATGCCTTTGAATACCTTGGCTTATCATTGTTAAGTTCCCGAGCTTTTTTAAAGGCTTTTTTAAGTTCCTTTCGGAGCTTTGCCTCGCTGAGTGCCATTACTTTAGTTTTCCGTAAGAACTTAATATTTTTTTAGCGGATAGAAGCGTTTTAATCTGGGTTGCAGTTGATAATACTGCTGGATTCAGCGTTCCGGGGCCGACACCTGTGGCGACAAAGGCTGCAGCATTATTGATCAATGCATCGACAAGGCTTGTTAAAAGACTCACAAGCTCATCACCTAGCACCATTGACTGCGTAGCATCTGTGCCTCCGATATATACTACATCACCTGCGCCGGGAGCCTTAGGTATCTGGCTTGTCCCTAAAGAAATTTTAGGACTATCAATGTGAATGGTTCCATCAGATTGCATTACTATCAAAGATTGGTCAGAGTTAGGTATACCCTCCTTAATAATTCTAATACTTCCTGCGGAACCAGCCGGAGTCTTTCTGGCAATGATCCTAATCTCGTCAGACCTCATTGCAACATAAGGCTTTTTATTTACAGGTGACAAGTATGTCGGCAGAGTTCCAAACTGATATGGTGGAGCTGCTGCTGCATCATGTCCAAAGTTAGTATCACCATCTGTCTCAGAAGACACGTAAATTCTCGAAAGGTCAGCTCTAAAATTAAAGGTATTAATCTGTTCACCTGAATTTTCAACAGCTACGCCCGGGGCTTTCTCCGCCCAGGTCCTCTTTTCTTTTTCAAACTCTGTTCTTTCGTTTGGAAATGCAGTTATTGCGGCAGGATCTAAAAGGTTAGGTGTCGCAGGAAGACTACACCTTCCTGTTACAATATCAATTGTCCCTCTACCCACTGCAGCGCCGGCTAAGACCTCTGGCTTTGGTGAAGTAGGAGGTGCTAATCTTCTTAGAGCAGCGCTGTTTCCGTACGCTCCCTTGTCTTCACCTATGCAGATCAGAGCATTATTAGACCCTTGAATTAAGACATCGCCTGGATTTTTTAAATAATCTGGAACTGGGTGTCGACTGGTTTTTACAGATGACAGTGACTCTTTGTATATGCGATCATAGTCATTATTCTCGGGCAAAGTGTAGGTCAAGGGCTCACCTTTTCCCGCTAATCCACCATTGGGAAATATGCCATTATGAAAGTGCTGAGGTTGTGTTTTTACAGAGTTCGTGAGTGGATTTTTTTGCTGTTGGACATACTGAACGCTTTTCGAACGATCTGAGTGTGTAAAGTTAAGATCATCTGCATAAATTGGAGCAGAAACTCTTGATAGCCAATATCCGTCGCAAAGAGCATCACCTGTCGAAGCGGAGAGATCAACTGCCTCTGGATCCTTTTGCGTGGTAGAATAAGTGTTAGTAAGTTTAGGTGACAAGATCCAGACATTTTCACCTGGCTTTACAGGCAAAGAAAGATGTCCTGAAAATATTGGGTAGAAAACTTTTGGCGTTGGTGAGGCTCCGCCTTGAATCACTGCGATGACAGAGTTCCGGGGTGCCATCTTTATCTGCTTTTTTAGAATGTCAGGTGTTTCAGTCTTGAGGTAAGGCGTCTTTGTAATAGGCGGTAAGGCTATAAAAAACTTATCCAAAGTTGTGAATGATCGATAATCCCTGGGATCACTGATCACTTCTAGGACCGTCGCTTGGACAATTGTTGTCGCAAACTGGTTTAAAGACTGTTTCGGGCTGTTAAACTTTCCGGCCATTATTCTTCCGTTGGTTTTATCTTGATGCTATCAGTACCTATCTGACTGTACACATCATCGATATCAACTTCTTCTTCAAGGACTTCAGCATTACTGCGCTGCATCAGTTCTGCCAATTTAACTAATTGATCATTTGACTTTGACATTCGCTCTAAGTACTTAGTTATAGTTACACCGTACAAAGCATGTTTTTCTGGATCTGCAGTTATCTCTTTCCAGAGATTAGTGACAAGCATGCTCGCCTTCTCTCTGTCCTGAAAGGCATTCTGGTAAATCTCGTTCCAGATTTCCTCTTTTGTTTTACTGTCATTCGAAGAAGATTCTGAACTCATCTTTTTCCTTGAGACCTCTGTACTTTTTCTTTAAGTTAGATATCGTGGTAGTAAGCTGCTTTGGTGATAAGCCGCTCATTTCTCTTAAATAAACAAATACTGCTCTCTTATTTAGGAACTCAAGATCGTTTGCATTTTCAAAAAGAGCATTTATTGCTGCAATACATGATTTTTCATTATCTGACTTTGCTTCACCTTTTAGATGTTTAATCATGTCAAAAATCATTGAAGTTTCGTGACGCTTTATCATACTAGCTTCAGGAGCATCAGTGATGTTATTTGATTGAAAAGAATGTATTTCGTTAGCGGAGAAATACTTTTTATCTTCTATGCTGACGCTTCTTCTTAGGGCTGCAGTTCTTTGCTTTGATTTAATGATTAAAAAGTTTTTTGCAACAACATTAAAATAAGAAAAAGCCTTTGTCCCTCGGGAAGGATCGAACTTATAAAGTGTTTCGTATAAGAATGTAACGCAGTCATTTTTTAGATCTTCATAAGATTCGTGCAATGAACTGAACTTGTGTATGAATATCAAGTTTTCAGAAAGCTTTTCAAAAGCAGGTAAGATATCCTTAGTGTAGATATCATTTTTTTCTTTATCAGTTTCAGCCGCCTGAAATTCTTCAATTGCTTTCTGGGTGCCTTCGTTGAAATAAAGCTTTATCTGCTTCTTCTTTTTTGCAATCTTTGGATCGCTTGGGAGACGACGGGCTCCTTTTTTAGGTCTTGCCAAAATTATTCCTCATTTTTATCTTTAGTATCTGGGTCTGTTCCTTCTTCGGCCTCTGCGATTATGCCGCCTGCAACATTGACCAGGCTTAAATTAACTAGGCTGATTTGACGATGAACTTCCCTTATTTCTGCGCTGTCAAAAAATAAGGGTCTGCTTAAAATCTCCTCAATTACCTGATAAGAATCGTCTATTTGGTCAAGAGCACTCTCAACTTTATCTTCAAGCGTAAATATTGATCTTGCAAGACGAAATACTGCGAAAGCCAAAATAGAGCTTAATAAGGATAAAGAAATTACGACTGTGATCATGATGCATTACTAACTTAAAACTTTTTCAAAGTGATTATTATAAGTTTTTTCAATTGTTTTAAAGCTATAGTTTTCAATAATAAACTTCTTGTGATCTTCGGCGCGCCTTCTGTATATTGCTGGATACCTGTATAGCCGCTCCAGATTTTCCCTGGAAGATTCTAATTTTGCCTCGGCCCATTTTGCGCCCGGTACAAAGATAGCATTGTCAACTCTTTTTGGTGATATTGGTTCTAGATCATACTTTACCTTCAGGTCAAACGCGTCACCTTTCATGAAATCTTTATAAGATGACCAGTTTGTTGCAACGACAGGCACGCCGCATGCTGCAGCCTCCAGCACAGGCAGCCCGAAACCCTCACCTCTTGTAAGTGTAACTAAGGCCTTGACAGTAGGATGGTAGTATAAGTCTCTTACTTCTTCGTTAGATAAAGTTCCGTGAAGTAAATAAACCTTCGGGGTTCCGTCATGATTAAGGGAGTCCATCACAGAAGTTATGATCCCCTGGAGCGCTTTGTAATCTAAGATAGTGTTTTTACCTAAATTAGATTTCAAGATAATGCCGACATCTTCTTTTCCGCGGAAAGTCTCTATTATCGACTGGAGGGTCTTGTATATATTCTTTCTATCTAGTGCTGGATCACCTGCAGTTAATTGCCCAAATACAAGCAAATTAAAATCGGTTTCAAATTCAAACGTGTTGGTATCAATATTGGATTCTTCTAAAAGAGCATCTGGAAATGCTTCGGGAATTACAGTAATTTTTTTATGAAGAAATCCAGAGCCCCGAAAAGTATTTTCAATGTGTGTGGAAGGAACAATTACTTCGTCCATTTGATTTACCGCTTGAATCCAGGCTGGATTGCATCGCGTAGTTTCAACGCCGGCAGTAAGTCCTACATTATACGTAGCTATATTTGGATCCCACTCATTAGGAAGTATCAGCTGGAATGAGACATCAGCTGAACGGCTGCTATCTCCCACAGAATACTTCATAATCTTACCAATTAATCCGTCACATAATTCTGGGTTTAAAAACCAGGAAGTATCGCCCCACGGGACACACTGTATGGAAAGCTTTATCTTATCTTGATCTGCTAAGTTTATAAGCCAGCGGGCGACTTGCCTACTGTGAACTCCATATCCGCTCTGCGTGAGGCAAGGGGCTCTTAAAACAACTTTTTTCATTTTCTACCCAAAACCTTCATTCTCCAGCTTTTATAAACTGATTCTCTATTGTTTTCCCATTTGTCGAGTAGATCTAGCAAAGACTTGTCCCAAAGATCTATAGTTTTGTCTAGGCTAAACTCTGACGTGGCATAATCTCTTGCTTTCTGGCCTAGTTCCTTTCTTTTTTCAGGACCTAGTTCATACAGCTTCATTATAGCGTCGGTAGTATTTTCAATCGTGCAATAGTCTTCGTAGATAAAAGGTACCAACTGGCTGCCTACGAGGGTTCGAACATCAGGATCTAGAGCAAATCCATTTTCTGAACCGTCTCTGTGATCAACAACTTGCCTTATTAGACCGCCTGTTTTCTGCGCAATGATTGGCTTTCCGCATTGCATTGCCTCCAGCGTAGGAAGACCAAAGCCTTCATTCAATGCAATGTTAATACAGAAGTCAGATATATTGTGAAGCATGTTCATCTGGTTGAACTCAACACGCTGGGGCGACAAAAATACGGAGCCGGCGATGCCAAGCATTTCCATCGCTGCATAAAGGTTTGGACCTTCTTGATCATAGGGATCTGTGTGCATAATCAAAGTCGCTTTTTGATGACCGTGATTTTCTTGAAGCTGCTCCAAAAAATTCTTCCACGCAACTAAGATATCATTCGGTCGCTTTCTTTTCGCGTTTCTATTAACCCATATTCCTACAAAGTGATCTTCTCTGTCTTCTCCAAGAAGCATTTTCTTGTTAGCTTTGTTTTCATCTTCTGGGAGAGGATAAAATACATCTTCTGGTAAAGCGTGAGGAATAAAGTTAGTTTTATCTGGGAAGTGCTCGCTCACAAGCTCGTAAGTCTTAAATGAGTGACAGTTTATTAGATCTGTCGACTGGTAAAACGCGCCATTAAAGCTAGGATACGGATCATTATCCCAAACATGCCAATAAGCTATTGGACAAACCTGATGAATCTCATCTTCCATTTCCCAAACCCAGATAAAAAATCTCGGATCAGTAAAAAGTAAGAGTAAGTCTGGTTTCTCAGTTGCTAGGAGCTGCCTAAGCATATCACGATTACCGAAGCCGTCAACAGGTTTGATAACAATTTCAGGGTGAGGCTGGTGAATATCGTAATTTTCATGCTTAATTGCAGCACCGAGCTGTCTAACTGTCCAGTGACCTTTTTCAACTAATCCCATAGCCAAAAACCTAGACTGGTTTCCTACACCTGACGTGCTTAACAGGTGATCGCTTAACATTAAAATTTTCTTTTTTTGCATTGGATCCTCGGTGTTGTATGTCATCATACACAAACAGATTTATTTTATAAAAAATCAAGAACCGCTACAGTGCTCCGTGCCTTTGAACTCACACCATCGGCATGCACTATAATTTTTTGGGAAGAAACCCTTACGCACTGCGGCGAGCATAGACCTTACAACCTTTGTTGCTTTCTCTAGCTTGGCCTCAGAACCTGAAACTTCAACAAGCTCACAGCGCTTTCCGTTCTTTCCGTCTCTCTTAAGAAGGACAAATCCGATCTTTACATCCTTGGGATTGACATTGTGCTTCTCAGACCAAAAGTGCTTGTAGAGAAGAAGCTGCATTTGATAATTAAAATCCTGCTTCTTTTGAGGTCTCCATCCCCAGCCAGCAGTTTTCCAGTCAATGAGCCATATCTTTGGCTGGCCCTTCTTGTTCTTATTGATGATAACTGCATCGATGAAACCTTTAAACTGCATCTCATCATTCTGGATTGCTTCGTAGAGCTGTTCTTCAGCTTCGACACCTTTCCACCCAGGGAAAGTCTCATCTAAGAAACTGGGTACATCGTCGAGAATGTCAGAGGCTATCTGTTTCCACTGTTCGCGTTCAGGAGAGTACTTGCAGAAACCGTTAGCTTCAACGTATTCTGAAATGCCTTCTTGATTCTCATCCCAGTAATCATCGATTTCTTTATATGCTAACTCTTTGTCTATCTCTCTGGTCTCGATGTAATGCTCACAAGAAGCATGAACACCGGTTCCAAAGCCAAGATAAGGAGAAGGGTCAAAAGTACCGATCTTGTCAATGTGAGTAAGTTTATGCCGATATGGGCATTCTTTCCAAGAAAAAAGCTCAGAAAATGAGATATGAGGTTTGCCTGTAGGGAATATCATATTCTTATAATATAACAACTAATAAGAAAGTACAGTATCTTCTAAGCGATGACTAGGTGACCACCCTAGGATTTGTGTAGCCTTAGAGATATCAGCCTTAGTCTCACGTGCCTCGCCGGATCGAGACGGTATATGCAATTTTTCTCCGCCTACAAGATCAGCCACTTGATTTATGGTGTAATTTCTACCTGTGCCTATATTAAACAGCCCGTGATAAACTTTAGACTCTGCTGCCATTATATTTGCTCTGGCAACATCCTTGACGTAAGTAAAATCTCTTCTCTGTTCACCGTCCCCGACAATAGTCAAGGGATCACCTGATTCCTTCATTCTTTTAAAAAGACCTACAACGGGGGCGTACTGGCCTTTCAGGGGTTCCCTTGGGCCATACACATTAAAGTAGCGTAATGTGATTGTGCTTAAACCGTATAGATCTGAGAACATCTTGCAGATCTCTTCTCCCTGCTTCTTCGAAAGAGAGTAGGGTGTAAGACAGTCAGGAATCATCTCCTCGTGATGCGGAGGCTTATTCTTATGGCCGTAACAAGAAGAACTACTGGAGTAGATTACCTTTTTCACTCCGGCATTTTTGGCATGATTCAAAACCTTACTTGTCCCAAGAACATTGACATCAAAAGTTCCGGATGGATCATCGATGGTAGGCTGTATGCGTGATCGAGCCGCTAGGTGAAAGATCACATCAACACCCTTGTAAAGATCAGCAGTTGAATCATCGCAGATATCTAGCTTGTAATATTGAGCGCCTTCAAACTTATAAAAGTCATGATTCTCATTAGCAGATTCATCGTCAATTACGACAACCTGATCTCCTCGTGACAGGAGTTCTTCTACAATATGAGATCCGATAAATCCGGATCCTCCAGTGACAAGAGCTTTCATTAATCCTCCGACACTGCTCTTCCGGACATCGCCTCCCAATCGCGGTGATCAGATGCTCTTACTTCCAGATTTTTATCCCAAACAGCCTGTAGAACACTAGGGTCAATTCCTTTTTCTCTCGCAAGAAACATCAGGGCATTAATATCATTCGGGAAACAATGTCCGCCGAAACCAAAGGATCCATCAGGTCCGGGTGAAGAAAAGTGAGATTTACCAATTCGATTATCGTAAAGCCCGTACTCAACTACTTTGTCATAGTCAACATTAGACTTCTCGCAGATCTGCCTTATTTCATTAGAGAAGCTCACTTTTGTCGCCAAGAAGCAATTAGTAAAATACTTTACCATCTCAGCAGTATTAGATCCTGTCTTGATAATTGAAGCCTTGGGAAAAGCCTTAGCAAAAACAGTCTTCATCTTTGATGTTCCGGGGCGTGGACCACCGATAATAATCCGGGTTTGAGATTTATAATCATTGATTGCATTTGCCTCAGTAAGAAACTCAGGATTAAACACAACCTGAATGTTCTTTACTTGCTTGTTGAGTTGTTCTGTTGTCCCGGGTGGTATTGTGGACTTAACAACAGCAACGCGTTTCTTTAGGTTGTTTGCACCACAAATCTCATCAATCTCTCTGACTACATCCTCAACTATCCGAGTATCACACTCACCAGACTTTCTCATCGGCGTAGGAAGACATACAAAGATAACTTCACAATCACGAGCAAGAACAGCTAGACTCTCAACAGCAAAATCCTCTGCTTTGAACTTATCGTAAGTTGCAAGATCAAAGAAGTCTCGCATTCCTTCTCGAACAGCTGTTCCTACAAATCCCTGTCCGCAAATACCAATCTTCATGTCAGCCCCCTAATCCTATCTTTACATCATCCATCGTCAGGAGCGTATCATCATCAATATCTTGAGAGGCAGTTGTTCCCAAGATCTTGCTAAATACTTTTGGTGATATTCCGGTTCCTGGACGCTTACACCCGATATTATCAGGAGTGAAAACTTCTCCGGCCTTAACAACCCTTAATGTTACGACGCTTCTTCGAGCATACATTCTTGCACGTTCTTCACTTTCAGTGCATTCTTTAACTTCAGATGTACCCATCATTACGTGTGACAGATCCATAAGTCGAACAATTTCTTTGACTTGGCCTGGGTCCACAGAAAGCCAATGATCAGCGCTTTTTTCAAGGGTCTTGTCTACAGTGTAGTGTTTTTCTACTACGTTTGCACCAAGCATAAGACTGAACGCAGGCGTCTCAATAGTCATGGTGTGATCTGAAAGCCCATACATGTACTTTTCACCAAACTCTTTTTGGATAGATTTTATCATTGATAAGTTTATTTGATCTGGCTCTGTCGGATATTTTAGATTGCAATGCATGATAACGATTTTGTCAGTTCCAGCTTTTTCCAGAACATCTACTGCATCTCGAATATCTTGCAAGTCTGCAGCACCCGTGGAAAGCATCACGATCTTTTTCTTAGAGCCTACACGCGCTAAAAGAGGATGATTGGTGACATCGCAGGATGCAATCTTATAAGCATTGATCCCAACTCTATCTAAGTAATCGGTAGCCTCATCATCAAAGGGCGTAGACATAAACTCAATATTGTAAGAGTCACACATCCTCTTCAGTTCGGCGTGCTCAGCTTCACCGAAAGAATCTAAATGAGAGTAAGAGTCGAATTGTGATCCATCTTCTTCAATTTCACCCTCCCAGTCCCAAAATCGAGGAGCATCTTTCGTGCAGAGATTTGCTGCCTTGTATGACTGAAATTTTATTGCGTGGGCTCCAGACTCCGCAGCCTCTCTAATGAGCCGTTCTCCAAGCTCGAGTGAGCCCAGGTGATTTACCCCAGCTTCTGCAATAAAAAAGGGATGACCTGACTTGATTCGATCCCAGAGATTTTTAACTTGTGACATTTTTATTCCTGTCTATTTTAGATTTCAAAGAAGATCTTTCTTCTGCGTGTGTCGACAAAGAGCCGACTCTTTTAAAGTACCGATAATAAGGCAATCTTAATCTATAACCGTCAAAGTTTTTAATGTACCTCAAGATGAGATCATAATCTTCGCGATTTCTTAAATCTTCATCATAGAAACCAACAGCATCAAGATATCTTCTTCTAAACATCACGCCGGCGCCGTGGTCAAGCAGCTTATCCAGTGTGTTAATTTCCTGTTTTCGACTCATATCTTTTTCGACAACTATCTGGTCACAATATACGAAACCTATGTCATCATTCCATTTTAAGACCTCTGACATTGTGAGGAGAAAGTTCTTATTAATGAAGTCGTCACCGTCGACTCTGACCACATACTTTCCGATTGAAGCCGCAATGCCTTTGTTAGATGCTGTAGATACACCGCCATTCTTTTCTGACTTTATCGCCGTGATTAATCCTGCAAACTGAGAAATTACTTCCCACGATCCGTCAGTGGAGCAATCATCAACAACAATGATTTCATATCGATCATCAGATAAAGTCTGGTTGATGCAACTATTGATTGCACGACTAATATATTTTTCTAGGTTATAACAAGTGATTATGACACTAACTAAAACCCTGGATTTTTCATCCAGCATAGATTCTTGTTCCGTCTTCTTTGAGCCACTTATCACAAATAGAATTAAAGACATCCTCTGGTATGCCTGTAGATCCTAGCTTTTTGTAATCAGTGTTTTTTGTAAAAATTACATCAAACTTTTCTGTTATTTCTGATTCTTGAAATATTGTGTCAATATCTCTTGCATCACCTTCAAAAATTGACCAGCTAGATTTTTTACAGAAAGTCTTAGCAACGCGGGTGGCAGTTTCTTGATAAGCTTGATCGCCCTGTCCTCGAAGTGTAAAAAGGTCGACTCCGACAAATCTATCACATCCGCGGCGTTCGAAAAAAGGCCAGTACGTACAAAATCCGCAACCGAGATCCAAGACAGAAAAGCTGCTATTGCCTTCTTTTAAAGTTTTAAAAGCTTCTCCTGAGTTTTTAAATAGCACCTCTAGGCGTTCCTCGTGCGGAACTTTTAGTGCCCAAGTCCAGAGAGTACCTCCGGAATTACTTTCATTCTCAGATTGCTTCCTTAGAAAGTACTCTACTTTCTTTATTAGTTCGTAGTCTTCTCTTTCTAGCATTTATTTTCTTTCTTTCATTATAGTAGAAATATTCTCTATATCTTTTGCGTCGTGAACGTCAATGTAATCTGTGTGCACTACACCTTTATACACCGATAATGCTTTCTGGTTTACACATCTTCTTAGCATTGCATGAACTGCAGCATCTTCAATACCGTCTTCGTCGACCGTAAAAACTTCCCAGAGATTATGATCTTTTAATTTTTTTATGCACTCATCGATCTTCTCAGATGTTACCTGGGGTGAGTTTGCCTGCACTCTTACCAATACATCAAACTTATTTCCCGATTTATTCTCAGACCATTCTAGAGCATGTGACAGTACATCTTGTGTCCATACGTGGTCTTCTGCTAATTTTCCAGGCCTATCGATTACTTTTGCCCCATACTGTAATGCCACTGACGCAATCTCATCATCTTCGGTTGAAACATATACGTTTTGTTCTTCTAGATAACGACTACCTTTGCAGGCTTCGATTGCGTAGCTCATAAGCGGATGACCTAGCAAGGGATAGATGTTCTTCCTGTGAAGCCTCTTGCTTCCGCCTCGTGCTGGAATAACTGCTAATATCTTCAAAGTTCTATCACTTTCACAAAGCCATCACCAGACTGTGAATGACCTGCAACAGCTATTCTTTTGAAATCTTTCTCCACGGGTATGGAGCAAGCATAACAATCATCTTCTTGAATTATATTTCCCTCGATATGCTTAAATCTACCTTCGTTCGTAAGCACAAAAATAAAGGCTTTCTTCTGGTAAGGTCGCGAAGTAAAAGTGAAAGATACTTCGTCCTGTTTAATCGTTGAGCTGACGTCTATTTTCTTAGGAATAATCTGGGCAATTTTCTGCAAGGCGTGTTTTGCATCGGAGTAAGAGAAGGGTATGTCAAATTTCCTAGATGACTTTTCAATCATTTCAATTACTCGATAAGTCTCGTTCCTCATATCCCTGTGATCATGACTGAAATATGATAGTAGAACGGGTTTATCGAATTGCTTTGCGTAGGAGAAAGCTTCATCAACTTGCCACTGTTCTAAGTGATGCAGTCGGGACTCAAGGTCTACAGATCGTGCGATCATTCGCTTCATCTCGCCTGGTTGAGTTAGGTCATCTACGTGAGGATGATAGTAGCCCCAGTGTGACGGTGCACTATACCAATTAAAATCAAAGATGTTTGTAGTCGGAGTAGATCTGTGTGAAACTCGATTTGAGTAATCGAGCATAAAATTCTTCTCAAGCCAGCGAGAGCATTTATTATCTTCGATTGTTCCGCCGGCTCTATAAACCTCAGGGAAATCGTTTCTTTCTAGAGCACGGCGCCCAAGAATCTCATAGTGAATGTCAGAATCATCCCAGTCTGGGCTCCACTGGTCTCCGATACCGCTCTTAGGAGGTTGGTGATAATGCCAATGAAAAAAATCAAGAGATGTATTTAAAGACTTTATATTGTCGTAAGTGTCATGAAATTCTTGGATTCTGTTTTTTGGATTTGTAGTAAAGCCCATGAAATCCATGATGAACCAGTTATAAACATACGGGCTTCCAAAAGAATCAGTATTTTTACTTCTAAATTCTGGGAAGGTTATCTCATGAAGAGATTCTTTAATATCGGACCAGTTGTCCATGAATTCTTTAGAACCATCAGGTCGGCGCCTAACATCTCCCCCGATAGGACCCTCAGTATCGATACAGTGGACGACTAATACTTGAGCGTTGTTAGAGAAACCAGCCATACTTTATCATCCCGCTCTTACTTCCTTTGGCAACGTGGAAGTCATACACTTCACCGATCAAAGAAAATCTCTTCCTTATGAATTGTAAGAAATCTTGATCAAATTTACATTCAAAGTTCTCGACTGCCATTCTTTCTCTGAGCTTTTGAGGTAGACTTCCTTCACCCGTTGAAAGAAAATTTAGGTAGCTTAGAAGAAGAGGAAATCTTTTATGGTCGAATTGGTAGTAGCTTGAAATTTTTGCATTGCCAACAATTGAAGGTTCACATACGCTACAAAAAGAAGAAAATTCTTTCCAAGCAGACTCGCATGCTTTTATGTAACCCTTTAATACTTGCTGTAGATTTATGACTTTGTAATTACTTCTTAGCTTATCTGTCGATACGCGGGCGAACTCTTTCCCTGTCAGCTTTTCCACATTTTTAATAGACCTGTCTGCAGACTTTAAGTAAAGTAGAATTTCCTGGGGTGTGTAGGATTCGATATCAAGGCTCTCAAGTAAAAGTATTCTCTCTGGAAGCCATTCTATAATTTCTACAATGCTGAAGTGATCATTATTATTTTTCTCAAAATCAGTTCTTTCTCCTTGAACTAAATTTAAGTTAAAGTTTTCAATCATAGAGATTCTAGACATACAACTTCGAGGCATGACGATAATGTTTCCTCCCATTAAAAACTCCTCGACTTCAGGGGAAACAATAGGCGTTCTTTCTACAACAACAAAGTCAAGATCAGATATACCCGGATGACTTACTTCTCCTGCAAGGTAAATGGTTAATTCAGGATTATCATCACAAAATTTTCGAATAGCTTTCTGGTAATCTTCTTCTGTTTTCCCTTCAAGGCTCACAGCTGCTCTCCAAAAGCTCTGCAAACTTAGAAGCCCTAGCAAGATAATTTTCCCCTAAGATCTTTTTGACTTCGCTTGAAATTTTATTTCCTTTGTGAAGAGATTTATTCCACGAAGACCTGACATTTGAGCATGATTCCAGAAACTCTAACTGTTCTGATGAAAAATAAGATCTGATCATCTCATACGAATCTGACTTTTGGCAGTAATTACCCTTTAGATTAAGCCATAAAGTAGGTAATAGCATAATCACACATAAGAGATATTTTAACTGGTACATCGTGTCAGAATCAGCATAGTCTTCCAGTAGAAATTTACCACCTTTGGCATGGTGCTGGAGAATTCCTGTTGCTGTAGCGCTTTTTAAAGTTCGGACTATTCCGTAAAACCTAGCAGTCTCTTGATCACTTGAATCTACTTTTTGAATTTCAATATTAGCGTTCCCAAGCAAGCACTTTGAATCTGCTAATAAATTAGCCGGAAGGTAAAGGTCGGGAAAAGATCTAAGATCCTTCTCGTGAATAAAGTGAATTCCATGATGCTGGTATGGATCTAAAGACCTCATCATTTTGTCAATACGCCTACACATATTGAAAGTTTTCAATCTGTTTTTTCTATAGAGAGATTCTTTCCTTATTACAGCAATAGAATCAAAATCGCTCCACCCGGGGATTATTCTAAGATCAGCACAGCTACCATGAATTAGAAAATGAGAAAATGTTCTGGTATTAGCTAATTCATCATGAATTTCTAGAATTGTTTTAAGCTCTGTATTTTCGTAATCTGATTTTTTAAATTCGCATAGATCTATTCTCTGATTTGCATCAGATACATACCAAGATCTATAGGATTCTTCAAGGTGATCGACAAACATATTAAAGACAAATTGAGGCTTATCTTTGAGTACTCCGTCTTTATCCTGGAAAACCCAGTTTAGAAGATTATTTCTCGTTGTTTGAAGATTTTTGAGCTCGAGCATAATTGTCTTCTATTCTATCAATAATTCTACTTGCAGAACCAGTATGATTACCTGGAAAGTATGTATTCTGGAAATTTTTCCAATCTTTTTCGGAGCTCAACAATCCTTCAAGCTTCTGGATGAGTGTATCAGTTTCCATCTCATCAGACTGCAAAGAATCACAGTGAACTCCATCAAATATCTCACCATCGTAGTATAGATCATGTAGACGCTGGATGCCTGGAGCATGTATTCGATCAGTATGAAGCTGTTTTTGAAAGTCGGGTGCCAAGCATAGATACGGTGTCTGTAAAAATGCTAGCTCATTAATAGCTGAAGAGCAAAAGTGAATGACAGCGTCTGAGGTGGCATATAAAAGTATGTGACTCATTGCGTCAGTATCACTAACAACTTCATTAAATTTAACTGCATTCTTAAAGTCGCGATTGTATTTCTTTCTTGACTTCAAAATAAGATCAAATTCATTATCACTACACCATTTCCTTAAATTAGAAAGAACTTTCTCAACACTTTTAGGAAGATGCCCGTGCTTAATGTAAAGGCTGTTATGAGGAGCCAGAAAGGTTATCCTCTTTTTTTGATGTCCTGTATTAGCAAAGCTAGAAAGAAATTCGAACCAGGGGCTACCCGTACTCTCTATGTTAGGATAAGATGACAGATCACCTATTATCCGCTTAGAGTGGTCAGAATTACACAGCAAAGTTGTCTTGCTCTTAAAGCCGCTAACTTGATTGTATATCTCATTCCAGCAGTACTCAAAACTGTAGTTTTCTTCTTTATCTGTCTCATACAGTCTTTTCCACCCGCCGTTGAAAAGATTTATTCCTATTACTGCATCATATTCATCTCTATTAGATGATAATTTTTGAACCAAGTAACCTTTGTCAGGATGATTTACCCATTTTAAGTTAGTAAATTCCGTTATCTTTGGTTCAATACTAAGGAGCTCACCCAATCCCTCTGGTAGAAAATTACAATACAGAGTGCAATCATGACCTCTTGAAAGAGACTCATATAGTGTAGAAGCAACCAGCTGGAAGGTTTGAGTTTTATCTATGATGAATGCTATCTTCAATTTTCAATCTCTTTTTTGATTTAGAAGAGAGATCTCCCAGTCTTTAAACTCATCAGCTAGACAATCAGTCTTTAGATCGATCCTGTTACCTTCACCTGTAAGAACCTTTATCAAATTCATGGCCCTGTTTCGTACCCCGTTTATTCCGTGAGTAAGCTTAAGCTTTTCAAGATCTTGGTCTCTACCTTTTCTAGCCTCAGATTCATTGTACCATATATGCTCATTCATTTGAGCAAGAACAATGATAGATCGAATTAGCTCTCCTGTTAATTCTATGTTTTTTTCCTGAATTATCACGTCAAGATCGTGCTCGATATCACTCATTTCTTGAGCATACACATCTTTGTTTTCAGGTATAAAAACTTCTTTAAGCTGGTAGATTGTCATTCTGTCAATTAAGTCTGCAAAAGCAGGTAGCCATTTACGATTCATGATTTATCACCTGCAGCAGTATTAAGAAGATGACAAATATTTCTAATTTGATGATTGGACAAGTCTGTGTGATTTCCAACGTAAAGACCGTAGTCATGAATGTGGTCAAGTGTATTTAGGTTACCTGAAACACGGTAGTTTCCTTTGAATCTTTCTAGGTAAGGTTGACGATACTGATTTCCGCCACCTGCAGTTCCTTTTCTAAATTCTACACTTTCTTTTCTCAATAAGTTTTGAACTCTTTCAAAAGCACTTTCATCCTTGTCTTTCAAGATAAGAGGTAAAGCAAAATTACTAGATCCTTCAGTGCTGAAGCCTGTAATAAAAATATTTTCATCAAGGGCAGCTAGCCAAGTGTCAAAGTTTTCACATCTTTTTTCAATGTTGCTATCGAGGCGCTTAAGCTGATTTCTTCCCATGACTGCACATAGCTCATGTGATCTGACGTTGAATCCAGGCACTGCAAAAGTAAAGAGTGGGTTGAGGTCTGGATAGTTCTTCTTAAAGTGATCCTGGGTTACATCAGATGCCTCACGAGTCATTCCGTGCGACCTAAACATCCTTGCTAAATCATGAATTCCCGGATCATTTGTGCAAACTGTTCCACCCTCAATCGTTGTCATATGATGGCCGAAATAAAATGAAAAGTTTGACATGGCACCGAAAGTACCAATTTTTCTTCCGTTAAAAGTAGCCCCATGAGATTCACAGCAATCCTCAATGAGCATAATTCCTTTCTCATCGAGAGCATTCATAAGCTTTTCTGTAAGCCCGTTAAAGCCTAAGATGTGCACCATTAAAACAGCCTTAGTATCTTCTGTTATAGCTTCAATAATTGCATCTGTGCTTGAAGACATATTGTGCATATCAACATCGACAAAGACAGGCTTGAAACCATGAACAAGAAAAGGAACTACGTCAGAAACCCAACCGAATGGGCTTAAAATAACTTCACCTGGCCCAGTAAGTTCCTTAAGAATCGAAGCCATAATCCAGTTTGCACTTGCGCCAGAATTTACGTAAGTTGTATGATCTGAACCGAGCCAAGTGGACCATTCTTCTTCAAATTTTCTAACATTTTCATGCTGGGTGAATCTTACTCCCGGAGTTCTAATAAACTCTACAAGCTTATCTTTGTCATCTTCAGATATGTTATCGTTTATTAAGGGCCACTCATACATAAATTAATCTTTCTTATTATTTTTCGGAAGTGCTTCTTCTGGGCGATGGCTGATTAAAAGAGGATGGATTTTTTCGTCAGTTTTCGGCCTTAATACTTTTTGAACAAAATGTCTTTCAATATGGAAACCTGGATTAAAGGCGTCGTGAGAAGTTCCAATTATATTAAAACCTACTTTGTTTAGCATCCACTCAAGGTCACCTTTTTCAAATGGAAATAGATGCCCATATCTAATATTTGGAACACCCGGTTCGAGCGGTACCTCAATATGAAGCACACCTAAATCCTTCATAGAATAAAATATTTTTTCAAGAGCTTTTAAGGGATCACTTAGGTGCTCGATCATATGATAAGATACAACTACATCTTCACTTTCAAGATCTAGATGCTTTGAGCAATCATTGAAATCATATTTAAAAACCTCATAACCTAGCTCTTTTCCTGTAGCAATATTGATATCAAGAACATCGAAACCACGAACTTGCATTCTATGTGTGTCTTTGTAATATTTTAAAAGTTTAGGAACCCTAAAGCCAAGCTCAGCAAATTTTGCACCCGTTTCAAGCAATCGAAGATGATCTGTGACTTCAAGGATACCGTGAAGCTCTCTGATGCGGAGAGCATCTTGATCAGTTACATCTCGAGTGAGCCTGTTTGTCTCCTCGATCATTTCATCATAGTCTTTATCTTCTCTTAGGAAGGTTGATCCGCCTCTAGCAGCTTGCAAGATCTCATACTTTTCTTGATCTTTCTTAAAGTAAACCTTCCTTGTTCCGAACTCATATTCAACATCTCTTAAGTCAAAATAATCTTCGTGACCATCCCTTAGCTGCTTTGTTAAACCTTCCTTGTTCGCTTTGACCTGCTTCATTACAAGGGATCTTAGTATATTTTTTTCGGTTGCATCTCGCTCAGAAAGAATAGGTTTCTCACAAGGCCAGAAAATATTAAGTCTAGAATCATTCCAGCGCATAGAAAACTGGTCGTCAACATCAGGATAGCTGCCAGGATATGCCCACTTATAATTGACAATAGAAAGGTCACTTAAAACATAAAATGCACACCCAAAACCCGGTGGTATAAGCAGCATCTTTCTATTTTTATCACTGAGGATTTCCCAGTCCCATTTTTTGTAAGTTGGCGAGCTTTCTCTACAATCAACAACAACATAATAAACTTCACCGTAAGTACACGACATCAGTTTCCAGGATTTTTCGTCTCCGTGGATACCCCTAAGAACATTGTTTCTTGAAACAGAAACTTTATCTCTTACAAAATCGAGGTCTTTTCCAAAATAATCTTTAAACTCTTCGTTATTCCACGTGGTATAAAGCTCGCCTCGATGGTCTTGAAAAGATGTAGGCGTATAAGATTCTACCTCTTTGAAAATACCTTTTTTCACTAGCTAGTCTTCCTGTAAAAAGCTTTTAACTTTTTCAAATATAATTTCAGTAGAGAGACCATTTGTATCAAGCAAATGATCGCGGTCTCCGTTTTCAAAAATAAATCTTTCTGGTAAGCCGAGGCGTAAGATTCTTTTTTGTGCATTCTGATCTGATAATACCTCGCAGACTGCAGATCCAAATCCGCCTGCCAAAGTCTGCTCTTCTAGTGTGACAATATTATCGTATTCACGGAGTCTATTCACAAAGAACTCTTGGTCGATTGGCTTTATCTTCCATAGATCTATGACTGACGCTTCAAATCCATTTTCAATGAGCTTTTCCCATGTTCTAACTGCTCTTCCTAGCATGTATCCGCTACTAAGAATACACGTTCTCGAAACGCCTTCTTTACGCGGTTCACTAAGACCGGGCCTGACACAATACATGCCTACATTATTACTGTATCCATCTTTGTAGTTGGACTCAACCTCTTGGGCGTACTTTCTTTCAAGCCTAATATATCTTAGTTTTGGCTCTCTGATCGTCAGATCTACAAGATCACTAATTATGTTCCCGTTTGCAGGGCAATAAACTTCAATACCGTTAATTGATCGCATGTAAGCGATATCTTCGTTTGGCTCGTGTGCTGGGCCTGCAGGAGCATATCCCAGGCCTACACCATTACCAAGAATAGTTATTGGATTATCACCCATTGCGCAAGAATATCTTACTTGCTCAAAGCATCTAGCTGCCCATGCTGCCATAAAATAGACATAAACTTTTTTACCTGCTGCAGAAAGTCCTGCTGCAACGTTTATAGCATTTTGTTCAGATATTCCTGCGAACAAAAACTGATCTGGGAGATCTGATCTCCACCTGTCTAGGGATGGTGCTCCCATGTCAACAGAAATCAGCATAATATCTTTATCTGTCTGTGCCTTTTCAAAAAGGGCTGTAAGGAAAACGTCTCTTTGTGCAATCATGATAGATCTTTCCGGCCAACAGCTATGTCTTTTTCATCCTTAGGAATGATTGTGTGGTACTGCCAAACACCTTCCATGTAACTTACACCTTTACCCTTGACTGTATTAGTGATTGTTACTGCGGGCTTATCTAGATTATCCCTAGAAAAAGCAGATCTCATTTCATCAAAATCATGACCGTCAACTGTCATAACATCAAATCCAAAGCTTTCAAACTTCTTATCAAGCGGATCAAGTTTTAGCAGTTCTTCTGTTTCTCCTAAAATTCCTAATCCGTTTCGATCAACAATTAAGTGAACATTTGTAAGATTGTGATGAGCAATAAAAATAAATGTTTCCCAAGCTGATCCTTCGTAAAGTTCTGCATCACCTAGTATCACATAAATTTTTCTATCCTGCTTAAACCCTAGGCCGGCAGCATATCCTACGCCGTTGCCCAAAGAGCCTCCGACAAAGTGACAACCGGGTATAGACTGGTCAGAGTGCAATCTTAATATACCTTCAGGTGTACAGTATTTTTCAAGCTCATCTTTTGGAAAATATCCGAGCTCTGAAAGCACAGGATAAACTGCAGGTGAACCGTGAGCCTTACTAAAAATCAAAGCATCTTTACTATGATCAAAATAAGTTTCTGGATCGTTATACAGAGAGTTTACTATATCTACACAAGATAGGCAGCTAGCCAAATGACCGAACTTCGACATAATCTTAAATTCAAATATTTGTTGCCTATAAAGCTTTGATTTTTCTTCTAACTTTTCATTCATTTTAATCGCCCAGGATCTGCCTTTTAAGCTTTAGTTTGGTCATTTTCTCAATGTTTTGGCGTGCTTTTTTGCCGAATTTTTTCTCAACTTTTTCCAGAAAGGGGACATGAGTATGGTAAGTTGTAAATGCATCATCTCTAAATTTTACTATCTCTTCAGAAGTCAAGAATTCTGTAGGAAGGGGAATAGTATCATATGCAAGGAAAGAATATCCTGAATAATCTTTGGGTAGCTTAAAATTTGTATCCAGGGCAATTTTGTATAGAAGACTTCCCGGAAGTGCCATTGAAGGATATGCATTCCAAGCTAGCGTGCACAACTCTATACTGAGATCTAATGTCTTTTGCATTGTTTCAATACTGTCCTTGGGAAGCCCAAAGATATAATTAGCGATGATCTCGATGTCGGCATTATGAACTTTTTCAACTACTTCCCTAATGTTGATATCTTTGAATTTTCCCTTTGTAACCTCTAGTCTGACATTTTGGTCCGCAGCCTCGATCCCTAGGCACAACCACTTGATTCCGGCTTCTCTGACTACTTTTAAATCTTCAGGCCTTCGAATAGTATCGATTCTTGAGTAAGCCCACATACGTAGATCTTTACCATATCCTCGCTCCTTTAAGAGCTTGCACAACGGGAGGTAGTACTTTCTATTAAGCAGGAACATTTCATCACTAATTCTAAGCGTTCTGACACCCAGTTGATAAAGCTTATCAAATTCATTTATGATGAAGTCAGGCGACCAGAATCGCATACCAGCATAATTTGAAGAAATTCCAATTTCCTCGTTATCACTTCTGTTAATCATATTGATCATGCAGAATGAGCACGTAAAGACACACCCTAGGCTCGTATAAATTGCAGCAAAGGGTGTTCTTTTATCCTCATCATATTCGGCATGCCAATAGGGCGACCTGTAAAGATCCAGAGGGTTTTTGTCATAAGGAAGAAGATCCCATGCATAGCCCGGAAGGTGCTCATCCATCTTTTCTTGAGGGACAACTTTTTGCGGAGGTGTTAAGTGAGGCTTTCCTTCTTTTAGAAAACCAATACCTTTTACTTTTTCAAGCTTAGACTTATCTGCGAGATCATCAACCTCAAGCAGATTCCACAAAGAATAGACACCCTCATTCAAGAAGATAATGTCAAAGGATCTTTCATCACTTAAGACTTGATAAGGAAGTGACTGAGCATGAGAGCCAACTATTCCTATAGTGGTTTCTATCTTTTCTTTTTTTATAGCTTCAGAAAGATCGACTGCGCCTGTCATGTTAGTAGTTCCTGAGTTTGGATTCTGGCCGTAAACTACAAAGCATACTAACTTTGGTGATATCTTCTTAATTCTTTCGCATGATTCCTCTTGTGAAAGCCTCTCTGCATCAGCATCAAGTATATCAACACTGTAACCTCTAGACCTGCAAGACTGCGCTAATAAAAGAGCCCATGTAGGGGTTTCAATTGCTGCATAGTCCTTTGCTAGATCTTGATAAACTTTTTTTGAACTGTTTGGATTTACAAATAAGACATCCATGATTTTCTCCGTTATTTTTCTAAATAGCTATCTAGTTAAAAATGCCCCACTTTTTTCAACTTTTTCTCTCCAGTATTCTAACAAATCTTTCATTGTTTGTTCAAAACTGATCTTGGGCTTCCAGCCTGTGTGATTTGTGAACTTAGTCGTATCTGGGACTTGAAGATTTGCGTCGATAGGCCTTAGTCTTTCAGGATCGATCTGGACTTCGATATCATCCCTCGTAGAGCAGCTTACTAAATACTTGAGCATATCACCGATAGTGCACGTATAATTTCCACCGATATTGTAGTATTCTCCTCCAGTCGGGTTTACTGTTACTAGCATATGATAAGCACGAACTGCATCGCGAACATCAGCCCAGGTCCTTAAAGAATCTAAGTTGCCAACTTTTATGACAGGATCTATTAATCCCTTTTCTATCATTGCAATCTGCTTAGCAAATGTTGACTCTGCAAAGACGTCTCCCCTTCTTGGGCCAGTGTGAGTAAACATCCGAGTGGTCATCACAGGCATCTGGTAAGCTTCTGCGTAATATCTACCCACCAAGTCTGTGCCTACCTTAGAAATAGCGTAAGGTGATGCTGGATGAAACGGTGCTTCCTCGTTAATCGGCAAATATTCAGGTGGAACTTTACCAAAAACCTCAGAAGATGCACAGACATGAACGATCGGATTAATTGACTCATGCCTAATTGCTTCTAGCAGTTTTGCTGTTCCTAGGATATTAGTATTCAAGGTATCTATCGGAGCGGTGAAACTAGTCTGAGGATATGACTGCGCTGCTAAATGAAAGACATAATCAGGTGTATGCTCAGCTAGACATTTCTGGATTGAAGACTGGTCGTTAAGATCTCCAAAATTTAAATAGATTCTGTCTTTATTGTTGATCCTCGTGAACAAATGGGCTATGTTGTCAAGAGAATCATTCCATCTTAAAAAACCTACTATGTTCCAGTCAGTATTTTCTAATAAGTAATCAGAGAGGTGAGACCCCACCATCCCTGCTATACCTGTGATCAAAGCTGTTTTTGTCATTTTATTTTCCTAGTAGTTTCTGCAATGTCCATAGAAAGAATCTGTCGATAGAGGTAGCTTGGTGACACCCTCGGGCGAAATAGCCTCTCTAAAAGATGCTTTAAGCTCTTCGTAATTCTGAGGGCTGAAAAGCAAAAAGTTAGGATTTTTTTCTGTCTTGCTTTTTATCACCTCAATATTGGTACTTTTATTTGACTCTGCACACCAAATATTTTGGGATACAGACATGAATACTCTTTTGAGGCCTATTCTCCGGGCTCTTGCACTTAAATAATTTATTGATCTGTGCGGATCCTCTGGATCACTTAGGGTCAAAGGCCCTAATCTTTCATAAACTTTCTTGCTGCACAAAAGGTTAGGGTCCCACTTAGTATATTCTGTAACAAAGTAATCTATGTCATCAAGCGTCTGGATTAAGCCGACATGATTATTGCCTTTAGTGTGCTTATACTGCGGCAAAGTTGAGAGAGAAACCATAGTATTGTCTTCGCCCTCGTGCTGGATAACTTTGACATAATCACCTAGAACGTCACCTTCCACGCAGAACTGATTATCTTCAGCGATAAACGCATAATACTGACCTGTTGACGCCCGCAAGGCTTCTCTGGTAGCATCTTGGTAGCATGTGTACCAAGGCAAGTCTTCAGGATAAGTGAGAAAAAGCAAATTCTTGGTTATGCTGACGCCATCGTGTTTTTTTGTGTCTGTTATAGTTCCGTCAAAGTTTACAAAATTATCATTAAAGTTAATTTTTTCAAACCACTCTCTAGTCTCACTTATTCCCGCAGATTCTATTAAGATAATCTCTACATCGGGATAATGATTGCACAACAATATCGATTTAAGCAAGTTTTCAATCAAGGGTGTGTAATCTAATTTACCTGAGTGTATTGCGATAGAAACTCTTTCATTTGCCATGCTATTTTATTCCTTCCTCTGCAAGGTCTTTTTTTGTAATTGGACGTGTTCCAAAATACCCTACAACAATTGCAGCACATTTGTTAGAAAAACCAATTGCTTCCTTCAAGTCATTTCCATTTCTTATGAATCTATGAGTCAAAGACGCCAAAAATGCATCTCCGGCTCCACAAACATCTCTGTGGCCATGCATATCTGAGACTTTTGTCTCATAGGGGAGGAAATTCTCACCATCGTATTCTGCTCCGTGAGAGCCTAGTGTTGTTATAAGCTTAGATTCTTGAGGCATGTTTTTAACTTGAGATTTCTCATGCTGATTTATTTTTATTACTGCGCCTGAATAGCATCTTAAGTCAGTTTTTTTAGAATCTACGAAAATAGGAATATTTCTGTGGGTGAATCTGCTGCAAATTTTTAAAGATTTAAGGAAGCTTAAAAATCCTTTATCATAGTCTGATATTACGAGAGCATCGTACAGATCCGGATTTATTTTTTGAATCTGGGCAGCGGATACCTGATCTACGGATTCTTCTTCATCAACCCTTAGAATATGCTGTGATGATCTTTCATCTACATATCTTGTCTTTTTGATCATGCTTTCGTTTGTGATAACGTCCACTTCATTACCTAGATTCCTAAGGCTTTCAGCGACATTGAGCGACATTCCAGGGAATACTTTTCTCCTGGATTCTTGAAATACAGGAACAGGAGCTTCAGGGCTTAAACGATCGCAATTTCCAAACACATAGATGTCGGAACAGCTGTCACCCACCACCAGAATCTTGTATAGCTTTTGTTGTGGAATATCCTGGGACATACTCAAAAATTCTCACTTGACATAAGTCATTACCGACCACATCTTCTTCATTATAATCACCGCCCTTAACAATTACATCAGGACGGACTTTTTTCATTAAATTATAAGGCGTATCTTCAGTGAACACTAAGACTTTATCTACATATTCTATTGCTTCCAAGATAAATTTTCTATCTTTCTGGCTGAATATGGGTCGCTGGTCACCTTTCAGTCTTTTTACACTTTCATCACTATTGATACCTACTATTACTTTGTCGCCTAAGCTCCTGCAGTATTTCAAGAGCTCTATGTGACCTCTATGAAGAATATCAAAGCAGCCATTTGTAAAAATAATCTTATTGCTCATTACTACCTAGAAAAAGCTTTATATCTTCCAGTGAACTGGCATCTTTAGAGTTTAAAGCTTTGTCATCAATGAGGACATCGTAGGAAGCTTTTCCCATAACAAGTTGGTGATGATTCACACCCCAGCTATCTAGCTGTTTTTTTGTCAAGCTGTACAGTACGTCATATACTTTTCGAACGTCATTATTGAATGTGTTCATGCCTCTTGCAGTATAGACTGTAATATAATTTCCATCATCAAAAAGCCTGTTGACTATCTCGACAACATTGGGATCTGGATAGCAAGTCAGATATTTTTCTGGCCCACCTGATTCAGTCTTTCTATGACAAATTACACCGTCTAGATCAAAAGCAATATTCATGATCTTTTCATTCTTTCAATTAATGCAAGATATCTTCCTACTGATTCTTCCCATGTTCCAGGGGTGACTACATTTGCAATATCATGAGTCTTTAGCAAGAGATCAATTAACTGTTCGCTATTTTGGAACGAAAATTTACTTCCTGCAAACTCAGTAGCTCCGCCGCCCTCAGCATGAACTATAGTAGGAATCTCGCAAGCCAGGCTTTCTAAAATGTGGTTTGGTCCTGGATCAAATCTAGAACCGCTCACATAAACATCATATCGTGAAAGCTCTTCGCCTAAAGAAGCTCCATAAAGCGGACTGATTACTTTTGAATGCTTGAAATCTGTAGAAGTTCTTCCGATGTAAGTAAAAGTAAATCTATCATCTTCCCCGACTAGCGCATCTAGGAACTCATAAACATCAGTGCCTTTCATTCGATTGTCTGACCAGTGATGGGCAACGATATTTACTTTTCCATTCTGTATCTTTTCTCTTTTTCGAAAATGTTCCTTATTAACACCGTTATAAATGACAGCAACATCTTTGCAGTTCCATCCTCGACTGAGATGATAATCCTTCATCCAGTGGGAAACAAAAACAGTCGTATCTGTTACACTGCTTGCCTGCCTGAGAATATCGTCTACATCGCTGGTATTTTTTCTAGCATCGCACTCATTAACTCTGTGAATTAACTTGACACCCGGGTTGGTGTTCTTATATTGTGCTATCTCATTAATTGATATCCTGAGATCGTTATACCTGGGATCTTGGACAAAAATTACATCAATGTTGTCTTCAAGCTGAAATGTAACTTCGTGGCCTCTTAGAGAAGCAGACTCGCAGAAAGCCTTGACAAATAAATTGCCGCCACCCCATGGGCCTTCAACAGGCTTTCTGTTGATCAAGATCTTCATTTAATCTTATCGCGTCAAAAGAACCTGGCCGTAGTCGATCTCATCGTCAGAATAACCACGATCATCTAAGAAGATTCTTCTATCCATAATGATGAGCTCTTTTGAGTCGTCCTCAATCTGGTCTATAAGATTTGAGCACTCAATATCTTTTTGAACTTTTCCTGGGAGGTGATAGTCATCAAAAATTAGGAAATTATTATATTTGTCCTTGCAGAGTTCCCAGTCTCTCTTTGTAGCAGCGTATGTATGATCGCCATCGATGTAGATTAGATCATATTTTTCATTTGCCTGCTTTTCATCTGCGAGGAATTCTTGACTTTTGCCATTGATGAACCTAATCATACTGAACCAATCCTTCGGGCAAGATTTAGCAAGGTTATTAAGAAAATCTTCATTTAGATTGGGATCTACAGTTACAATACTTCCTCCGCCGTTTTCAGAAAGTGCAAATGCGGCACACAAACAGCTATAGCCTCTACCGAATCCGACCTCAAGGTAGGACTTTAGGTTGTATTTCCTGATGAGGGTGTAAATCAATAAACCTCTTTCATAATTGGGCCTAAAGAATGCGCCAACATTATTATAAAGATCTGTTCCTGGATCGCGACGCTTCTTTGCTGTCATCTCTCCAATCTGATCAAAGTCTCCAAGCTTTAGATCATCGATGTTAACACCGAGTTGCTTAAACTTTTCCCTTATGTGAATTTTATTTATGTTGCCCGTTCTTTCGGGAATTGATTCTGCAGTTGGTCCTGCAGGCTCGGTATTAAAAGATATTAAATTGGGGGCCACTTAATCGCCTTTCGCTATTCTAATTGAGTCTTCTTCAAAATGCTGTGTTGAAAATTCAAACAGCACTGTATCTTCAAGTGCTTTCATTTGGTGCACCAATCCTCTTATAATTTCTTTACTATCGCCTGCAGAAAGTATGACTTTAGATACATTATCTGGTTCATCCAGGTGATAAAAAGTGCATTCTAATTTTCCGTCTTGAAGGTAAAAAGTTTCTTTCTTTTTTTCATGATAGTGGAGGCTGCACTTCTTGCCTTTTTTAAAATAAAGAAGCTTACCGCAATACTCCTCGTCATTGTGAATCCAGAGCTCATATCCCCAGCCCTTTTCCACTTTTTTCATCAAGTCTGTATTTTTATCAAGAATATTCATTTGCTTAGATTTTTAATATCGCTATCAACCATTTTTTTAACTAAGACTTCAAAGGTAGTTTTGGGCTTCCACCCTAAGACCTTTTCTGCTTTTGAATAGTCACCTCTAAGAACTGCAACCTCTGCAGGTCTCATAAATTTAGGATCCTGTTTTACAAAATCTTTCCAGTCGGTAATTCCTGCATGATTAAATGCGACATCTAAAAAGTCTCTAATTGAATGCGTTTCATTAGTAGCAATTACAAAATCATCAGGGGTTTCCTCCTGGAGCATCATCCACATTGCCTCAACATAGTCGGGAGCATATCCCCAGTCTCTCTTAGAATCTAGATTCCCTAAAGTAATATGATCTTTAAGGCCGAGATGAATTCTCGCTACACCGTCTGATATTTTTCTTGTTACAAACTCCAGGCCTCTTCTTTCTGATTCATGATTGAAAAGTATTCCTGAGACTGCGTACATGTCGTAAGACTCTCGATAATTTTTAGTAATCCAGTGTCCGTATAATTTTGCTACGCCGTACGGGCTTCTTGGATAGAAAGGTGTTGACTCCTTTGCCGGGTTTTCTACCATTCTTCCAAACATTTCAGATGTACTAGCTTGATAAAACCTAGCTTCAGAGTTATTTTCACGTAAAGCCTCTAAAACACGAAGAACACCCAAGCCCGTCACATTAGATGTTTGCTCAGGAGTATTCCAGCTTTCTCCTACAAAAGACTGGGAACCCAGGTTATAAACCTCATGAGGATTACATTCTTTTAAAACTCTTACTAGTGAGTTCTGATCTGTCAAATCCCCAGATAGAAAGTTTATCTTTCCTTCTAAGTGATGTGTGTTAGCTCGATTCTTTGTAGATGATCTTCGCTCCATCCCAAAGATTTCATAGTTCTTTTCAAGGAGGAAATCTGACAGGTGACTTCCATCCATTCCATTGACGCCCGTAATAAGAGCTCTTTTTTTCATTTTAACACACTCTCAAATATCTGAAGATAGTTGTTCTTATGTAAGACTATACTGTAATCCTGGACATTTTGATAATTTTTTTCAACACTGTCATCGTCAGGCATAAAAAGCTCATTCGGTATATCAACTACACATCGAGGCTCCAGAACTGCATCAGCAATTCCAACATCTCTAGAAATTATGGGTACTTTCATCGAGGCGGCTTCCAGCACCGCTTGAGGTCCACCTTCAAATCTAGATGCCACAACATATAAGTCACAAGCCCCATACATAACACGAAGCTTCTCAAGAGGAACTTTTTCAAAAAATGTGAAAGGTATTTCGGCGGCTTGAAGTCGATCTATGACATACTCTCTTCTCCAGCCCCCTAAAAGAACATGAATATCCTTCTCATCCTTTATTTTTTCAACATAGTCACAAAAGAGATCTGGGCCTTTTTCTAGCTTAGGATTTCTTGTTCCGGCTTCTGTATCTCTCTGGAACGAACCTATGATAAACTTGTCATCAGGAAGCCCGAGCATATCTCTGCATTGAGATTTATCTGCAGGTTTCCAGCAATCTGGATCGTACCAGTAAGATGAGACATAAATGGGTTTGCTTGTAAGCTGTTTTACAATCTCGGCCGTCTTAATGTTAGGGGTATGGTATGCATCTACAAACTGATCTCTGATTTTAAAATCTCTAATTTTAGGTTCGTCAAATTTATCAGGAACTATGTGATGCACAGTTAAGACAACTTTCTTAGAGTTTAAGATGTGCATAGGGACGTGATTCCAGCACCAGCCTGCTAGTAACCAAAGTACGTCAGCTTCTTGAATGCTTTCAGTAGTCACATCCGGGCAATATTTCTTCCACTCTTCTGCAATTCTATCACAAATCCAGTTTTCTTGAGGGGCAAGAACAAAAACTTTCACTTTAAAAACTCCTTAAAGAATAAGAGGTAGCTATCAGCTACATCCTTAATGTCAATGGACTTTACTATTTCAGGTAATGGACATCCCAGACTGAAGTCTAGGGCGGGTGGTTCATACAGCTTAAAGGGCTTAAAGTCCCATTCCATATCTTGAACTATTACAGAATTAATTCCTGCGATCTCTTTTGTTCCGCCTGATGAACTACATATAATTTTGCAACCTGCAGCTCTGGCATCAACTACGACATTTGGGCAGTGGTCCATCAAGGCAAGGTGAATAAAATACTTGGATCTCTTGTAAAGAGAAATAAGCTGGTCCCATTCAAGATTTCCTGCATAAAAAATTCTTTCATGCTGAGCGTCATAATCTGGATTGGCGCCTGCAATCACTAGGCAGTCGTTCGGTTTGCTAAATTCTAGAAAATACCTTACATTTTCTTTAAGCCTCTTGTGAGGCCGCCACGAAGAAGCGCAAGACCAAACGTTTTCAAATCTATCAATAACAGGATGAACTAAGGGTGCTATTTTTTTAATAACATCTAAGTCTGCACCGTTATTGATTACTACAGATAGAGGCTTTTCACCAAAATATCTTTCAGATAAAGACTTGTTGAAATTAGATTGAAAGATTACCCCTGCTGCAATGTCATATGTCTGTTTTATTTGAGCATTTAGTGATTTCCAATCTTGATCAGAATTAAAGTATATTCCATCAAGTCTTTGTATTATTGGAATGCCAATATCCTGTGATGACATAATAAAAGATAGCTGGATATCTGAATCTATATTTTCATTTACTGCGTGTTTTCTCTTTATAAATTCTCCTGCTAGCTTTCGTGCAAAGCTATTAGGTCCTGATGAAGAGCTAAAGTCAGCATTGTCAAAAAGTATTTTCAATTTACAAAGCCGCGCGCTCTAACAAAATTTATTGTAGATATCTGCTCTCGCTCACACCAATTTCTTTCTTCAGCGGGTATGGAAGAAGAATCGATATTATAAAGGTAACACACTTCGGGAACGTATTCATGTTGTGAAGCAACGTACATCAAAGGTAGCATCAGAGCTTGATCATAGCCACGTTTAAACCAGTTACCTTTTCGATCTTGAAAGTTTTTATCGCTTACCTTTCTAAGAAGGGAAGATCTAAAAGTTCTAAGGTGAGATGATTTCCAAGTCCAAAAATATGGATTTACTTCATTGGGTATTGGGCCTGATATGTTCATTCCGTTAGTGTCCCAGCGATGTGCAGTCCAAACTACATCATTACCACGACCGTAAGCTCCAGCTAAAATACTTGCTGCATTGGAATTGCAAAGTGAATCGTCGCCATCAATGACAGCAATGATAGCTTCATCATTTTCAAATTTTCGAGCATGCTCTATAATGTTCTTTAAAGCGTACTTTTTATCTGAGTTCTTGATGATTGAAAACGCTTCATCATCTTTAAGAGTTTCTTGAAGAAGATTCCAGGTCCCGTCGCTAGAAATATCATCTATGATTATGCATGACCAGTTATTGTAATCTTGATCTTTTATTGACTTGATTAGCGCTGGAATATTTTTTTCAATATTATAAGACGGGACAATAAAGACTATTTTTGGTTGGTCCACTGATTCATCACTTCTGGCATACTTTTTTCGCAAGTTATGTGTTCAGTAGTATCTTTACCGTTCCACTTTTTATGCCAAATCCATCCACCTAATTTATTTTTCATTTCTGCTGCTCGCAGTTTGATCATTTCTTCATCTACTTCTGACCAAGCGCAGTCAAACATCATGTTATTTTCAGGTGTATCTTCTTTACCTTCGTTGTAAAGTGATTTCCAGTGCTTGCCCCAGTAATCTCGGTAAGTCTTAATTTTTCGCTCTAAGTCCCACCAAGAAAAGTGGTAAACAGGAGGGAATGCATTGACTACCTGATTGTACCACGACTGGTATGATAGTTTTGCTTCTAGGTTTACGTTAACTTGCTGTCTAACATTATCCACATCCTGGGTATAGAAACTTCCGCAGGGAACAACGTTGAAATCGTCAGACCTAATGTAGTCACAACCATCGGATCCAGGAAGGGAATACACGTGGCCGCTTTCGTCGAATCTTCTTAAATTTGCAGGAATACCATGGGTTATATGAGGTTTGTTTCGACTGATTCTCCACTTCCAGGGATATACATCAGCTCTAACTTTTTCGGTGCCGCCCCAGTACTCAATTATTGGCATTGCAATTAAATCAATATTATTGGGGAAGTTATCACATATTCCTCTTACTTTGTCGTAATCGTTTTCATGAACAACTTCATCACAATCTTGTTGCCAGCAAAAATCTCCGGTACATATTGATCTAGCTAAAGCCTTTTGAAGACCGTCAAAAACTGCGAATCTTTCATGACTCCAGTCTCTTGCTTCTTGATGAATAATAAGCTTTGCTTCTTTTTCTGACCACCCTACTAATTCTTCCCATGTACCATCTTTTGAACCACCGTCGACGACTACAACTTCATCGCAGAATCCGAGGAGAGATTTAATGCACTCCCTCCAGGGATAATTTTGTTCAATGCAATCTTTTGTAGTGGTGTACCCACTGAGAGTGCCTGAAAAAGACATATCGTTTTTAAGGGCATTCCAGAATCTATCTCTTGCAGCATAAAGATAGGATTCAGTGTCTTCCAGATTATCGGTATTAAACCAGAGCTCATTTTTATGTTGGACATTTTCATTAAGAACTAATTCGCAGCCCAGTAGCTTTGCTTCAATAACTAACCTTGGGCATGTATCGCCTCCCTTTGGAAGGAAAACTAGACCTTTGCTGCTGGCAAGCTTATCGAGACATTCTTGATATGGTATACCCCAGACCAATTCATACTCTAGATTATTTTCCTTGCAGTAATCTTCTGCATCTGAAACACCTTTGACCCAAGAATTAGAGCCAATTACTATCCACTTTTCAGATCTATTGTTTTCGTATTTTGATCTAAGCACCTTCATGTTTAAGAAAAAGTCTTCATCAAAAACGGAGGATAGTACAACGTTAGGGCGATCGGCTAAGAATGGAAATCTCTTGTGATACAAATCCATTTGAGTTTCAGACATCCACCACAGGGACTTTGCACCTTGGTAAAGTGCAGATACAAGTTTTCCGTGAACATGATCCTGACAGTCACATTCAGTTTTTTCAATCTCTAAGTGTTTCTCAGGCGACCTATATCTGCAAAACTTATAGTCATATTCCACAATTGAATATTTCATGTTTGCGACGATGGTAGGAATGAGCTTGTAATCCATCTGCGAGAAATTACCAAAGACCCAAAACTTATCGTGGCCTTGCTCTAAGTTCTTAACAGTTACTTCTTTAGATCTTAGCTTAAAGACTAAAAAAGGAGATGATTGTATCAGGGCTTCAGACGTAAGTTCTGCGCCACCAACATAATCTTCAACAAAGTTATCTGATACAAAAACAACTTTGCACTCGTTTGGTATTGTTATTTGCTTTGTTCCGCCAAAAATATTAGCTCCGAAATCCATGAGATTCCTCCGGTTGAATATAGTCTAGTAAATTATAATCAACAGATTGAGAAATTTATAGGATTTCTGCACCTAAGGTGGCTAGCTCTGATCTTTCACCTTTTAAAAGGGTTACATGAGCTGCAATATCGTAGTCTTTAAATTTTTCCACTGTGTAGCTTAAGCCGTTTGAAGTGGCATCTAAGTAAGTGTTGTCAATTTGATCAACATCACCTGTTAGAATTATCTTAGTATTCTCTCCGACCCGGGTGATGATGGTCTTAAGCTCATGTGTTGTTAAGTTCTGAGCCTCATCAATTATAATGATCGCATCTGATATAGATCTACCTCTGATGTAGGTTATAGCTTCAATCTCTATCTTTCCGCTTTCGATGTACATGTCCAGGGTGTCGTTGTCATCTCCGAAAAGGTAGCGAAGATTATCTCTAATAGGTGCAATCCACGGTGCCATTTTATCGTAAATGTCTCCGGGAAGATATCCGATATCTTTTCCTACTGCCTGTACGGGACGTGATATTACAACTTTTTTATACTTGCTATTCTTGGAGAAAGATTGTTCTAATGCTGCAGCAGCTGCAAGAAGAGTTTTTCCGGTACCTGCTTTTCCTACAAGGGTAACCAGCTTAATGTTATCATCAAAAAGTATATCAAAAGAAAACTTCTGCTCTTTGTTTCTAGGAACAAGACCCCAAGTGCTTTTAATTTCTGGGATGAGCCTAAGGGTGTTTGTCTTTTTCATGTATCTTACTATTGCTGAACCTTGGCCCGATACCTCATTTTTCATTACGATGAATTCATTTGCGTAGATCTCACCCTCTGCAATTTCGTCAGGAACTGGTATTTCTCGCTCAATGTAGACTCTATCTACCAGCGACTGTGTCGCGTCGAACCTTCTTACTCCTGTGTAAAGGCCTTCCGATTTTTCAATTATCTTGTGCTTATTGAAGTCTTCACAATTAATTCCAAGGGCATCACATTTAACCCTTACATTAATATCCTTCGTGACTAATACTACTTTCTCTTTATTGGTTTCTTGAAGGCACTTGGTCATTGCCAAGATCATATTATCAACAGTTGATAAATCTAAATCTGTTGGGAAGGGGCAAGTCATCTTATCACTACTTAAAATAGCGAGGGTCCCACCATTGTCTAAAATTATCCCTTTATCAAGTGAACCTTTCTCTCTGAGTTTATCAAGTAAGCGTACAGATCGACGAGCATTTTTACCTACTTCATCAGGTCTTCGCTTATGTCGATCCAACTCTTCTAAAACAATTAGAGGAATGATTATATTATTATCATCAAAGGACAGCAGACAGTCTGCATCATAAAGAAGGACATTAGTGTCTAGGACAAAAGTCTTTTTCATAATGTTTCTCGGGTTAGAACTATGAATAATTTATTAGAACAAAAATGTTTTGACGCACACTCGGCTAAAAACATTTCCTGTCGGAAAAAAGAGTGCAAAAACTGGATTAAATGCGGTAAAGACTTAAACTGCGTCTTAATAAGCGCAAAAAACGGTCCGAAAACCTTACAAGAAATCGGTGAAGTATTTAGCCTGACAAGGATGAGAATATGCCAGATAGAAAAAAGTATATTGGGCAAGCTTAAGTCTTCCCTTCCTGATTAAATATCTTTCTTAAAACTTATTTTGTTAAACAATGGTGGAGCCGGCGGGAATCGAACCCGCGTCCGCAACCTTCAATTATAGGGATTCATTCACAAGTTTAGCTGGTTTTTGGCTCCAGCAAGCACATCTCAAAAAATGCTTATTTTTAAAAGGAATAAGCAAACCTTAGATCAATCTCAAGCAACTTTCTGTTTATTGGCTGTTGCCGCCTCAAGAGGGGTCAGGTTTTTAAGCCGCCATCTCCATGTTAAAATCGTCATTTGCGATTATTTTTTTGTGCCTTTTTACCTGGCCCGGCACCTCCAGGACTTGCATCACCTAAACATCCGACCACGTCGATACCATGTCGGCCCCAAAAAGACTAGTCTTTACCATCGTCTAAAGAAGTTTTAACTAAATCTGCTGCTGCGTTCTTTAAAAGACGCAATCCTTTGCGTGCACGTGTTCCTGCACTCTTATTACCACGGGCATTTTTGTGAATATCCAGCTCTAAGCTCTCTACGAGAACTTTCAATTCTTCCCACTTATCTATTACCTTGCTCATATCTACTTCCTTTTCTTGCAGCTATTGATCTAAAGATACAGAACGATCATATTCATTACGTATGACGTCGTTTAACTTTCCAATGTACCCTGTATTTCGCAGAGTTTTAAATATTAAATTTTCTTCAGCAAATTCACCTTTTCTTTCTAGCCCTGATTTTCTCATTTTCATGATCTTATCTTTGGTGACTTCTAAAGATTTTCTTTTGTCCTCTAAGCCTACCAGGTAGTCTATTCTATCCATAATATCCTTTGATTTCTTAAGGATGTACTGTTCGTCGATCTCTGGATTGGCTCTGTGAGGGACTACAAGCCACTTGTTTCTTAAAACAGAGTAAACACCTGTAGAATGGTGGGGCTCCTTAGAATCTTGTGCATAGAGTTCAACGTCGTGATCCCTAACCTTTATGTCATGCGTATCATTCCATATTCTACGCTTAGCATTAAAGAGGTCTTGTACCAATTCGCCTTCAGGTCCCAGTGAATTAAAATCAAAAAGTATATGAAGATCTAGGTCACTCTGATCTGTGTAATTATAGTTTGCCATAGAGCCTGTCAGTGTAATATCAGTAAATGTCATCTTAGGATCAATTGACTTAAGAAAATCGTGAGCGATCCTAAGTAGAGCTTTTCTTACTTCTGTCTTGAGCTCTGCTTTAAACTCGCCGCAGCTTGGATCGTCGCAAACGGTATCCCATACGCTGTCATTTAGAATTTTATTCACTCTTATCATTTGAGGTACCTCATTACAGAGTAAATATTAAAAAATATGTATTTTAGCTATCTAGAATGATTTTTGAAGTGGAAATTTTTCCTTCAAGCGGCTTTTCTTCCTGGATTGACCGGTACACATTTCTAAATGCTAACATTTGATTTCTATTTTCTAGTTCCATAGAAAGCAAGTTTATTACCTGTAGTATCTGGGTTTGGGATACACCGAAATTCATTATTTCAGACACGATTTCTCTGCACTTTGAAGAATCTTTTGCCCAGATATCTGACTCTGTTTCTCCGTATTTTTTCACTTTAAATCCTCGCGAGGTTGTAGAAATGAATCACTAGATTCTGTTACAACCTTATATGAATCGTATCCGTTGAAAAATAAAAATTTTGAAGATATCTTGTCATCTGCATCATCAGAAACAATCTTTACTTTTTCACCCCATTTTCGCTCTTGTAATATAAATGCACAGTGCTCCCATGTAGGAAGATCGCAAGAATAGGTTTCTAATAAGTCAGTTACTTTTTCAGGTAAAGATAAAGCGACATCATTTTTTTCTATCAGGGTCCTGTTTTCATCTTTCCCAATCAGTATTTCACTTTTACAGATATCAATTATCTTGTGAATAACACCGCAGTTTGGGCACTGCGATATCTTTTCGACAACACTATCATTTTCCACTACAGAAAAAACAGTAAATTTATGAAATACCGGTTCAGGTCTGCTTCTATACTGGGGTAGTATACAATGACACTGAACTAGATGCTTGACACCTTCATTCATCTCTTATTTTTTTGAGTAACGTTTTAGCGTATTAATCAATTGATCAGATCCTTCTACAAAGCCTTGATCGATTGTGTCTTGAACTAACTTAACAATCCCGGGAATCTTTTCCTGATCAATTGTTAACATATTATTTCTAACAGCTGTATTGAGATTTTTTTCGATCAGCGGCTTCAAGCCCTCGATCATCATTTTAACACTATACGTTACATCTGTATGCATGCTCATAGCACGTACTCCTTTTAATAATCAAAAACTATTGCCTTTTTAATTGACATAAGTTGATTAGATAATTCATACCCAAATTTAATCCCAAGGTAAACAGAAGAAGAGATGTAAGTACCATCTTCGATTACATTTTCTTCTGAAGAAAACCCTACAGTCCCAAATTTTATAATAGATTTTGCAGCTCGAAGACCGTAATCAATTTCCTCTATTAATCCGAACTTTTTCTGAGCATTGTCTTTGGGTAGAGATATCTTTACTTGGTGGCTTGTTAAGCAGTCAATTCTTCTTCTTAGATAATCATCCATGAGGCCGACATCAGCAAGTTTATCTCCTGATCTATCATGATTTCCAATTTTATTTCTTAGATTTGAAACTCTTTCTGACACTGCTTTTGTAGTTTTGCTATTTTTAATAAAGATTTCATCAGAAGTAACTACGATCTCATCGCAAGTCAAATCTAAATCGCTCTCTTTAAAAGATGTTGAAATTGTACCAGTCTGATATCCGTGATAAGGGGTGCCGAAAATACAAGTCATGTCAGGTAAGTCATTCATCGCATCATCATCTTTGCTCGGAGTAGCTATCATAACATCAAATGTGCCGCGGCGATTATTAAGGGCAATTGTCGAGATAACCTCTTGGGAATAACCTAGACATACTATTAGAAGAGGAACTTTTTTCTCTACAATCTTATTGAGAATGCAGTCAATCTCTGATACTTTTTCTATAAAGCCTTCTACTGCTAGGGTTGCAACTCTTTCCCGACTCCATTTAAAATTATTTTCGATCATTAAATTTGGTTCAGGGTCCAAATTAAACTTGTATGCACCACTTGATTCTAAGATAATTTTTCCTGTATTTTCTTCTCGAAAAGATATTTTTCCTGAAGTGCCTGCCAGAGACAAGATTTCATTTAGCATTTCCCCTGTCTTGTTGCTGAAATTATCTTTTAGAAAACGATCTAATTGATCACGCCTCGGGCGCTTCAAGTTACACTGGACATTTTCTAGATATTTTTCTAGTTTCTCTTCTGTGTATTTTGAAATATCTTTCTGTGACATTCCGGAATTTTCTAATCTTTCCATTAGGATATAAAAATGCTGAATGTACTTAATCATTATTGTGGCAGAAAGAGCATGTGATTTTTCAAGATCATGTGCGACTTTAATGATAATCTGCTTAGCAATATTTTCTATTCTGTTTTGAGCATCGTAGCTCATCAGCGTCAATATTGTACTTGAAGATGTTCGAGGTGAATTTCCGACTAAGAAAGCAACTTTTTTGTCTGCATCATGGACAGACAATAAGCTTATCATATTATTTAAGTATTTTTTTATTTCCCAGGAAATTTTTTCCTGATCTACGACCTTAGACTTCATAAGATTCGTTAACTCAGCCATCTCTCCACAAATTATTTGCGGCGAACTTAATCACTTCTTCTGCAGAATTCTCATTATAATTGTAATCATTAATAAGGGTTACAACCATGTCACTGTATTTTTTCTGCTGCTTGTTATCTCTTGACTTAGACTTAGTAACAATTCTTGACATATCTTTAACAGAAGCCATCAGTTTATTTTCAATAGCTTCTTTAAGCGGTGTATATGCCTTCCAGTCAATCTTCTTTTTAGCCCTAAGAAGAGTAAACATATATGTAGTCACATCTGATCTAAAGCCATCTCTTGCTGATCCCGTGATGCCGATATTTTCCTCGATCGACTTCATGAAATTCTCGTCTGGCTCCATCTCTTCACGTGTTACTTGATCTTTTACTCTTGATTTATTGACATAAGCTTCTGCATGGTCAAGGTAGTTGTCAAAGAGTGCCTCAGCCTGTTCTTCATAAGCACTGACAAAGGCTTTTGTGATTTCCATTTCTAGAATTCTCAAGTACTCTTCGTGTAGATCTTTTTGTAGATATTGCAAGTATCGCTCTCTAGCTTCCTCATCAATAATCTGTTCCTTCACTTGCTTGATCAGGGAGTCTCTTACAGAGATGGGCGTCACCATATTTTTATCAGAATCTGAAAGTGCTGAATCGATCGCTTTAGTAATGAAGCGCGTTGAAATACCGGTCATACCTTCATCGCGGGACTCCTCACGAAGGTCTTTGATATCAACCTTCTTGACTCGCCCTTTCTCGATGATGTCCTCGCCGTTATAAATCTTCATCTTTACCAGGGGATCAACTTTACCAGAAGGTTTAAGCCTAGACATAATTGCAAACATCGATGCAACCTCTAGGGTGTGCGGTGCAATGTGGGCATCGAAGTCAGACATTTCCAACATCTTCTGGTAAATTTTTACCTCTTCGTCGAGTTCTAGGCAATAAGGAACATTAACCTTGACGATTCGATCAAGTATAGCTTCGTTTGTATGGGTGGATTTAAATCGGTTCCATTCCGCTTCATTGCAGTGAGCAAGAATCACGCCGTCAAAGTAGATCATGGCGCCTTTACCGGGGGATGGGACTGCCTTCTCCTGTGTTGCGGTGATCATTGTATGGAGGAATTCAATCTCATTCTTAAAGACTTCTACGAACTCAACAATACCTCTGTTACCAACATTAAAGGCCCCGTTCAAGGAAAGCACTCTGGGATCATCCTCGGGATACAGATCCAACTTCGAGATGTCCTCTGAGCCTATGAGAATCGATGTGTCCTGAGTGTTGGCGTCTACGGGTGGCACAACACCTACACCTCTTCTTCCTCGAACTGAGAATGAGGATTGCTTTACTGGGAAATCTTCATACTTTCCATTAAACTCTTCTAAGAGACGATGGCGGCATATTGGACAGAGATCACCTTCAATCTTTGTACCGAGCATTTCCTCGAACTTATCGCGAAGTGAGCGAGGTAACAAGTGCAGAGGTTCTTCTCTAATTGGGCAGCCATCTAAGTGATAGATATTTTCTGCTCTTTCTAGCCCTCTTTTAATGTGCTCAATCAGCGCAGATTTTCCGGCGCCGACTGGACCTAGGAGTAGAAGTACTTGGCGACTTTCCTCGCCTTTCATGGCAGCAGAACTTAAAAAACGCATTACTTTAGCAAGCGATCTTTCCATTCCAAAGAAGTGAGGTTGAAAATAATTGTAAATCTTAGTCTTTTCACTGTCAAAAAGACGTCGACATCTCTCATCTGTTTCATCTAAGACACCTACGCCGTCCTCTGCCAGGACATCAAAAAGTCTTCTATGTGCCAGAGATGCAATCTTTGGATTTTTCTCAACAACTTCTAGGTATTCTAAAAAAGTACCTTTGAAGGATACATCCTTCTTTTCAGATCTCTGCTGGCTGATTAGATCGGCAAATTTAGATTTAGTCATTCGTGATGCTCCGCACTTTCAATAATACACACTAATATGTAGGAGTTTAAATCTCGAAAGGTTCTTCTTCGATAATAGTATAGAACTTAAAATCGTCGCCCCAGAGATCTAAAAGATGATCGCAGACATTATGTGCATAGTCAAGGTCTAAGTCCCTGCCATCATGCTCATGCTCCAAAACTAAAGTTTGATCCTTTTTAAGATCCTTGATGTAAATATTTGGCAGGGAGTTAAGCCCTACATTTTTAATAAGGTCCGATCGGATCTGTTTCCATCCATCTTCATCAGAAATATCATCAATTGTCCACTCCTTCTTCTTTTTGGAATAAGAAAAAAGATTAAGATCTTCACAGAGCTCTTTGTTAAGATACGTTCTGATAAAAGATTCATCATTATGAGATGATCTAGCTATGAAGCATTCTTCTAGGCCTCTATTTTCCTCAATCCATTTAAAGATGGTAAACCCTAGGTGATATGGGTTTATTTTTCCAACCATTGGCCGAAGGACCTGATTGTGAAACTTAAGAAATGATAAGTGAAATTCTTGAGGAAGATCAAGTTCTGACATTATCTTATAGTGCCAGAATGATGCCCATCCTTCATTCATTATCTTAGTCATTGCCTGCGGCATGAAATACATGGATTCTTCTCGAACTATATTGACAATATCTCTTTCCCAGTCGTCCAGGTTTCTAGAGTGTTTACCAATAAATCCAAGAATATCATAATCAGGCTCGAGAGGTATTTTATTAATATTGAAATCTTCAGGAAGATTCTCAGGCTTGAAATTTGCGATATCAACGTAATGCTGCTTTGTTTCTTCATGAGATTTTCGATTGATTCCAAACTCACGATAGTTGTGATATTTCAAAGCATGACAAGCATCAATTATGCGCTCAACTGGTTCCACACCAATGTGAGGATTGTTAATATATTTCTTAATCCTCTTTGCGGCATTTCTAAATCTTGATATTACATTGTCAGCATCAGTATGCTTAAACATCCGATTATTTTTAAAGAAGTCAGAGTGCCCAACACAGTGTGCCATAATAAGAACTTGAAGAGGCAGTGGATTCTCAGACATCAAGTATGATATCGAGGGATTACTGTTAATGATCATCTCATAGGGTAGCCCCTCCATGCCGAGGTTATACATGGTGTGAGTTCGTTCAAATGACTTGCCGTACGACCAATGCTGGTAGTGGGTGGGCATTCCGATGTACGACATATAACCGATCATGTCATGATAATCGCATACCTCATAGTCAATAGGAAACCAGTCAAGATTGTACTTGTTAGCTAGCTTGACAATCTTCTCGTCCCATCCCTGGAGATCTTCAAAGGTCCATTCCATTATTGTGGCCTCCCGCCAAAGAGCTTCTTAAATGACGGCCATATCTCTTTAGGATTAATCATTTTTAATGTCTTAAACTTTTTATCTACTAGTGGTTGGTAAATATCCCACATCCTGGAGTCTTTATTCTGCCTCCACTGAGATGCCTCATTGGCAGGATCTATCTCGCAGAAGGCATAAAGCTGTGATATTGCTTTAAGTTTCTGTGATGAATTAAAAGCTTTTTCCTCATCTTCTGTCCAGTTATCTCCATCAGAGCAATGAAAAGCATAGATGTTCCAGTTACTAGGATGATATCGTTTCTCAATAACCTCTAGGGTTAGATCAAGAGCAGGAGAGATAAATGTTCCACCGGATGGTGCTAAGCTAAAGAAATCATTCTCATTAACTTCTTTTGCTGTAGTGGTATGAGCAATAAATACAACTTCAACATTGTCGTATTTGTGTCTCAGGAACTGATAAAGAAGAAAGAAGAAGCTACGTGCAATATATTTCTTCTCAGTACTCATTGAGCCTGAAATATCCATAATGAAGAATATTGCAGCAGAAGATATCTCGGTATCTTTTACTTTAAAATGCTTATAACGAAGATCATCCTCGTGAAAAGGAAATCTTTCGCCGTCTTCTTCGATATATGTTCCGGCCTTTAGGGCCATCTTCTTTCGACGGATTCTCTGTTTAAGAGTTTCTTTTTTAGATAATCTGGGTTGAATACCCTTGGGTCGAAAGCCTTTTCTCTTAAAGGTATCGGAAGATAAGAACTTAAACTTTTTCTTATCAAGGTCAGGAAGCTCAAGATCACTGAAAAGGTATTCTGCGAGCTCCTCTAATGTAATCTCTACATCATAGAACTCCTCACCTGGTTTATCCCCAGGCTTGTTCCCTGGTTTTTTACCTTCCTTATCCTCAGCAATCTTCTGGCCTCTGTGAATGTCTTTGCCGGGTGCAGAACCAACCTGCTTGGAGTTGTCACCGTAGATAAACTGGTATTCTTTGATGCCCTTTACAGGAATTCTAACTTTCTTCTTGCCATCTTGCCCAATAATGGATTCTTCGGCAACAATATTTCGAATGCCTTCCTTTAAAGCTTTCTCAATTTTTTGTTTATGACGAGAACGATCAGTTGCTGATCTGTCTGCGCTGGATTTATGTTTTCGAAAGGTACTCATATTTACTCAAGGTAATAATACCCCAAAAAGCGCTTGAATTATAAGGATCAGTATAGTAGATCCAAAAAGCCATTGTAATTTGCTGAGATTTGCCTGCCAAATTTTTAGTCGATCTAATTCTAAATTATGAATATCAATCTGGCGTACTTTGTCCTCTACGTCTTTTTTCCACAACTGGAGCTCTTCAAAATCTTCCATTTTTTCTTTGGCTTCTTGAACGAACTGCCATCTTCTTTGAGATTCTGCTTCTAGATCTCTAACACGGGATCTGACACCACTTTCTGGGTCATTGATTGTAGTGTTCATTTGATCAAGAGATACTTTTACTGCTGATATCTCTTTGTGTGTGAGTCTTACATCCTGTATTAGCTTTTCAAATCCGCCATTTAAAACATGTGAAGAATTAAGCTTTGCCTCAATTTGAGAAAGCTTATCTAGAATTGCATTTTCATTATCAGACATCCGCATCTCCTGCTAATATTAACTATATTATTAGAGTTAGAACTGCTAGGTCTAGGAAGGCAACGATGAGTTATTAAATATCAGCCTAGTAACGGATATGTGCTATTTTGCTAGAGAAAAAAATGTAATAAAATTTCTAATAACAGTAGACCAGAGAATGACCAAATTAATCGCTCTGTTCTCTTAAGTAGATTTTTCTGGTTATTTCTGAGGTTATCAATATCTTTTCCTGTTACCGGAATGTCATCATTTGTTAAGATATCGTTTAGTTTTCGCTTAACATATGCCATGTCTTTTGCCATAGACTGAGGATTGATTCTTACTCGATCCTTTTTCATACGGCTAACTCTCTAAGCAGCTATCACACGTTAGTACTGTTCCAGACTCTGAATGACTCATGAGCCAATTATCTAGATGATCATCATTTTTATTATTAAAAACTGAGTTGCACTGAGAACAAGTTTTAGGAAAGCTATCTATAAGTTTTTCAATTGAAGAAAGATGTCCCATAAGATCTTTCTCAGTTTTCTTATTCTGATCTCGATCAGATTGAGCCTTCCTCTTTCGCTCTTTATCTTTTTTCTTTTTCTTATTAGAAGATTTAGAAGATAGTTTTTTGTGATGTGAGGATGTTTGTTTCTTGCTCAAGGCTCATTCTCTCTTATTATATAATTACAGAGAAATATCGGAACGTATAATTTTTTATCTAAAACCCGGTCCAATAATACCGATAGTGTGACCCGAACCTCTAATTTCAGGAACCTTTTTTTGTTCCATGTAAGCTTCATCACCCATCAGTTCTTCACCTTGCGGAATAACACCAGAAGTTGCAGGATTAGGTACATCCATGTGCATAGATGCCTCTTTCTCATGAGCCATTGGTTCAACTCTTTGCATCATACCTTGAAGAAGAGCTCTAGCTCTGACTGGGCAACCGCCTGCACTGTGCATCACTGCGTCCATCAGTTCATGATGGTCATGACCGTGCTCATCATGTGAATGATGCATTTTGTGAACCTCTTGGAGGATTATTTGACGCAATTGTGTAGAGTTGATCTTCATTTCTTATCTCCAGATCTTGGACCAGTCTTGGATCCGATCTTAATATTCTTAATTATGTTATTGCCGAAATAGTTTTCTAGGACTGCACCTAAATCGTTATGTTCATTGTAAATTTTCTCATCGATCTCGTCGTCTAACCATTGATCCACTGTCTGCTTGCTTTTTCTCCATCTTACATAATCGGCAGGAGACACCGTAGCTTTCCATTCAGTAAAGTCTCTCTCAGAAAGGCCGCTAGCTTTCCATTCAGTAAAGTCTCTCTCAGATTCAAAACCGCTAGCTTTGAAGTCATCAAATTCTTGCTCAGCATCTAGATATTCTTTTCTCTTCTCCGGAGTCAGTGGATCACCGAAACGACCAAAAGCACCAAGTGGGGTTTT
>Ga0114997_10000080_pt1 | contig 62937 bp, 60 predicted proteins | sample ArcticOcean_MG_C_2_FD_87045 | JGI IMG/M metagenome (GOLD analysis project Ga0114997, IMG submission 87045) | Marine microbial communities from western Arctic Ocean - ArcticOcean_MG_CB4_136 | ecosystem: Environmental > Aquatic > Marine > Oceanic | place: Arctic Ocean: Canada Basin | collected... | reverse complement strand
TTCGTGTCTGACACAGATGGTTGTGACACAGATGGTTTGGAAGTGGTCAAACGCCGAATACAGGGCCAAAAATGGATCATGGTCGGCGGCCACCCCCCAGCGGCCGCCGACCATGAGAAACTTCCCAAAATGGGGTCGAACTAACGATGAGGATAGCCACTAACTGCCGGAACCCGGCAGATTGGAATGTCGATGCTGTCGATCAACTTACGAGGCGCTCAGCCTCAGCAGTGGCCGGCGTGTAGCGAACCCGGAGCGGGGTAGCTTCAGCAACTGACGCAGCATCACCGCAGGACCAGCACTCATCAAGGTCGCTACCCCGCCAAGTAACATCACACAATGCGCAGACCATGGTGGTCCTACGGGGCGCATCGCCAAATCCTTGTACCGGCATTCGCGCCACAATAAGGACGCCACTACAGCCCAACGCGGATACCGACGAAATGTTTCCCCAAGGTGCCAAGCCCGGGAATAACGTTAAAAAATATCGCCAGCCACGTAGGACGCGGCCTGTGGGTACTGGTCACAAATCGCACCGATGCGAGCGATAACAGCGTGCGTCTGTGCCGGAGCCCGACCGGCCAAATCCAATGGCTCACCAAACAGTGACGCCAAGTCATCGGCGTTTAGCGGCAACCTGTCATCGCCAGCCAGTCGTTCAATCAGCGAGGTGAAGTTGCTGTCTGATTCCCGGAGGTCCAGCGCCGTCGCAACAGCATGTTCCTTGATCACTTGGTGTGCAGTTTCGCGTCCAGCTCCAGCCTTAACCGCTGCCATCAGTACACGAGTCGTCGCGACAAACGGCAGATAGTTCGCGAGCTCACGATCAGCCACTGCGGGGAAGGCTCCAAAACCATCAAGCACGCTAAGGAACGCCTCAAATAGACCATCGATAGCCAAGAACGCGTCGGGTAGCGCAACTCGGCGGACCACCGAGCAGCTGACATCGCCTTCGTTCCATTGGTTGCCGACCATGCCTGAAACCATGGTCAGATGCCCACGCAGAATCGATACGAAGCCGTTCACTCGTTCACATGATCGAGCATTCATCTTGTGAGGCATCGCCGACGAGCCCACCTGACCAGCAGCGAATCCTTCGGTAACCAGGTTCTCACCTGCCATCAACCGAATCGTGGTTGCCAGGTTTGCGGGCCCTGAAGAAAGCTGTACCAACGCCGAGACAACATCAAAGTCAAGCGAGCGAGGATAGACCTGGCCAACACTGTCAAATGTTGCAGAAAACCCGAGATGATTTTCGATGCTGGTTTCCAGCGCCTGAACCTTGGTGGCATCACCTTCGAACAAATCGTACAGATCTTGCTGAGTGCCTACGGGGCCTTTCATGCCTCGCAACGGATAACCAGCAATCAAGCTTTCGACCCGGTGGAACGCGACAATAAGTTCCTCGGCGGCCGTCGCTATGCGCTTCCCCAGAGTCGTGACCTGCGCCGGAACGTTGTGGGACCGGCCCACAATCGCGAACTCGCTGTGTTCTGCGGCCAGAACACCCATGTGGTGCAACACCGCAACAGCGCGGTCACGAATCAACTCTAGGCTGCGGCGAATCTGTAACTGCTCGACATTCTCGGTCAGGTCACGAGACGTCATCCCCTTATGGATGTGTTCGTGCCCGGCCAGATCCGAAAACTCTTCAATACGGGCCTTGACATCGTGTCGCAGCACGCGATCGCGGGCATCAATCGACTCGATGTCAACCTGATCAACAACAGCCTCGTACGCCTCAATGACGCCATCGGGAACGGTTAGACCGAGTTCGTGCTGGGCGCGCAGAACAGCAACCCAGAGTTGGCGTTCGAGAACGACCTTGCCTCGCCGTGACCAAATGGCAGTCATAGCCGCCGACGCATATCGCGTCGCAAGTACATTCTCGAGCGCGTCACTCATGAGCATTCGCCGCTTCTGGCCGCGTTATGCAGCCTGGTTGTAATGAACGATCTGGTTGCGTCCCGGACCAACACCAATAAGACCAATTGGAACACCGATGGAAGCTTCGAGCGCATCAAGGTAGTCCAGCGCTGCCTGTGGCAATTGGCCACGCTTGGTGAAGCCAGAGAGGTCTGTCTTCCAGCCTGGCATTTCCTTGTAGATCGGCTTGGCATCGTGGAAGTCGCTCTGGTGATAGGGCATCTTCTCGTGACGTACGCCGTTGACGTCGTAGGCCTCGCATATTTTAACGGTGTCAAGTTGATCAAGTACATCGAGCTTGGTCAGAGCAATCTCAGACAAAGAGTTGACACGAACAGCATGACGAAGCATGACAGCGTCGACCCACCCCGTCCGACGGCGGCGGCCAGTGTTCGTGCCGTACTCGTGACCAACATCGACCAGATGTTCGCCGACAGCATCGAAGAGCTCAGACGGGAAAGGACCAGCACCAACCCTCGTCAAATAGGCCTTGGCCACACCGACCACGCGATCGATATAGCGAGGCCCCACGCCCGCACCGGTACATGCACCACCTGCGGTCGGGTTCGATGAGGTCACGAATGGGTACGTGCCATGGTCCAGGTCCAAGAATGTCGCCTGGGCTCCTTCAAACAGCACTTGACCGTCATTCTCGAGCACATTGTGAACCAGGTCGATTGTGTCGGCCATATGTTTCTTAAGGCGCGGCGCACATTCGCCCACGTAAATTTTAACAAGCTCATCGACTTCGTAGCCAATCTTGTTATACACCTTGGCCAACAACGGGTTCTTCTCGTGAAGCACGACCTCGAGCTTGGCCCGAAAGATCTCCTCATCAAAAAGGTCCTGCACACGCAGGCCTACACGAGATGCCTTGTCAGCGTAAGCAGGGCCGATACCACGCTTAGTGGTGCCAAGTTTGTTCTTACCCAGGTGACGCTCAAACACAACATCGAGCATCTGGTGATAAGGCAGGATCAAGTGCGCATTAGCAGACACTCGAAGCTTGGAAACGTCAACTCCGCGAGCCGTCAACATATCCATCTCGCGCAACAGCACGAGTGGGTCAACAACAACACCGTTACCGATGATGGGCGTGAGATGCGGGTACAAGACACCACTTGGAATGAGCTGAAGCTTGAATGACTCGCCATCTACCACGAGGGTATGTCCGGCGTTGTGGCCACCTTGGTAGCGGACCACACATTGCACTTCTTTGGCAAGGAGGTCGACGACCTTACCCTTACCTTCATCACCCCATTGGGTACCGACGACGACGGTCGCTGGCACGGCTGGCCTACTTTCGGTTGCTGCCGTTACCCAACAATCATATCTGGTTTACGCTTGGGTCCCGAACGAATTTGAGCGTTAAAAAGAGCAGAGTCCTGTACTAGTGCATACGTAACGACTGGTCAGCTGCTGCTTCGCCGCCAGGGAACCAATGCGGTGGAGTGTCCATGGGTGCGTGACAACTCGTCGATACGGGCGCGAAGCCATTCAACCTGCGCCTCAAGCTCCAGTACCCGAGCAACCCCAGAAAGATTCAAGCCCTCGTTCGTCAGCTCTTGTACACGCCGAATCTGATCCAGGTCAGACTCGCTATAACGCCGGCTCATGCCCCCGGTGCGAGCTGGAGCGAGAAGGCCCTTACGTTCATAAACACGTAACGTCTGCGGATGGACCCCGGTCAACTCAGCTGCGATCGAAATGATGTAGACGGCCCGAGTCCGATCGTTGCCCAAGCTCATCAGTCGATTACTTCGAAATGAGCGCGCAGCGAGTCGTCGTCTAGATCGGCGAACGCCTGCAACGCCTCAGACTGCTGTTTCGAAAGATTGTTCGGTACAACAATGCTGACGGTCACAATCAGATCACCAAGCTTGTCATCCTCACCAGCAACGCCGGCCCCACGGACTCGCAGGGTACGGCCATGTTGGGTGCCAGCCGGGATACGAACCGTCACCGACTCACCCGCATAGGTCGGGACCCGCACTTCAGCACCAAGCGCCGCCTCGGCAATCGTGACTGGAAGCTCAAGAGTCAGTTTGGTTCCGCGTCGACCAAAGATCGCATGTGGTCCAACATCGACAATCACATACAGGTCACCGGCTGGTTGGCCTGGGCCGCCCTTGCCGCGCAGCCGAATGCGTTGGCCTGATTCAACGCTAGTTGGGATCCGCATTTTGATGGTGCGTTTGCCAACGCCATCGGTGAGGCTTATCGACGTCGTAGTGCCGTTCATAGCCTCATCAAAGGAAATACTAAGGCGAGCTTCTTGATCGCGACCAGCGCGCTTGATACGCGCATGACGCCCACCTGGATGGTCACCGAAAAGTCCGCCTGCCTCGGCGCCGCCGCCGCCAAAAACAGAACCCAAAATGTCGCCCAGATCTACGCCTTCAAACCCGAAGCCGCCGTTTCTAGCGCGCCCACCACCACCGGATGACCCGCCCATGGGTCCCATAGAACGAGCTTCGTCATAACTAGCACGTTTCTTTTCGTCCCCAACTACATCATAAGCAGTGGAAATTTCCTTGAATCGTTCCTCTGCTGCATCATCACCAGGGTTCGTATCGGGATGATTTTGGCGAGCAAGCGTACGGTACGCCTTGGTGACATCAGGTTGCGTTACACCCTTGGCTACGCCCAAGACGGCGTAGTAGTCGGTGTCAAACCACTCTCGCTTGATGTCATTTGCCATAATTGTTAGCCCTGGACCTTGACCATTGCGGCGCGCAGCACACGATCGTTCCAGCGATACCCGGTGCGGAGTGTCTCGACAACAACTTGTTCGCCTTCTCCTTCTTCGTACATAACAGCTTCGTGCAGTTCAGGATCGAATGGCTGCCCGGCAGCATCAACGCGTTCGAGTCCTTGAGCCGACAACGCCTCGAATAGGGCATCACTGATTGGTCGAATTTCTTCGATTCCTTGACCAAGTGCTGCTTCGCAACTGTCGAGAACAGGCAGGAGACGCTCAACTAGGTTCGCTGCAGCCTGTGCTCTTTGCACTGAAGCACGTTCGTCGCTACGGCGTCGAGCGTTGGCGAACTCAGCCTTCGCCCGCTGCAGTTGGTCCAGATAGTCATCTCGTTCAGCAATGAGCGCGACAACAGCTTCTTCGGAGATCTGATCGGGGGTAAGGCCTGACTCCGCGGCAGCGTGATCGGCTGCCACTTGGTCGTCGATCAGTGCAGCAAGTGCCTCGTCGATGACACTGTCTGAAATAACACCGTCTACTGGTCCTGCACCTGGTTGGTCATCGACGCCCTCAACATCTTCGTCCTCGTGCTCGCTGCCCATCATTCTTCGTCTTCGACGATCTCAGCGTCAACGATCTCATCTTCGTTGCTGTCGCTATCGTCGGCTGAGTTTTCGCCTTCATCGCTGTTCTCGGCGCTGGCCTGTTCGTACAGACGCTGGCTGAACTGCTGGCTAGCGTTCATCACTGCCTCGGTAGCGCCCCGAATGGCGTCGAGATCATCACCTTCGAGTTGCGTCATGAGTGCAGCCAACTTCTCGTCGACTTCGGCCCGTTCTTCGTCGGTGATCTTGTCACCATGTTCACGCAGCAGTTTTTCGGTTTGGTACACGAGGGTGTCAGCATTGTTGCGCACCTCGGCTTCATCGCGTCGATGCTTATCTTCGTCCGCGTGGGCCTCCGCATCCTTAATCATCTGATCGATAGCGTCCTTGTCGAGCGAGGACTGGCCGGTGATGGTAATCGACTGTTCTTTACTCGTCGCACGGTCCTTCGCCGCTACATGCACGATGCCGTTCGCATCTATGTCGAAGGTGACCTCGATCTGAGGCACACCACGAGGGGCGGGTGGCAGATCAACGAGTTGGAACTTTCCCAATGTCTTATTGAACTGCGACATTTCACGCTCGCCCTGCAACACATGAATTTCAACCGAGGGTTGGCTGTCATCAGCAGTAGTGAAAACTTCGGTCCGCTTCGTGGGGATGGTGGTATTACGTTCGATCAGCGTCGTCATAACGCCACCCTTGGTTTCGATGCCAAGTGACAATGGCGTGACATCGAGCAAAAGCACGTCGGTGACTTCGCCCTTGAGGACTCCAGCCTGCACTGCGGCACCAATGGCTACTACTTCATCAGGATTCACACCCTTATGAGGATCATTGCCTGTGAGTTCACGAACCAGGTCGCTAACAGCAGGCATCCGAGTTGAACCACCAACAAGGATGACGTGTTCGACATCGCCCATTACCAAACCAGCGTCCTTAATGGCGCTTTCGAATGGTCCGCGGCAACGATCAAGCAAGCTGCTTGTCATCTCTTGGAACTTGGAACGGCTGATTGTGTAGTCGAGATGCAGCGGGCCCGAATCCGTGGCGGTGATGAACGGCAGGTTGATCTGTGTTTCTTGCTTGACCGACAGTTCGATCTTGGCGTTTTCTGCAGCTTCCTTGAGGCGCTGCATCGCCATGCTGTCATTGGACAGGTCGACACCGTGGTCATTCTTGAATGAGGTGGCCATCCATTCGATGACAGCTTCGTCCCAGTCGTCGCCACCAAGCTTGGTGTCACCGCTGGTCGACTTCACTTCAAAGACACCATCGCCGATTTCGAGAACCGAGACGTCGAACGTGCCACCACCGAGGTCAAAGACCAAAACGGTCTGGTCGGTGTCCTTATCCAGGCCATAGGCCAACGCTGCAGCTGTTGGCTCGTTGATAATTCGGAGAACTTCAAGGCCAGCGATCTGTCCTGCTTCCTTGGTCGCTGTGCGCTGTGCATCGTCGAAATAAGCAGGCACAGTAATAACAGCTTGGGTGACAGACTCGCCAAGGTAGGCCTCCGCGTCGCGCTTGAGCTTTTGCAGCGTGCGAGCAGAGACTTCTTGTGGCGTGTAATCCTTGCCATCAATGTCGACAGTCCACGTCGTACCCATATGGCGCTTCACCGAACGCAGGGTGCGGTCGGGGTTCGTGATTGCCTGACGCTTCGCGACTTCGCCCATGAGGACTTCGCCACTCTTGGCGAATGCGACAACCGATGGGGTAGTGCGAGCGCCCTCCGCGTTCGCGATGACGACAGGATCGCCACCTTCGAGGACAGCAACTACCGAGTTGGTGGTTCCGAGGTCAATACCGACCGCTTTAGCCATGATGTGTTTCTCCTGCGTGCTCAACAGCACTGTTGAGCCTGTGGTGGGTTTCGTTGGGGGGTGTATCCCGCGCCAGATGCGACGTGAGGGTACGTGACAGAACTCTCCAACCAACGACCCGTATGGTCCATTCCCAGAAAACTTGACAATTTCAATTTAGGGGGCTTTCCTCGGCCAAATCCAAGGAAACCAAATGAATTCGGTTGTATGAAATGTCCTGTTCAAGAAACCAGCACCAGTGGTCAACAAGTCACCAGGATTCCTAACTATGCGGGCCAAACGGTTCCAACGGCAAGAAATCACACACCACGGACGCCATGAACTAATCGGCTTCGAAACCCAAGCGCAACGCGGGTAAAATGACCGAATCGAATGCGTTTATCTTCCGCGTGTGAGCTGTCGGGTGGCGAGGTAGCAGGCATCAAGCATCAGGCAGTAGAGTCTCGTGCACCATGGCAACTGTTACTGAAGACGTGGTTGAAACTGGCGTGGGCGACAAGCGCGGCATTCGACCAAACCACATGATCATTGGCCTCTGGACCGGGGTTGCGGTCATTACTGCGTTATCTGGCATCGCTGCAGCGGTGTTCGAATTTCATCATGAAGAAGGCGCCCAAACACGCGAAGTGTTCGGGAACGTCCCGGCGCCGATGAAGGCCATGTTCTATGCCCTGATTCCCACACTGCTGATATATGTCGGCTTCCAGCTTTCGTTCCGAGTTAAGAACTGGCAACGCGGCGCTCCTGAAAACCGTAAAACAACAAAGAAAAACGTCAAACAACGCCTGGCAGATATGCGGGCCGGCTTGTACATGAAAACACTCATGCGTGATCCGATCGCCGGAATCATGCACTCAATGATCTACTTCGGCTTCTTGATTCTGATGGCTGTCACGACCACGCTCGAAATCGACCACCAGCTGCCTGAATCGCTCAAATTCCTCGATGGCGGCGTCTATAAGGGTTACGCCCTAGTCGGCGATGCTGCTGGCCTGATGTTCTTCGCAGGTCTTCTGTGGGCACTCAGTCGTCGTCTTGGCCCTCGCTCAATGCAGCCCTACCGCATTCGCATCAAGAACAAGCCCGAGCACTTTGTAATCCTGGGCACATTGCTGGCCATCTCGATCAGCGGCTTCGGTGCCGAAGCATTCCGCATCGCCCTCGAACAGTCAGTGGCTGAACCCGGCGCCCTCGACTATGAAAAGTGGTCGTTCATTGGTTATCCACTCGCTCAGCTCGTCGACGGCACTGGCAGCCTGTCCGGCTGGCACCAGGCCTGGTGGATCACTCACGTAATCTCTTTCGCCCTGTTCCTTATCATCCTGCCGACCACGATGTTGCGCCATATGGTCACGTCGCCAGCGAATATGTACCTAAAGGATCGCGATCGTCCAAAGGGTGCCATGAAGCCAATGGCCAACCTGATGGAAACCGAGTTGGAGAGCTTCGGTGCTGCGGTTATCGAAGACTTCTCGTGGAAACAACTCATGGACACCGACTCGTGCACCATGTGTGGTCGTTGTACGGCGGTCTGCCCAGCAAGCACAACCGGCAAGTCGCTAGATCCACGTGAAATTGTCCTCAAGATCGGCGAAGTTATGGCTCGGTCTGGCACCCCCCAGGTCACACCGCCGATTGGTGTTGACAAGGAAATCGCCATCGCCAACGAGCCCGGCAACATCCTGGTTGCACCCAACAATGTGTTCGACCGCATCACCAGCGAAGAGATCTGGGCCTGCACAACTTGCAAGGCCTGCGACGAAAACTGCCCGGTCAACATCGACATCCTGGACAAAATCTTGGACATGCGTCGCTACCTCTCGCTGATGGAAAGCGACTTCCCAACCGAACTTGGTAACGCCTATCGGGCCATGGAAAACCAGGGCAACCCCTGGGGTATGGGTCAGAGCGAACGTGCCGACTGGGCCTCCGATTTCGAAGGCCTCGAAGTCCTCGACGGTGGCGATCCAATGACCGCCGAATACCTCTACTGGGTTGGTTGTGCCGGCAGCTTCGACGATAAGAACAAGAAAGTCTCGCAAGCTTTCAGCAAGCTCATGGACCGCGCTGGCGTCAGTTTTGCCATCTTGGGCCCATCAGAAATGTGCACCGGTGACCCGGCCCGCCGTTCCGGTAACGAATACATCTTCCAGATGCTGGCTATGCAAAACATCGAGACGCTAAACACCATGGGCGTCAAAAAGATCGTTGCTCAGTGCCCACACTGCTTCAACACACTGGCGAACGAATATCCACAGCTCGGCGGTCACTACGAGGTTGTTCACCACAGCCAACTCCTCGAGAACCTGATCGACGACGGCCGGCTGGACGTCTCGAACGCCACACTTGAAGATCGACTGGTGTACCACGATTCGTGTTACCTCGGCCGCCACAACGACGTGTACCTCTCACCACGAAACGTGATTGGTTCCATCGGTGGCATCGAAGTTGTCGAAGCTGAACGCAACGGCACAAAGGGCATGTGTTGCGGCGCCGGCGGCGCTCGCATGTGGATGGAAGAACACGTCGGCAAGCAAATAAATGTCGAACGTTCCCAAGAACTGCTCGCTACCGGTGCGACGCGTATCGCCACGGCATGCCCGTTCTGCTATGTGATGATCGACGATGGCATCAAGGGCGAAGGTATCGAAGACGGCGAAGTGCTCGTTCAGGACATTGCCATGCACCTGCTCGACGCCATTGAAGAAGGCGAAGCCAGAGCTCAAGCCACCATGGTGAACATCACGCTAAAGCCGACATCTGAACGTGTGACCGCCAACCACGTCGAGCTTCCACTCGGCTTCGGTATGCACGGCGACCTCAATGGCGATGGCATCACCGACACCACTGCCAAGCCCGGCCCAATTGCCGCTCTCGTCGGCGACACCAAAAATGCCATCATCGACGCGGAAGACGCTGAAAACTAAGCCTCTCCCCAATCACGAAACTAAGGAGCCTGGTACGCGGATTTCATGTACCAGATTAGGTTCTGTGTTTTTGACCAGCTCCACTCGCACGTCTCGCCCAGTAGGCGGAACTAACAACGGCTAGCCTTCGGACATGAACCTCGGTGGCCCGGAGATCCTTATCGTAGTGGCAATAGCCGTGCTGATCTTTGGCGCCGGCTGGTTGCCCAAAGCCGCCAAGAACCTAGGCAAGGCCAAGGTCGAGTTCGACGAAGTCCAACGTCAGTTCAACGAGACCAAGGATTCTGTCGTCGAGGCAACTGGTGTCAAAGAACTCGAATCGACCATGCGTAAGGCAAACAAGATGATCAACGCCTCGCCGCAGAAGATGTTAAAGGACGCCACCAAACACGCTGTTACCGGCAGTGGTGCAGCGAAGACAACCACACAAAATGACGTGGCCTCTGACGCTGCAGCCGTCGCAGATGACGGTATCAAAGACGCTGAGATCGTTGAATCACCAGACGTTGCTCCCAGCAGTACACCCGACGAGGGCGACAAGAACATCACGATCGACTTCGCCTAGTAACGCTCGGGTCGTGCAGCATCGCTGTTGACACCGCGATATCGATGCCTCACTAACTCACTTGCTTCGGGCCTCGTCTAGCCAAAGTTCTCGTTGTATCGGCTGGCGATAGGGCCGACCTGGCCTTGGTACTTAGAGCCGACCTCGCCTGATCCGTAGGGGTAGTCGGCCTCGGTGGTCATCTGCATAAAGCTCATCTGACCGATCTTCATACGTGGATACAGCGTGATAGGCAGACTGGCCACGTTAGATAGTTCCAGTGTGAGTTGACCGTTCCAGCCAGCGTCCACGAAACCAGCGGTCGAGTGGATGAGTAGGCCGAGGCGGCCGAGGCTGCTCTTGCCTTCGATCCGGGCAACAAGATTGTTCGGCACCTTGACCCTTTCCAGGGTGGAACCGAGAACGAACTCGCCTGGGTGCAAGATAAACGGTTGGTCGCCATCAATCTCGACCAGTTCAGTCAGATCACTCAGGTCTTCTTTAACGTCGATGATGGCTCGAGTGTGGTTTCGAAAAATACGGAACGACGGCGCCAGCCGCAGATCGATTGACGACGGCTGGATCGCGTTGTCGCCAAGTGGTTCAACTTCGATCGTTCCGGCGGCAAGCGCTTCCCGCAGGCTGCGGTCACTCAACATCATGATTGACTCAGAAGCTTAGGGCCCGTCAAATGGCTAAGAAGCATGGTTACTGATCGGCCTTTTCGTTTTCTACGGCTTTAACTTTGAGTTCAATCACATCGGCGCCATGATCGGTTGGTAGCTGGAGTTGGCGGCCCTGCTGGGCCCACAATTCCTGATGCCAGTGCAGGCGGCACCGAAGTTCATACGTGGTCGAGTCTTCACTGCGGTCGGCGGTGTCACCCACCACCTTAAGTGCCCCAGCGTAGACCTGACGGCCATCGACGAGACGGGCGTTGTGAGTAGCGCGATTACCGCAATAACAGCGCGCTTCGACCTGTAATTCGCTGCGCTCATCAGCTAGCTCAAGTAGCCGGGCCGTCCCAGGAAAAAGCTCACCTTGGAAGCTAGTAAGCAACCCGAACGCAAACACATCGACGCTCAACAGATCGACAACCTGAGCCAGCTGTTCAATCTGTTCAGGCGAATAGAACTGCGCCTCATCACAGACAATCGCATCCAGGCCCTCACCCATCACAAACGCCCTAGCAATGCTAAGAAGGTCAGAGTCAGGAGTGACAATTTGGGCTGCGGCTGACACACCAAGACGGCTCGAGACCCGGCCCTCTTCGCGATCGAGCTGACTAACCAGCAGGACCTGCAGGCCGCGAGTGGTCAGATTGTGATGGATCTGCAGAGCCTGCGTGCTCTTGCCTGATCCCATCGTGCCGAAGAAAAACTTCAACTTGGATCCCCTACTCACGCTGCACCTGTCATGTGCTTGACGCTTCGAAGATCGACGTAATCGAGGTATCTAAGGTCTCGTCGAAATCGGTATCGCTCTGCCCGTCGGAAAGCCCCTCGGCCAGAGCTCGAGAGAAGCTCGCAATCATATCGTTGTTCAGGCCAAGTTTTTCGTTGGCCTCGATGCGGCTGTAGCCACCGGACAACGCGACAACTCGTAACACTCGAGGATCGGCAATCAGATCGCTATAGAAGTTGGGCTCGTCAGGCAAGGTCAACTTGAGCATGACCTGCGCGCCCGTTGGAACTCGACTCAGGTTCTTGTCGATCTGTTCGCGAAGCAGTGCTTCAGCCTCGGCCTTGTCGGGGCAGTTGATCGACACTTCGGGTTCGATAATGGGCATCAACCCAGCATCAAGAATCTGCAGGCCAACGTCGAACTGTTGTTCAACTACGGCCTGCACACCAGTCACCACCGCTTGGCTAATAAGCGACCGCATCTTCGTGCCAAAAATGTGGCGTTCGTTGGCGCGCTCAAGTAATGCGCCAAGCCCAGGGTTGAGCTTCATAATCTGGGCACCATCCACCATGTCGGCCAGCCCTTTATCAACTTTCAGAAACGGCACGACCTGCTTCTGTAACCATAAGTACTCGGCGGTGTACTGCCCTTGAACCTGGCGATCCATGGTCATCTCGAACAAGATTGCACCCACTACGCGATCGCCACCGAAGCTGGGTGAGGTCATGATGCGACTGCGCATGGCATGCACCAGATCGAACATCTCATCGTCGGAACTGAAGCGGGAAGCCGCTACCCCATAGGCCGCCAACGCAACTGGCGTACTACCGCCACTTTGGTCAAGCGCAGCAATGAAGCCTTGCGCCGACTCGACTCGATTACGCTGTTCGTCTCGCACCAGCATCCTCCCGACCGGGTGTCATCCGCAGGCATCTGAGTCACCAAACCCGAGCCCCCCTGCACACTATGCGGTTAGCATCACTGCCGTGCACACCTTGAATGTCGCGTTGACTGGTGTCACGGGATATATCGGGAGCCATATCGCCATTGCGCTGGCTGAACATGGTCACTGGGTCGTCGGCTTCGACAACTTCGCAAACAGTTCACCCGCGGTACTTGACCGGGTTGCCACCATCTGCGACACCAGCATGCCTTTCGCGGAACTCGACCTGGCCGACACCGACGCCATCGCCTCGTTCTTGGTGACAAACAAGGTCGATGCCGTGATCCACCTAGCTGGGCTTAAATCCGTCGCCGAGTCGGTAGCCGAACCGTTGCGCTACTACGAGACCAATGTCGCCGGCAGCGTCAGCCTCCTCAAGGCCATGGAACAAGCCAATGTACACGGCATTGTGTTTTCCTCGTCCGCAACCGTGTACGACCCGAACCAGACCAGCCCACTCGGCGAGGACGCCGTAATTGGACCAATCAACCCGTACGGGCACACCAAGATCATGGTCGAACAAATCATCAATAATGCCGCCGCCGCGTCGTCGCTCAAGGGCATAAACCTGCGCTACTTCAATCCGGTTGGGGCTCACCCAAGTGCGCTCATTGGTGAAGACCCTGTGGGCACACCAAACAATCTGATGCCCTATGTCATGCAGGTCGCGGTCGGTATGCGTGACGAGGTAAGCATTTATGGCGACGATTACGCTACCCCAGACGGCACTGGTGTGCGTGACTACATCCATGTGTGCGATCTCGCTGACGGCCATGTCGCTGCAGTAAACGCACTGGCCAAGATCTCTACAAGCGACACCATAAATCTTGGGACAGGCGTGGGGTCCTCCGTGAGCGAAGTAATCGCCGCGGCGGAACGTGCCGCAGATCGCGACATCCCCCATCGAGTCGTTAAACGCCGTCCTGGTGACGCCGATATGAGCTACGCCGACCCCAGCCGAGCTGAACACCGACTGGGCTGGAAAGCGCAACGCACCCTCGCCGATGCATGTGTTGACCACTGGCGCTGGCAAGATCAGAACCCGCACGGCTACACAACCTCGTAGCATCACCTCGTCCTTTCACTTCTCTTCTCCCAGACGCACTGGAGCATCACATGTCTGTCCGCATTGTCACCGACTCTGGTTGTGACCTATCCCCTGAAGTCAGCGCCGCCCTAGGTATCGCCGTAGTGCCCCTGAGTATCCGTTTTGGCGCCACCGAATACACCGACCGAGTAGACCTCTCACCAGAGAAGTTCTACGAGGAAATGGCTGGTAGCGACGAGCTTCCCGAGACGGCGGCGCCTTCACCCGGATCGTTCGCCCAGGTATACCAGTCACTGCTCGATGATGGCGCAACCACGATCGTCAGCATCATGTTGTCCGAGGCCTTATCAGCAACTGCTCAAGCCGCTCGTACTGCCGCGAAAACCATCGAAGGTGCCGACATTCGCATCGTCGACTCTGCATCGGCCACTGTTGGACAAGGCACGCTCGTACTTCGCGCCGCAGAAGCTGCACGCGACGGCGCCAGCGCAGAAGACATCATCGCCAGCACCCACGACCTCTCCAGTCGCATTCATGTGCTTGGTGTTCTCGACACGCTCGACAACCTGAAAAAAGGCGGCCGTATCGGTAACGCCCAAGCAATGATCGGCTCGTTGCTGTCTATCAAACCATGCATAGATCTCAGCACCGGGTCTGTCGAAGAGGCGGGGCGTCAACGCACCCGTAAAAAGGCACTGGCCTGGCTTGCTAGTGAACTGCCAGCCAATGCAACGAACGTAGCTATCGGCCATGGCTTAGCTCCTGATATCGACACGTTCATCGGCATGCTCAATGTTGACGTTGACCGCGTCAGCCTGATCGGCCCTGTCGTCGGCACCCACGCTGGCCCTCGCGTGATTGGCCTGAGCTACACGGTGTAGCGCAGCTCAGTTCAGCTCCGCTCAAGTCCCTGTTCGTCAGGTGCTCGTCTACCCACGTGCTTACTGACGGCAAAAGGATCTCTCCAGCTGCATTGAACCAAATGATCTGGCGTCCACTGCGACAAACGCCTCTCTATCAATGCACGTCAATTATTACCGGTATCTTCTCGTCCACCCACAAACTGGGCTAACGATTTTGGGGGCGACTCCAAGTTCGTACCTACCGCAGTCCCCACCACCGAACGAACTAGAGTCGCTTTCATGAGTGGTAGTGATCGCGCCTTGGTAGCGCAAGCTCAAAGTGGCGAGCGCGCCGCTCTCGATGAGCTGCTTCGTGATCACTACGATCGTATCTACGCCATCTGTCGCCGTATTACGGGCAATAATGCTGACGCCGCTGATGCCACCCAAGAAGCACTGATGTCCATCGTGCAAGGGTTGTCGAAGTTTGATAATCGTGCCGCGTTCTCGACCTGGTCCTATCGCGTCGCTACCAACGCGTGCCTCGACGAGTTGCGCCGCCGCAAACGCCTCCCCACACCTGCTCTCGTCGACGAACATCACGGTTGGGTTGACCAGAATATTAATGACCTAGCGCCAGCTTTCGACGACCAACTTGTTCTCCGTGATGAAATCCAAGCGGCCTTAGAGCAAGTCCCGGAAGAGTTTCGCGCGCCTGTAATTCTGCGTGACTGCGCTGGCTTAAACTATGCCGAGATTGCCGAAACACTGGGGATTCCACCCGGCACTGTGCGCTCACGCATTGCCCGCGGCCGAACCAAACTCGCAGAAATTATGCGCACCGGGAACCAATCACCTGCTGACAAACGTCAAAACAACCAGTCATGAAACTGCTCCCACCAAACGCTGACGAGCTTGTCTCGGCCTATCTCGATGGTCAAGCCGCGCCCGACGAAGTCGCCCTTGTTGAGTCCAGTCCTGACCTGATGGAGCGCGTCAACGCCTTACGAAGTCTTTCGAATCTGCTTGGCGGACTGCTTGAGGCCCCACCGGAACAAAAAGAAACCCACATCTCTGCTGCCCTCGATGCATTTGATTCGCTATTTAGCTCCACCGCCACAGTTAACCAATCAACTGCTCCGCTCAGCGCCGCACTTCCCCCGGCAGCTACCGAGGCCTCGCTCGCTGGCCCCCACTTCGCCAAAATTACATCGCTGCGCTCTGCTCGAGAACAACGCCGTCCACGTCGATTCAACTCTGGCATCATTGCCGCAGCAGCAGCAGCGACCCTGCTATTCGTTGCACTCGCATCCTTTGGTTTGGGTGGCAATGACAGCCTGGAAACCGCTGATCGCGCCAATGGCACCGCATCTTCATTTTCAATCGCCAGCAATGACACTGCCGATGAGGCCAGCCCTGACTACGCAGCTTCTGACAATGTGCTTATCGACCCCAAATCTAGCGCTGCTTCAACTCTTGCTGGCCCACTTCGGCCAGTCGAGGCCTTGGCAGAAGAGGCCATGAGCGATGAGCAAGATCCAGCCGAAAACATCGCCGAGTCCGAGAAAACCGAAGTGGGTGATGCCACCACAATCGACCCAGATAGTCATGAGTTAGACAGTCATAGTGATGAATCACTAGATTTAGTTCTCACCGATTCAGACGCCCCTGTTCTCCTCAATGCAGACCGGTTTGTATACCTGGGGCCTTTCCCCAGTCAAAAGAGCTTGCTCCTAGAACTTGAACCCTTGTCCAACGAGAGTTTGGTCAAGCGAGCCGAACCCTTCGAATCTGGCCTCTTCCCTAACTGTCGACAGCACGGTGTGCTGGAACTCGCCAACATCGAGACGCCCACGCTGATTGGCCAAGCACTAGTTCTGGGCCAGGTCGTTGAAATCCACCAAATTACCGGTGATGACGATGCCATTACTTTCCTGATTGTCGACGCTACAGACTGCGTTGTTCTTCCCACCACGCCCTGACGCCGTCAGAGCCGCTCCACGTCCGTCCTCGGCCTTGTTTCGCCGACCAGGCGTTAGGACGATATGCTTTCGTTCGCATGTCTGAGACCAATGACCCGATAGAGCACAGCGAGTCCTTGCCCGTCCCTGGACTTCCGATTGACTGGCATGTGCTTGCCACCGAAAAAGTGGTGTCCGCCGTCGATGCCGTGCGCGTCAAAACCGCAGGCCCTGCGATCAAGGTCTCGCGAGCACTCGTCTACGGCATTATGGCCGCCTTTATTGGCCTAATGGCATTGATACTGCTCCTTATTGGTCTCGTACGCCTGCTCGATAACGTCCTTCCCAAGGATGTTTGGCTTGTATATCTAGTCCTAGGCGGCATGTTCTCAGCCATCGGTTCATTCCTGTGGTCCAAGCGACCTCAGGGCGCTGCATCCTGATCCGATCGCTCGTCGATCGCACGATCAATTCACCCGCAGAATGCGTCTGCACGGTTGCGGGTTTCTAGCCAGTCACATTCTTAGGAGCAGTAATGACCGCTGAGCATCACGAAGTCATCATCATTGGTTCCGGGCCTGCTGGGCTGACAGCAGCAATCTATGCAGCCCGAGCTCGCCTAGCCCCTCTTGTTATCGAAGGCGAACCTTCTTCGACAAGCGACCAACCTGGTGGCCAACTAATGCTGACCACCGACGTCGAGAACTACCCCGGTTTCCCCGAGGGTGTCATGGGCCCCGAGCTCATGAGCATGTTCCGTAGCCAGGCAGAACGTTTTGGGGCCACCATGGTTACCCGTAAAGTCGTCAAGGTCACGTTCTCACAAACTCCTGGTACTGAACCACACAAAATTTGGATCAATGACGCAACCACCCCGGAACCGACCTACACCGCTACCGCCGTAATCATTTCAACCGGGGCCCAATCCCTCATGCTCGATTTGCCGAACGAGTCCGAGCTGATTGGTCATGGTCTCAGCACCTGCGCCACATGCGACGGTTTCTTCTTCCGCGACCAAGAAATTGCTGTCGTAGGTGGCGGCGACTCAGCTTTGGAAGAGGCCATGTTCCTGACTCGCTTCGCAAGCAAGGTCTCGCTGCTAGTGCGGCGTGACGAGCTTCGCGCTTCGAAGATCATGCAAGACCGTGCGTTTGCGAACGACAAAATCGACATCGTTTGGAACACCACAGTCACTAGCTACCTCGGTGATGGCAAAATCACCGGTATTGCTACCGAGAACACCAAGACTGGCGAATCTGGCACCATGGATATCACTGGTATTTTCATCGCCATTGGTCATAAGCCATCGACGAGCCTGTTCCTCGACCAGCTCGAGGTTAAGCCAAACGGTTACCTAGTCGCCGAACCCAATTCGACCGTCACGGCAATCCCTGGCGTATTTGCCTGCGGAGATGTTGTCGATGACTACTACCGCCAAGCAATCACTGCTGCTGGTTCCGGCTGCCAAGCTGCGATCGATACCGAGCGCTGGCTCGAAGGCCTCCACGACTAAACCCCAGCCCTGCATTAAATAACCGTACATTGCGGAATACCAGCAGGCTTTCACGAGTTTCAGTTTTTATAAGTTCACCCCAAATGCCTTTAAGCCACTAGGTTCGGACAGCGAACCTTCAAGGAGCCCTTCATGTCTGACAAAATCACTCACCTCACCACCGAGACGTTTGATGAAATGGTGGCTGGCGCCGATGGCCCAGTCCTCGTAGACTTTTGGGCAGAGTGGTGTGGCCCGTGCAAAATGATTGCACCGATTCTCGACGAAATCGCTGAAGAACAGGGAGACAACCTCTCCATCGCCAAAGTCAATGTGGACGAAGCCGGTGAGATTGCCCAGCGCTACCAGGTCATGAGCATCCCAACTCTGCTTGTATTCAAGAATGGTGAAGTCGCTAAGCGCATGGTTGGCGCTTCAGGCAAAGCAAAGCTACTCGAAGACATCTCTGAGTTCCTCTAGAGTTCTCTCAGAGGCCTCTTTCAACGCCTCATCCCCTGATTAGGTGATACAAACCTACATTCTGTAACGATCGATCCGCAAAGCTCGATCTTTGCTTTAGGCGTGCTGTATGCCCTTGTAGGCCAAAAGTTTCACACAGCTTTGTGCACATGCTGTGCAAATCGAGGAAACCCTTGACTTGCTCAATGATATATGCCCCAAATAGGGTATATATAAGAACCGTGTAGGCACTGCCTTGCTTGGAGACCGATGCTCTACTCGCCTGTCATCAAAGCATAGATACGTTCAAGATCATCAATATCTGCAAAATCAATCGTAAGCCGGCCCCGCTTTGTGCCAAGTGTGATTCCCACTTTGGTATCGAAACGATCGCCCAGCAGCTCTTCGAGTTCCAAGAGGGCTGGTGGCTTAGTAGCTCCAACAGCACCGCCGTCCGGCGTCGCAGACAAGCCCTCCCCAGCAATGGCTGATTCGGCGCCCATAGAATCATTGTTGTCGGGGGTCGTCCCATCAATTTCATCAACCAAGCCAGTGGCACCCCGCACAACTGACTCAAGCACCCGCACACTAAGACCTTCGGCCAATACTCGTTGTACTAACTCGTCTCTATCTTCAGCGTCGACTGAGACCAAAACTCGGCCGTGACCAGCGCTGAGTCGGCCTTCGACAATCAGACGTTGTACATCACCCGGCAATTGCAACAAGCGGATTGCATTTGCAACTGCAGGGCGGCTACGCCCAACGCGGGTTGCTACTTGTTCTTGGGTCAGCGAAAACTCATCGATGAGTTGTTGGAATGCTGCTGCCTCTTCGATGGAATTAAGTTCGGCTCGCTGAACGTTCTCGACAATTGCCTGAGCCAGTGACATCTCATTGTCAACGTCGCGCACGATCGCCGGTATTAGATCGAGCCCCGCACGAATCGCTGCACGCCATCGTCGTTCACCAGCAATCAACTCAAACTGCGAGTCGCCGTGTTTGCGCACCAACACTGGTTGGAGAACGCCAACCTCTCGTACCGATGCAGTAAGCGCCACTAGAGCTTCTTCATCAAAGTCCTGCCGAGGTTGATATGTGTTGGGCACAATATCGACCACTGGGATGTCACGCAATGGACTACTTTCCACCGGTCGAGGGGGTTCCGACGGGATCAACGCCCCAAGTCCACGCCCCAGTCCACCTTGCCTACGATTGGCCATTAAGTACCTCCTGGGTAACTGCCCGATAGGCGGCAGCGCCCCGGGAGTCAGAATCGAATGTAGTTATTGGTTGACCGAACGACGGCGCCTCTGAAAGCCGTACCGTTCGTGGAATCACATTGTCGCAGACCGTCGACCCGAAGTGCGACCGAACTTCGTCAACGACCTGCCCAGACAACTTGGTGCGAGGATCAAACATCACCAGCACAATATGGCTGATCTGTAGATCAGGGTTCAGGCTAGAGCGAATGAGATCTACGTTTCGCATGAGTTGACCCAAACCCTCAAGCGCGTAATATTCACACTGGATCGGTACCAAAACTTCATGCGCCGCTGTAAGGGCGTTAATCGTTAACAGACCCAACGACGGGGGACAATCAATCAGCACATAGTCGTAATCATCGATAACTGACTCAATAGCCAACCGAAGCCGGTGTTCACGGCTCAGAAGTGGTACTAACTCGATTTCGGCGCCAGCAAGATCAAGACTACTTGGCAAGACGAACAGGTTTTTCACCTCAGTCGGCTCAATGCAACTGTCGACTTCTGCGTCGTGCAACATCACGTGATAAACCGAAGATTCCAACTCGCGTGGTTCAAGTCCGAGCCCAGTCGACGCATTTGCCTGAGGATCGAGGTCAACCAGAAGGGTCCGATACCCCTGTTCAGCCAAGCAAGCGGCAATATTGACTGTAGTCGTGGTCTTTCCTACGCCACCCTTTTGATTTGCCACAGCGATAACTCGGGGGAGTGCCATCGATATCTTTCTGTCACTATCACCGACCCGATCAGCCTCTACCGGTTTATTAGGCTCGCCAGGCTTATCATTGGCAGGTTCAATCTCGTCTTTCGTTGGCATAGCCTGGTCGATTCCGCCATCTGGTCTGCCATCGGAACTCAATTCAACTAGCAGCTCTCCCACATCTGGTTCGCTAAACACTTCCGGCTGATCAGCGGCATTCGCTGCTTCGTCCACAAGAGCCGGTGCTGATTCATCTACGATGACCGAGCTAACCGTTGCCTCGGCCAAGGTTTCAGCCTTCTTGGCTACCTCAACCCAACCCGACCCATGCGATTCATCAATCAAATCGAAGTCATTGTTGGGATCTGTGGCCCGCTCTAGTTCGGTCCACTCTTCAGCCGTGAGTTCGCCCCTGTCCAATGGAATAGCTTCGGAAGCATCATTATTAGGAGCCTGGGCTTCTTCTTGGTCGTCGTTAGGCAGGTCACTATGCATGGCAACTTCAACTCTAGCGTCGCCCCATAACCGGTGGGCGCGCGAACTTCAGCCTCTGTGCTGTTTCACGTGAAACACCCAAACAGGAAGGCGCCAAAGCTCCTGAATGGTTGGTGGCTCTGCTATCGATTGTTTCACGTGAAACAATCGATACGCACTGGTCCAGTATTAGACCCACCCTCGGTTAGCTCGGGGCGGCAACCGGGGCACGTTCTCAGGTGTCGGCGCAATCTTGTCAAAAACCACAAACCGTGTACCTCCCACTTCAGAAAATGTGGCGGATGAGAAACCAAGAGCAGTCAGGCTCGTGGCGCTCCAGCGGCCTTCATCCTCTTCAAGAACCGACGGTGGTTCGCTCACAATCAACACGCCTCCTGTCGAAACAAGCCCGGCGGCACACTCTGCGGTCAGGCTCGACGGCCCAAAAGCTCGAGCAACCACAACGTCAAAGGATTCTCGATACTCGGGATCATGACCCAAGTACTGAGCTTCTAGACCCTGTACTTCCGTTCGTTCATGCAACCCAAGGCGTAGAACGACGCGTTCGACCTCGTCCGCTCTAGCGGTGCGCATATCGACCAAGGTCCAGCGCATCATTGGCCACAGCGCTGCTAATGCAACGCCTGGAAGGCCCCCGCCGGTACCCAAATCACATCCTCGTTGAGGAATCCTTCCCGCCAGAACCTCAGTTAAAACAGAAGAAAAGCTGGCGCAATGCGCCAGCTGTTCTTCAAGATCACCGCCAATGGTACCCAGGCGGTAGGGGCGCTCCAACGCGGCCAGAAGGTCGCGTTGGAGGTCGGGGGTCATTCTTCTTCGTCGCTCGCATCGGTAGCAAGGATCACGATGTAACGGCGGGGGTCGCGGCCCTCGGAAACAGTCTCTACACCAGGAATTTCAGCAACAGCATCGTGAATAAGCTTGCGGTCAGCGGCGCCCATTGGCTCCATGGCCTTGCTTACGCCTGAGTCGACAACAGAGCCTGCCAAATCAGTTGCGAACTTGGCCAACGCTTCACGGCGTCGCCCACGGTAATTATCAACATCAACCTGGATTCGGTGGTAGCGACGTCCTGCGGCAGCCCGATGCATAGCCGTGCGGGCCAACTCTTCGAGTGACTGCAGCGTCGAAGCCTTGGTGCCAACCAAACGACCAAGTTCAGCACCGGTAACCTGCGCCTGCAGGGTGGTGCCCTCTTCGACCAGTACAACCTTCGCCGAAGGATCAAAGCCAATAGCCACACCAGTGACGAAAGCCTCGAGTGTCTCGCGCTGCTCGTCGACCGGCATCTCTACCCGGTCTTCGTTGTCACGGCCGCCACGATCGCGATCGCGATCGTTGCGTTGATGGCCTCCGCCACGACTGCGGTTACGGCCGCCACCATCACGGCCGCCACCATCACGGCCGCCACCATCACGATTGCCGCCACGATTGTTAGAACCGCCGTTGCGACCCTCATCAGCGCCGCTGGCTACGGTTGATGCGTCATCCTTCTTCGGGGCGCGGTTGCCGCCTTGACGGTTTCCGCTCTTGTTGTTAGAACCGCCATCATTTCCGCCACGACTGCGGTTGCGGCCGCCGCCATCACGATTGCCGCCACCAGAACCGCTATTGCCCCCTCGGTTGCGATTGCGGTCGCCCCCGCCTCGGCTCGGGCGGCGTTCTTCCTTGGCAGGCGGCGCCTTTGGCTTGATGCGAGCACGCACCCGCGCCTCCGACTTCGTCCGACCAAACAGACCTGTTTTACCTTCTTCGACTACCTGAATTTCGGCGTCGACATCATCGACACCTAACAAATCAAGAGCTCGAGTCTGTGCTTCTTCGACCGTACGAGCGGTCGTAACAATCCAATCCATGGGATTCACTTTCTATTTCTTCGCGCGTCGATTAGGGCTTGAATCGCCCTTTGGAGTTACTCGACGTGAGACCGGTTTTTCCGGTGTTTCGTTCTTTTGTGGAGCAGAACGCTTAGCGCGTCCCCACCCTGAGACTTTTTTGTTCGGTTCACTTGCTGTTTTCGACGAACCACGACCCTTGCGGTTAGTTTCTTTGGCTGCTGGCTGAGCTATTGCACCAGGTGGGCGCGTGCGCTTCTGTGCACCGGCTGCTTCGCCTGTTGGTCGGCGCGAACCGTGGCGAGCACTTGGCCCAGCTTCTTTCTTCTTTGAAGAACCACCAAACAGCGCAGCTAGTGGGTTTTCAGGCTCGTCATCGTCATCGTCATCGTCGTCGTCATCACCGTCGAACTCGATTGGTTTATTTAGCTCTTCGTTCTCATAAACAGCTCGAGTGATATAAGCCTGTTGCAAGATGCGCAGCAAGGCCGACACGATGAAATACAACACCAGACCGGCGGGCATCGTGAATGAAAAGACAGGCAACATCCACGGGATAATCCGCATGATCATTTGCTGTTGCGAGCTGACCTCACCTGTCATGCGCCCCTGGATCTGACGCTGCTGATACCACCCCAGGAAGGCAACCAAAGCAACCATCACCAGATAAGGAAAGGCAGCTCCAATATTGTCTTGCAGGACTTCAAACGGTGTCCGGCTTAGATCTAAGCCGATCCACTGCATCTCATTGTCTTGCACAAGATCCAGGTACATCTGTGATTCGTTGCCGATTTCACGATGCAGGTATTCGGGGTTGAAGTTGCGGGCTCCGTTCGCTGAAGCATCGGTGAACTGTTGCCAAATGCTCCCGGCATTTGAAACGTCCACGGCCTCGTAACCGAGCCCTTGGCCGGCATCAAAACCAATCTCAGAGGAACGCCGAGTAATACCTCGAAGGACACGAAACATCACGATGAAGACTGGCGACTGGATCAGAATCGGCAGACAACCACTTAATGGGCTGACATTGTGCTCTTGATAGAGCGCCATCATTTCCTGGTTCAGCTTTTCACGATCACCCTTGTGCTTCTTTTGCAGGCGTTTTACCTGTGGCTGCAACCGCCTCATCGAGACCATCGACTTGGTGCTGCGATACGTCAGAGGCGACAGAACAAACAACACCAGAGTGGTGAGCGCAATAATTGCGAACCCATAGCTTGGCACCAACGAGTAAAACCACTCGAGCAGGCCAGCCAGCAGGTTGAAGATCGGATCAAGCATTACGGAAACGTTCCTTAGACATGAGACCGGGGCGTCGACTTCATCGGCGGGACAGGGTCATAACCGCGACCCCCGAGCGGGGAGCAGCGCATCACACGGCGCGTGCCAAGACAAAAACCCTTCACAACACCATGCCCCTCGATCGCATGAAAGGTGTAGGCACTGCACGTCGGATCAAAACGACAGGCATCGGGTCGAAGGGTTCGGTACTGGCGGTACCAACCGAGCACGAAAAGAACAAGCTTCTTCATGACAACGTCCTCTCAGCGGGCCGCGCGTGATGCAGCGGCCAAGGTGGTTCGCAAGTCATCATCGAGTTTGTCATGTGATATCCGTGCAGCTTGATCATTCTTGACACCAACGAGATAGATCCCTGGGGCCAAATGAGGGGCTTCGTCCACGATGATTGGGCGTAAACGACGACGAATGCGGTTCCTGACCACAGCATTCCCCACTTTTTTGCCAATTGCATACCCAATTTGGGGGGCATTCGGCGAACACGCAGGCTCTGGTCCAACTGCTTCATCGTCACTATCAATGGATTCCATTGAGAACGGGGCGTACCGAACCCAACACCATCGTCCCTGACGCCGTCGTCCATGCGATGAAAGCGCAGCAAACGAAGCACGAGACCGAAGCGGTTCAATCAGGCTGATAGCTTGGTCCGGCCGCGGCGGCGGCGATTTGAAAGTACGCGGCGCCCGGCCTTGGATGACATGCGCTGGCGGAAGCCATGTCGCATTGAGCGGCGGCGCACATTTGGCTGGAAAGTTCTCTTCACGATTCGTCCCGATCGTTAGTGATAGGTGTCTTAGCAACGCGATGCGCTCGCTTCGAACACATCAAAGAAGCAATGGTTGAACCATGACCCACGAATGGGAACGAGAGGGGGTTGAGGCTACGAAGGTCCCCTCTCTATGATTCAGCTCTTTACGTTAGGCCCTTCTAACAACAGCAACAACACATCTGTGCATAAGTCGCGAAGCTCCTTGCACGCGGCAGGGTCCATGGTGATAGGTTCCCAAAAGCTGCATGGGCCAAGAACCCATTCAGTGCAAGGGATATCTTCGCCGGTCTTACCCGACGAGATAGTAATTCACAGGGACCGATGACCGCTCTGCACCGCAGTACAAGCGACCATCAAATGAAGAAAACGATTTCACTCGTTCGGGAGAAAACTTGTCTACACCAGAGACCCTCTGGGCTGCGGTTGCTGACCAACTTCGTTCACAACTTAATGACTCGGTATGGCTATCAACCTTTGCCGGGGTGAACACGATCGCAACTCATACTGAGTCGGGGACAACTCATATTCAGCTTGAAGTACCAAGTGTCATCGCAAAGGATCGCATTAATTCTCGCTATCACGCCTTGGTCCAAGATGCCTTCAACGACGTATGTGGTCCCGGAACGGAGTTCGACGTACTCGTTCTTGTTAGCGAAGCAGATAACACCGCTGTTGAATCGCTCCCAACACCTGACTTCACCGCACCCGCTGTATCGGGAGCAAAATCGTCTAGTCAGACTGTCACCGCTGGTTCCCGGGTAAACAACCGCTACACCTTCGATCGCTTCGTGACAGGTTCATCGAACCGCTTCGCTCATGCTGCTGCGCTTGCCGTTGCCGAAACACCCTCGCGTTCTTACAATCCGTTATTTATTCATGGCCAGGCTGGTCTGGGCAAGACACACTTGTTGCAAGCCATTGCTCATTATGTCGGCGAGAACTACCCGACCTATCGAGTCTGTTACGTCACGACCGAAACACTGCTCAGTGAATTCGTTGATGCCATTCGCAGCAATACCACCACTGAATTTAAACGTCGGTACCGCGAAAACGATGTGTTGTTGATCGACGACATCCAGTTCCTCGAGGGCAAGGACGCTCTACAAGAAGAACTGTTCCATACCTTTAATACATTGCATCAGGCCGATCGTCAGATCGTGTTGTCTTCAGACCGCCCTCCCGACGCGATCCCAACTCTTGAAGATCGACTTCGTAGTCGCTTCAAGATGGGCTTGCTCACCGATATTCAGCCGCCGGACGTCGAGACGCGTCTTGCTATTCTGCGCACACGCGTCGAAAACGACGCGATCACCATCGATCCTGACATCCTCGACTTCATCGCCAGCAATATCACTAACAACATCCGTGAACTCGAAGGTGCACTCATTCGTGCCACCGCTTATGCGCAGCTCACCAACGAACCACTAACCCTCGAAGTAGCCAAAAGGGTCTTGTCGGATCTCGTACACGAGCCTGAACCACGAATGATCACACCGCCAATGATTCTGAATGAATCTGCTCGGTACTTTGATTTCTCTATTGACGAGCTCTGCGGTGCTAGTCGGCGACGCCCTTTGGTCAACGCCCGGCAGGTCGCGATGTACGTCATGCGCGAACTCACTGATATGAGCTATCCAGCAATTGCTCGGGAATTCGGTGGCCGCGACCACACCACTGTCATTCACTCTGTCGAGAAGATCAAAAAGCTGATCGCTGAGCGCCGACAAGTCTATGACCAGGTCACCGAGCTCATCCAGGTCATCAAAACCGGCCGGTCAGCGGCCTAAGCATGACCACATGCAGCCCGCTACCATTCCACAGACCCCAGTGGACACCGTGTGGATGAGCTGTGTACTTCGCGGTCGATCCAATGGGTTATCCCACTCGGGGTCAAACCATTCTGCGAAGCTGTGGATACTCCGTCAGGTTTCCCACACCCGACATTCGCATAAAGAGAACGATTTTAAGGGTTCTCCACAAATCCACAGCACTACTACTACTACTACTAGTTCATAAGAATCCGAGAGAAGAGATTAGGCGCCCCTGTGAAACTCCGATGTGAGAGAGACACCCTGGTCGAGGCACTCACCACTGCTGGTCGAGCGGTCTCTGGTCGAGGCGGACAATTACCTGTCCTTTCTGGCCTTTATCTTGTACTGGCTGGTGATGAATTAGTCGTTACTGGGAGTGATCTTGAGCTAACCATTGCTCGAACACTTGAAGTCAATGGCGAGGTCGATGGTTCAGCTGTAGTTCCAGCCAAGTTATTGATCGATGTTGTTCGATCGTTAGAGCCTGGTGCCATCGAGTTGGATCTCAATGAACTAGATCTAACCATCAGGGGAGGGCGGTCCGAGTTCTCGATACGTACGATTCCGACCGACGAGTTCCCACAACTGGTTAGTGCCGAAGGACCTGCAGTCACGATAGAGGCGGCGTCGTTTGTCGCTGCTTTGAGACAGGTTGTTCCTGCTGCGAGTAGCGATGACTCCCGGCCGATCCTGACCGGCGTTTTGTTAACTCCAAACGAAGGTGGATTGCGTTTAGTAGCGACCGACTCGTACCGGCTCGCCGTTTCCGATATTCCTGGTGCGTCAATACTTGAGGGCGATCAGTCGGTATTGGTTCCATCTCGAGCATTGGCCGAAGTCAGCCGTGTAGTTGGCGATGCTCCTGAACTCACGCTCCGCCTAGGTGAAAGCGACGCGGCATTCGCGATTGATGGCCTGGTCGTAACGACCCGCCTGATCGATGGTGATTTTCCAAAATACGAAGGTTTGATTCCCACAGGCGAGTCAAATTCGCTCAAGGTTAATCGTGAAACCATGCTTGATGCGGTTCGTCGTGTGCGCTTGTTGGCTCAAGAATCAACACCATTGCGATTGGTCATGAACAGCGACGGTCTCGAAATCGTTGCGATTACTCAAGATGTGGGCGAAGGCCACGAAACAGTTGACGCGTCCTACGACGGCGATGAATTAACAGTTGCTTTCAACCCCGCCTTCTTGGTTGACGGACTTGATGTCGCTCCGGGTGAAGAGATCGCATTGCAGACAATTGATTCGCTTAAACCAGCAGTCCTGCGTACACCCGGGAATGATAATTTCTTGTACCTTTTGATGCCTGTTCGAGTTCCGTAGGGCCGCGGTAACTCAATAACAGCGCAGGATGTGGTGCCATCATGCGACTTAGAAAGCTGTGGTTGAAGGACTTTCGAAGTTATTCCGAACTGGATCTCGATCTTCCTGCTGGTCTCACGTGTGTTGTTGGCGAAAATGGTATTGGAAAGACCAATTTGCTTGAGGCGATTGGTTATCTCATTCATCTCAAGTCATTTCGTGGTGCCGATAACGCGACATTGGTTTCACTTGGCGCTGACAGAGCGATTGTTCGAGGCGAAGGCGCGAGCAAGGGGCGCGAGATGCTGATCGAAGCAGAGATTCCACGTTCGGGACGCAGCCGAGTACAGGTCAATCGCCAACGGTTACAACGTTCTGCCGATTTGGGAGCTGCAGCTCGTATTTCGGTTTTTGCGCCTGACGATCTCGCCACGATTAAAGGGTCGCCGGGCTTACGCCGTGATTTTTTGGATGATTCGGTTGTTGCGTTATGGCCGCGTCAAGACGAAACGCGACGCACGCTTGTGCAAGTTCTTCGACAGCGAAACGCGTTGTTGCGTCAGCGCGGTGGTCGTTTGGATGCCGATGGATCCATGATGCTTGATATTTGGGACGAGCGCTTGGCTGCTGCCGGCGAAGCAATGGGTACCGCACGCGTGTCGCTCGTCAATGATCTGTCTCCATATGTCGATCGGGCGTACAAGCAACTCTCTCGTCGTGATGACTCAGTCAGCCTTCACTACGAACCGTTGTGGTTTAGCCAGGGGCTGGAGGCGGCTCTGAAAGACACTCGGAAGGAAGACTTGCGTCGAGGTACGAGCCTGGTCGGTCCCCATCGCGATGATCTTGGTGTGTTGCTTAATGGGGCGCCGAGCCGCAGCCATGCATCTCAGGGGGAACAACGCACGTTGGCGTTATCGCTTCGTCTTGGTGTTCATTTGTTGTTGACCGAACGCCATGGTGAGCCCCCACTACTGCTACTTGACGATGTTTTTAGCGAACTCGATCGTTTTCGTACGGCAGCTCTTTTTGAGGCACTTCCCGTTGGTCAGGCTCTTCTAACAACCGCAGTAGCACTGCCTGTGGGGGCAGATCCGGCGTTACTCCTTGAAGCTATTCCGGGCACGGTGAGAACACTTTCATAGCGTTTGGTGCTAATGACGTTTGCCGGGAGGTGGTTGTTACCCGGCGTTTGTGTTTTTTTGCATGCTGCTAGCGTGAATAGCGTGAACGATTCACGGCCAGGCTGGCCCCCCTCTGGGAGGAAGCCCCGGGGATGGACGCCGCTGCCATCGCATAACAAGGCGCCGACACCGATGAGGTCCGCTCTGGACAACCTGGCGTCGACCTTGGGTCTTACCAATGTGGACAGCATTAATGCTCTGTTTGTTGATTGGCCGGAAATCGTCGGTGAGCAACTGGCGAAGCACTGTGTTCCGCGTTCACTTCGTGACCAGGTTTTGACGATTGAGGCCAGCGATCAGCAGTGGGCAACCGAGTTGAAGTGGATGACGTCATTACTAATTGAGCGGTGTTGTGACGCGCTAGGGCTAGACGCGGTGACCGAAGTACGAATCATTCGCTGAGAACGGCTATTTTTAGCCAAAATCAGCGGTGTAACTGGTGCGGAATTGCTTGGTTGATTTGCCAGACACTGTCACAGCTAAGTGGTAGAATTACAACACTAAAATTACTCAGTTTTTGATTGGTTTTAGCTTCGCATTGTGCCAGATTCGGCACCATGCGCTTCACCCTGCGGAGTGGGGGTCATCGCGGTGAACGCCATGGTGAAAACCGCTCTCTGCTGGACCCCGAAAGGCAACTGTGGCTGACGCTTCAACTGCTTCATACAGCGCAAGTGACATCACTGTTCTCGAAGGCCTCGAGGCTGTGCGCAAGCGACCAGGTATGTACATTGGCTCGACCGGTCCTGCTGGGCTGCACCACCTTGTTTACGAGGTTGTCGACAACGCCGTCGACGAAGCAATGGCCGGCTACTGCACTCGTATTGATATTACATTGCTACCTGATGGTGGTTGCGAGGTTATTGACAACGGGCGCGGCATACCCGTTGGGAAACACCCAAAGTTTGATGATCTGACAGCTGCCGAGGTCGTACTGACCGTGCTGCATGCTGGAGGCAAGTTCGGTGGCGGCGGCTATAAGGTTTCGGGAGGCCTGCATGGCGTGGGTGTTTCTGTCGTGAACGCACTTTCGCGGCGCGTTGAAGTCGACATTGACCGCGACGGCAAACGCCACACGATGTCGTTCATTGATGGTGGTCAGCCACACGATCGGCTGGAAGTCAATGGCGATTCGCCAAGCGAGCAGACGGGCACCATTGTTCGTTTTTGGCCCGACGGAACAATTTTTGACGAGCTGACCTTCCGGGCGCAGACTCTGCTCGATCGCTTGCAAATGATGGCATTTCTTAACCGGGGCCTCGAAATTCGTTTTCGCGATTTGCGAAGCGAAGCCCAACGTAAGCCACAAATCACACCGATTGACTACGACGTTGATCGGTCCTCTGATGAGGTTAGTGACTACGTCGCTGAGCCCGAAGCCACCACCATTGCTCCAACTGATGACCCAGGCCTCAATCCTGACGACGTCGAGTTCATCGTGTTCAAGTACGACGGTGGTATTAGCGACTTCGTCGAACACGTTAACTCGACAAAAGAGGCGCTCTTTGAGATGGTCGGTTTCTTCGAAGCTGTTGAGGAAGACCAGGAAGTCGAAATTGCATTCCAGTGGAATACTGGCTTCAACAGTGATGGTCTGCACTCGTTTGCCAACGGCATCAGCACGGGCGAAGGAGGCATGCACGAAGAAGGCTTCCGTAAGTCGTTGACTAATGTCTTCAACAGATATTCGTTCGACAAGAACATTTTGAAAGAGGGCAAGGACGACCGTCTGCAAGGCGAAGATATTCGTGAGGGCCTTACTGCGATCATTAGCGTTCGATTGGCTGAACCACAGTTCGAAGGTCAGACAAAGGGAAAGCTCGGCAATGTGTCGATTCGTTCTCTTGTTGAACGTGCCACCAATGAGAAGCTTCGTGAATGGCTCGAAGAAAATCCGGCTGAAGCCAAAGTCATCACCAGCAAGGCTATTTCTGCACAGCGGGCCCGAATTGCTGCTCGCCAAGCTCGCGACGCTACCCGGCGCAAGTCAGCCCTCGATGGTGCTGGTCTGCCAGGCAAGCTGACCGACTGCGCGTCATCTAACCCTGAAGAGTGTGAGCTTTACATCGTCGAGGGAAACTCGGCCGGGGGCTCCGCCAAAGAAGCACGCGATCCGCACAATATGGCCATTTTGCCAATTCGTGGAAAGATCCTAAATGTCGAGCGGGCCCGCATCGACAAAATGCTTAACAACACCGAGGTTTTGGCGCTTATCCAGGCGATTGGTGCCGGGTTTGGCCCCGAGTTCGAACTCGATAAATTGAGATATCACAAGATCGTGTTGTTATGCGATGCTGATGTTGACGGCCTGCATATTCGCACGCTGCTGCTGACCTTCTTCTTTCGTCAGATGAGAGAAATGGTCGAGCGTGGGCATGTGTACATCGCCCAACCGCCGTTGTATTCGACCGAGGTCGGCAAGAGCAAGGTGTACTTGCAAGATGAGCGGGCGAAAGATCAGTTTCTGGTCGATAACCCGAAGCACAATAATGACTTCGCCCGACTAAAGGGGTTGGGCGAAATGGACGCGTCAGAATTGTGGGACACCACGATCGATCCTGAGCAGCGCACGCTGCTGCAGGTATCGGTCGACGAAGCGGTTCTCGCCGATGAAGTCTTTTCCAAGCTCATGGGCGAAGACGTGCAGAGCCGCAAGAACTTCATCCAGTCCAATGCTAAAGATGTCCGCTTCCTCGATATCTGAGGGGCGTACGTCTTTATTCGCGGCGCTTGCAAACTCTGTCGACGGTGCGCCCGTCGACGGTCCTGGCAAGTCAAGCCCTTAGCCCTGAGCCAACCCCACTGAGAGAGCCTCATGAGTGACACCACCAATAACGACACACCTAATAACGACGATCCCGAAGAGCCTGGCGATGGTGACGATGGCGCCATTCGCGTCAATGTCGAACCAATCACTATCCAAAGGGAGATGGAGAATTCGTTCCTCGACTATGCCATGTCGGTCATCGTGTCTCGGGCCCTGCCCGACGTGCGCGATGGTCTAAAGCCGGTACACCGACGCATCATATGGTCGATGTCCGATAGTGGGTTCCGGCCCGATCGGTCCCACGTAAAATGTGCTCGTGTCGTGGGCGATGTCATGGGTAAGTATCACCCGCACGGGGATAGTGCTATCTATGACTCTTTGGTGCGTATGGGGCAGACATTTTCACTGCGACATCCGCTGATTGATCCTCATGGGAACTTTGGATCACCAAATGACCCGCCGGCAGCTATGCGCTACACCGAATGTCGGTTGTCGAACCTTGCCATGCGTCTGATCGACGGCATTGATGAGAACACCGTCGACTTCAGTGACAACTTCGATGGAACCGAAGAAGAACCATCGGTGTTACCGGCAAAATTCCCGAATCTGTTGGTCAACGGCAGCCAAGGTATTGCTGTTGGAATGGCCACCAGCATCCCGCCGCACAATCTGGGTGAAGTTTGCGATGCCACCCTGCATCTGATTCAGAATCCCGACGCGACCGTCGAAGACATGATGCAATTCGTTAAGGCACCAGATTTTCCAACCGGTGGTCTGATTCTGGGGGCCCGCGGCATTCATGACGCCTACACGACGGGACGCGGATCAATCCGGATGCGAGCCGTCGCTGAAATTGTCGAGAGTAAGACCGGCACGCCGTGGATCGTGGTTACCGAAATCCCGTACCAAACCAGTGTCGAAGTTATTGAAGAAAAAGCTGCCGCCATGGTGAACAGCGGCCGACTCGAAGGCATTCGTACCATCCGGAACGAATCAGCCAAGGGCAAGACTCGGCTGGTATTTGAGCTGCGACGCGATGCAGTTCCCAAGGTTGTGCTGAACAACCTATTTAAGTACACGCCACTACAGACCACATTCAGCGTGAACATGGTTGCCCTCGACGACGGTGTGCCTCGCACACTCAACCTGCTGCAGGTGTTGCAGGCCTATGTCGCTCACCAGGTCGAGGTCATCAGTCGTCGCTCACAGTTCCGCTTGGATAAAGCTCGGGCTCGAGCTCACATTCTCGAAGGCCTGCTTAAGGCGATCGGCATGATTGACGACATCATCGCGTTGATCCGTAGGTCCGAGAACCGCTCCGCAGCGCGCGATGCTTTGCAGGTCGCTCCATTCGAGTTTTCTGAAGTCCAAGCCACGCACATTCTTGACATGCCACTTGGCCGCTTGACCCAACTCGGCCATGCTGATCTTCAGACCGAACTTAACGAGTTGGCGCAGACGATCGCTGATCTCGAAGATATTCTGAGCAATCCGGTTCGACTTCGCGAAGTGATCTCGTTTGAGCTGACCGAAGTACGCGACGGTTATGCCAATCCGCGTCGAACCGAACTAACCATCGATCCTGGCGAATTCGATATCGAAGATCTGATCGACGATGAAGAACTGATCTTCACTCTGACCGACGGCGGTTACGTTAAGACCACCCCAGCCGACGAGTTTCGCACGCAGAGTCGTGGTGGACGCGGCGTCAAGGGTGCCCAGTTAAAAGAAGGCGACTTGGTCGAGGTCATGCTGCATACAACAGCACATGCCTACATGTTGTTCTTCACGAACCTTGGACGCGTGTTCCAGCTTCGGGCGCACGAGATCCCGGTGCAGAGCCGAACCGCTCGTGGAACACCCATCGTGAACCTTTTGCAACTTGGCCCTGAAGAAACCGTGATGGCGGTCGTTGACACGCGTGACTACGAGACCATGCGCTACCTGTTCTTCGTAACCCAAGAAGGGGTTGTCAAGAAGACCGCCTTTAGCGCCTATGCAAATATTCGCCAGAATGGTCTGCGTGCCATCAAGATGCGCGAAGACGATCAGCTGGTACGGGTTGTGCCGATCAATGGAGAGATCGATGTGTGCTTGGTTACCAAGAACGGCCGCCTCATGCGTTTCGATCCCAACGAAGTCCGCGAGATGGGCCGTGTCGCATCCGGTGTTCGCGGCGTCAAGCTCAAAGAGGGTGACAAGGTCGTGTCGTGTTCTGTGGCTAGCGAGGATCAGGACTTGTTGCTGATTTCTAGCGAAGGATTTGGCAAACGAACTCATTTCGATGCCTTTAACTCGAAACATCGTGGAGGGCAAGGTGTGACCGCTATGAAGATGCGTGATGGCAACGGCGAAGTCGTTCGAGCTCTTGGGGTGCTTCCCGACGACGAGGCCATGTTGATAGCGAAGAGTGGCATCATTATTCGCATCGCTATCGGCGACGTGTCGGTGCAAGGGCCACATGCCTCTGGCGTGCGAGTCATGTCGGTTCCTGATGATGATCAAGTCGCAGCCGTGACTCTGGTTCGCGAACCTGAAGGCGACGACGAGGCCAGTCCTGGCGACGAGGTTTCTGTCGACGGGATTTCTGATGGCACAGTCTCCAACGACACAGGTTCTGCTGTTAATGCTGATGCCGAACCAGGGGCAGTCGCTGTTGACAGTCGTGATTCGGTGACCGAAGATACTGACTCGTCATCTGACGAGGACAAGTAGCCACTACATCTGCTTCCCCAATGACAAGTTATGTCTCGGGGAAACAATGTGTAACTCATCTGAATTAGCTACTACGGGGTCGACTGTCGGGCGTGCCGAACGTGGGCAAGCCACGATTGCACTCGTCGGTATCCTCGCGGTTGCTTGCGTTGCCATGATCGGGTTGTCGATTGTTGGGCAGGCAATCGTGCATCGCGCGCTGTCTCGCAATGCTGCTGATGCGGTCGCGTTAGCAGCAGCAATCGACCAGACCGATGCTGACGCACTCAGAGACTGGTATTTCCAACGAAATATTTTGGTCGAAGAGAACGGGGTGCAGACGATCGCGCGGAGTGGGCCGTCACAAGCCGCAGCATGGGCATCAACCCAGCGGTCAATAACCAAACCGGCGCCAGTGCTAATCGCCATAGTTTCTCGTGCGGAACAATTAGTTGGCGCAATTTTTATGCCTGTTCAGTGGCAGGCCATGGCGGTGACGCTCTCTCACGTAGACGCAGCGAACATGCTAATTGTGGCTGGTGAATTGGGCTTGTGCGAGGGTCTCGCTATAGACACGGCGCCCGGTATGACGAGGTTCGAATTGTGTTGATTCCGAGGGGTGCGCCCAAAGGAGTGCGCATCTTGTCGTAGACTTGCGGGCTGTGGCAGACAATGAGCCAACGAAGACCGTTGATGATCCGACCTCTAGCGATGGTGAATCCGTCGAAGACGGAGTCCAGTCAGCCAGTTTTTCGTATGACGAGCAGACGCTTGGACGTTCGACCAGTGTGTTTGATGCAGGAGTGGACTTCATTCCGCCAACGGTGCCGCCTGTGGCCCCTGCCTCTGGGGCGCCTGCTTCTGTGACGCCTGCGCCAACACGTGAACGGCCGATGACTGTTCGCGAGCGACGGCGCCGTGTCAAACTCCAAGCTCGACGAGTCCGACGGGTGATCCGCCACATCGAGCTGTGGTCGGTGCTCAAGTTCAGCCTGTTGTTCTATTTTTGTCTTTGGCTAATCTTTGTGCTCGCTGGCGTGTTGTTGTGGAGTTTCGCTGAGAGCTCAGGAACCCTCCAAAGCATCGAAGATTTGGTTGAGAGCTTGTTTGCACTTGACGAGGCTGAAAACTTCTGGAGCGGCGGCACGATATTTCGTGCGTATGGCGTCATGACATTGGCCCTTTCGATTGCCGGTGTGACCTTTAATGTGTTGCTGGCTGCGCTGTACAACCTGATCAGTGACCTGACTGGTGGCATTCGCATCACGGTGATCGAAGAAGAGTCGGCACGCTTCACTCCGCCAAAGCGGCGCCAACGCCGGTAACGGGTAGTGAAGGGTTTTGTCTCATTCTCCGACAAGAACCTGTCCGAGCTGAGAGCCTAATGCTTGGGGCAGCTGGGGGTTTAAGGCTTCGCGAGGTCCGTCGTCAAAACTAAATAAGGAGCCTGATGCCCCAGATGGGTGCATCACGCTCCTAATTTTCAGCGCTGTTCGTGGGGCTAGGAAGATTTGAACTTCCGACCTCACCCTTATCAGGGGTGCGCTCTAACCAACTGAGCTATAGCCCCGAACAGTGCGGCGTCATCGTAGCGGGATCAATCCGCTCGACCACCCTGTTTTTAGGCGAGTAGCCTTACGACATGTTTATGATGTTTCGACGAGCTGTTTTTGGCGCTGCGATTGCTGCGATGACGGCGGCAATTTTGCGTATATTTGGTGGTGACGGTGCGCCGCCCCAACGCGGTGGTTGGCGTGAGGTTGACCCGAGCGAACTTCAACCGATCAAGATCAACTGAGTAGTCTTCTCGTGCAGATTGCTGTCGTCGGAGCGGGTTTGGTTGGACGGCGAACTGCCATGGCGCTTGTGGCCCACGGTTTTAACAATGTTGCCTTGCTATCGCAAACTCGCGAAGCCAAGACCTGTGATGGTGTCATCGTTGGACAAGGATGGCCGCACCCGGCTGCCCAAGATGCTGAGATCGTCGTGTTGGCGACAGAGTCGGCCCGTCAGCCTGCGATGGCTATTCAGTTAGTGAAATCTGGAATCCATGTTGTTACCACGGCAGACAACCCGGCTGACATCGAAAGGCTGTGGGCGTTAGATGACATCGCAACCGAAGCAGGCGTCACTCTCGTGATTGGTGCTGCCTATTCGCCTGGCCTATCGACACTGTTGGCGAGTTATCTTGTTCGGACCTTAGACACGGTGGACACCATCAGTACTGCGCAGTTCGGCACCGGTGGCCCAGCGTGCGCTCACGAGCATCATCGAGCGATGGGGAGTTCCGCACGTGAAGTTCACGAGGGTGTCCTTCGAACCTCGCGCGGGGGTTCAGGACGTGAACTGGTGTGGTTTCCTGATCCTGTAGGAGCCGCAGACTGTTATCGGGCTGGTTTGGCCGATCCATTTTTGTTGCACCAGGCCTTCCCGACTGTGCGCCGGATTGAGTCGCGCCAAGCGGCGACTCGCCGAGATCGACTCACATCGCGTCTCTTCATGTTGCGCCCGCCTCACGTAGAGGGCTTGCTTGGCGCTGTTTGGGCCGAAGTGCGTGGCCATGTTGATGGGCGCGCCGAACATCGGGCAATGGCCGTGACGGCGCCACAAGCAACAGGTGCCGCAGCTATGGCTGCAGCATTTTGTAAAGAACTAGCAGGTCAACTGTCTCGCGAGGATGGCGAGCGATCGATTCGGGTGGGTTCTCAATCAGCCGCTTCTAGCGGGAATCTAATCTCACTAATCAAACTTGTATCCAATGATGTTCGTCTTTGGACGTATGACGGCACACAGATACTAACTACTTCGGGTGAAACAGGGCCTATACAGGCTGCCCGAAAGTGGAGAATTCCAGGAGAAAACGGCGTAATACCGAGGTTGCTATGACAATTCATTGCGCGAAAAGGTAGTTTTTCTTCAAGGAGTAGGCCATTTAGCCAATTACTTACCTCGCGTGGAGGCTCATACGAATACAGTATTGAGCCACGGGATGCCATGTACGAAGGGACGAGCCACGTGAGCACCGCGGACGAAGCAGAAGTACTGGTAGATAGCGAAGATGACGAGCCGGTCGGCAACACAATGACGCCGGCTGAAATCAATGCGCTAATCGAGGAACACGTACCCTTGGTGAAACATATTGTTTTCCAGGTCGCTGTTCATTTCCCTCGCCACGTCGAACGCGAAGAGCTCGCGCGAGCAGGTGCACTTGGTTTGGTTGAAGCCGCACAGAGGGACAGCCCTGAGCGTGGCATCCCATTTCAACGTTTCGCTGCGCGCCGAGTACGGGGTGCAATGATTGACTCTGTTCGTGCTGCTGACTGGGCGCCTCGTTCGGTCCGCCGCCTGTCCCGCCGCTTTGACGCTATGGAACAACAGCTCGCTAGCGAGCTCGGTCGTGCGCCTCAGACCAAGGAAACAGCGGAAGCACTGGGCATGAAACCCGAGGAGGTCTCCAAACTCCGTTCGCAGCTTTACCGATCAGTTGTTCTTGCCCTAGAGCATGATGTTGGTGGCGAAAGTGGAGAAGATCTTAATCTGTTAGACATCCTGCCTGATCGGGCCAACCTCGAGCCAGATGAGCAGCTCGAAGGACGTGAGCTTTACGCTTACTTGCAGGATGCAATCTCGCTCCTTCCTGAACGGCGTCGCCTCGTTATTGTGGGTTACTTTCTGGAAGAGAAGACCTCGGCCGAACTGGCCCGCTTCTTGGGTGTTACCGAGTCACGAGTTTCTCAGCTTCGGTCTGATGCCGTTGAAATGTTGCGTCAGGGAATCACCTCGCACTACGAAGATGTAGAAGCCGATTCAGAGACAGGACTTCGCGCTGAGCGCCGCAAGAAGTACGCAAACGCAATTGGTGAAGCCAGTGACTGGCGCGATCGCCTCGACGAGGGCGCGGAACTGAGCACCGACATCCGCACTGTTCTCTAGCTAGCGGTTTGAATATCTTCAGAACAAGGAATTTCCACGGTTTAACCTAGGAAATTTTGTATCAGCAATCCTGAGCGCTGTTTCTTGTCCTCTACGCTTGGCCATTCGAGTGCGTCAAGTATTGATAAGGCTAACTAGTTCTGGCGAACAGGCTGCCAACAGATTCGTTCAGAGGTCGTGGATGCAGCGAGGCGGGTTGATCTGGCGAGTGGAGCGTTCTATCACGGTTCCGGGCTTTGGTATCAAGGGCTTTATCTGGGGCGACGAAGCTGACAACATTAGAGGCTGGCCAAACGGCTGACGTATCGACCCAGGACATCCCGCTAGGCTCTGGCGCAGGCTGTGGGTGGCACCTCAGTGGCACACAAGCATTAGATGATGGGATCCACATGCACTGGCGCCAGCGACTCAAGGATGTACATCCTCGACTGGTAGAGGCGGTCCTGGCACGAACAGTCGAGCGTAGTTATAGCGCCGATATGGTTTTGTGCCACGAGGGCGATGCCCCTGACGGCATGTATTTATTGGAGCAAGGACGTGTTCTTGTTCAGTCATCGACGGTCGATGGGGCCGCGGTTGGTTTAAGTGTTGTCGACGAGGGGGATGTCGTAGGCGAACAGGCCTTGTTGGCTCAGACCTCTCGCAGCGCAACTGTAATTGCAGTGCAAGCGACGATGGTTCGCCTACTTCGACCAACACAGTTTCGCGAACTTCGCCTTGAGCGGCCTGAGATCGACCAATTCCTCGTTTCGGTCCTCGACGGTCGACTGCGCGAGATGTCGAGACGGTTAGCCGAGGCGGCTCATTCAACCGCCGAGGAGCGGGTTTGTCGACGGGTATTGGCACTCGGTTCGGCCTTCAACGGAACGATTCAACTTAGCCAATCGACGCTGGCTTCATTGGCAGGGACAACACGGCCTACCGTGAATCGCGTGCTTCAAGATCTTGTCCGAGAAGAATCAATTCGGTTGCGTCGTTCTCGCATTGAGGTCACTAATCCCGAAGCGCTTGCGGCAAGAATTCCTGATTTGTAACGGGAATATCGTCACGAGCAGGTATGTCAATCTGTGAGTTGTTCCAGTTCATCCAAGACGATGTGCCAGCTTGGGTGGTCAGGATCGATGACGTCGAAATGGTCAACATTGTTTAGTACCTCGAGACGGTCAGCGTGGCTGGCAATGGCATAGGACTGCGCAAGGGGTACCGAGTCATCATTGTCACCATGGATCAGAACAACACGTCCGGTGAACGCCGCTGGTAGCGGTTGCCCACTTGCGTAGTTTTCTGGTACCTGGGCGACCGTGCCTCCAAAGAAGTTTGTGGTGGCGTCGACACCAACGGCGTTGATGTTGGCTGCTATCACATCAGCGACTGGAGCCAAGCCGATAGTGAGATCGGGGCGAACCAGAGCGTCGGTACGGCTGGCGTTCCACAATGCTAAATGCCCTCCAGCAGAATGGCCGATTACCACTGTCGCTGGCCAATTTTTGGTCACGTGATGGTCGATTGCGGCGGCCACATCGTGCAAGGTTGTTGGATAGCCGCCACCTGTTGGCCCGACACGTCGGTACTCGATGTTCCATGATGCATAGCCTCGGTCGTACAACGCATTGGCTAGTGGGTGCATCAGATCGCAGTGATACTGGTCACGCCAGAAGCCTCCATGTATCAAGATGACTAATGGCCGCAAGCTTGCCCCTTCAGGAACGCGAAGCTCGCCGTATTGGTCGGGTAATTCGCCATAGTCCACTCGTTCACTCACGGTGGGCAGTCTGACACCTCAATGCCGGCGTTGTCCCCGGCTACGGTGTCCTGTATGGAAGATTTTGGTCCACTTGTTTCGGCAGAGTGGTTGGCAGACAACCTTGACTCCGTGCACCTTTTTGACTCGCGGTCCTATCTCGATGGGCGTTCAGCACCCGAAGCATTTCTGCAAGGACACCTGCCCGGTGCCATCTTTGTCAGTCTTGACGATGACCTGTCTGCGATTGCATCACAGCCGGGTGGGCGACATCCGTTCCCAACTCCAACGGCGTTCGCCGAAGCGATGGGACGACTTGGTTATGCAGGGGCGCGACCTGCGGTGATCTACGACGATGTTGGTGGTGGGATGGCTGCCCGGCTGTGGTTCATGTTGACGTTGCTGGATATTCCCGCAGCAGTGCTCGATGGCGGTATGCATGTATGGCATGGCGAACTCGAGTCTGGTCTGGTTTCACCAGTGCCAGCAATCTTTGACGAGGAACCATGGCCGTCTGATCGCTTGATCAACGCAGACGAGGTTGCCGACCGGATTGAAGCAGGTGGTGTTGTCCTCGATGCGCGAAATACATCACGCTTTATGGGCAAACCCAACCGGATTGATCCTCGGTTTGGTCATGTACCTGGTGCCATCAATCTGGCGTGGGAAGACAACATCGACGATCTGACGGGCCTAATGTTGTCTGTCGAGGAGCTCCGCCATCGATTCGTCGAAGTACTTGAGAGCCCCGATGGTGGACCACAACCCGCGGCCTATTGCGGGTCAGGAGTCACGGCCTGTCACGATCTGCTTGCTTTGAGGATGCTTGGCGTCGAGGCGGACTTGTATGTGGGTTCTTGGAGCGAGTGGGGAGCTGACGAATCTCGTCCTATCGAGGCGGACGTCAGCGACAATGCGTAAAACCCCCGCGTAAAACCCCCGCGTAAAACCCCCGCGTAAAACCCCCCTGAGTCGCCTCGTCGAGCTCGTTGTGACTGCGACAACCAGTGCAGGTAGTACTGGTTGCCAACGTGGTTTAGGCCGCGTAGCAAGCAAACAAAAGCATTAGAGAATCTGGGAGAGGAAGAGCTTGGTGCGATCTTCGGTGGGGTTGGTGAAGAAGTGCTCGGGTGTGCCGACCTCAACGATTTCGCCACTCTCCATGAAGATGATTCGGTCGGCGACTTCGCGTGCGAAACCCATCTCGTGGGTTACGACCATCATGGTCATGCCCGAACGAGCGAGCTCTTTCATAACGTCAAGGACTTCCTTGATCATCTCGGGGTCGAGGGCCGAGGTGGGCTCGTCGAACAACATGATGCGTGGTTCCATTGCAAGGGCTCGGGCAATAGCGACACGCTGTTGCTGACCACCGGAGAGCTGGCCAGGGAACTTGTCGGCCTGTTCGGGTATCCCCACACGTTCGAGAAGATCGGTAGCGAGTTGCTCAACTTCGCCGCGAGGCTTTTTGCGAACCCACAACGGGGCGAGCGTAATGTTGTCGCGCACGGTCAGATGGGGAAACAAGTTGAACCCTTGAAACACCATGCCAACTTCACTGCGAATCTTTTCGACGTTTCGGGTGTCGTTGGTGAGTTCTATACCGTCGACAATAATTCGTCCATTTTGGTGCTGTTCAAGGCGGTTGATACACCGGATCCACGTCGACTTTCCTGAACCCGATGGGCCCAGGACTACGACGACTTCGCGTTCTTTGATAGTCGCAGAGACATCCTTGAGTGCTTGAAAGTCGCCATACCATTTGTCGACACCATCGCAAACAATCATGTCATCGCGAGAGCCCAGTTCTTCATTGATGGCAACGGTTGCATCAGTGTTGGTCATGGCTAGTGGTTCTCCTTTGTAGTCACAGGGAACAGCAGCTGCTCTGCGGATTGGATTTGGAACGAGTGAGGGGCGGGTCGGTCAGTGACCCAACGGAGCGGTCCGGCCGATGTCATCGTTCGCCTACTCCCAGTTGTTTCTCGAGGCGTTGGCTGTATTTAGACATCGAGTAGGCGCCGATCCAATAGATCAGGGAGATGAACAGCAGGCCTTCGCGTTTGACGCCGACAAACTCGGTTTGGCCGGGAATGGAACTATTTGCTACTCGAGTGAAGTCGATGATTCCCACGATTGAAAGTAACGAGGTTTCTTTGAAGGTACCGATGGCGCCGCCAACGAGAGGCGGAATCGAAACTTGTAGGGCCTGAGGCAACACGATAAAGCTGGTTCGTTGCACCGTGGTGAGTCCGAGCGCATCGCTGGCTTCGTATTGACCGCGTTGGATTGCTTGAAGACCGCCACGGACGTTTTCTGCCAAATATGCAGCTCCGAATAGCGAGAAGCCGATACCAGCGGCGGCCAATTTGGCGAGCTCCATTCCTTCGGGCAAGAAGAAGTTCACAAACACGGCGAAGAAAAACAGGATGGTAATGAAGGGGATGCCGCGTACGAGCTCGATGTAGGTCGTTGACAATATCCGGAACAGGGGCATCGTCGAGGTGCGACCGAGTGCCAACATCACACCAAGTGGTAGCGAGAAGGTCATTGTGAATGCTGCTATGTACAACGTGACCACGAAGCCGCCAGCGAATTCGCCATTCACCTCAAGGGTGGATGCGGTATTGATCATGGTGGCCAGGTAATGGACAATGACCATCAGGCCAACCCAACCCCAGACCATGCGAGACCGTTGGCGCGCATCGCCGGCAAAGTTGTGTGCCGACGCCCCCGCCAAACCCAGTAACAAGAAACTGATGCGAGCTTTTTGCAGCATTGGATACCAGCCGAAGAACCCAGCGACCCAGTGGAACAAGGCCAGCGTGATCAAGACGATGGCGATGAGCCTGCCGATCTCGCCGATGTTGGGATTGGTTAGGGCCCATAGCACGAGTCCGCCGCCGATGATGAAGGCTAGTGCCATTGGTATGTGTGTCGACCATACGTGAGACCAGTCAAGAGCGGGATCACGCAAGATTACGAAGAAGGTCATGAAGGGAGCCAACAGCCATGCGAGCCCTAGCGATGCCCTAGCGGTCGCGGCTCGTTTAGTCGTGAAGACTGCCCGACCCGCTATGTAAGCAAACACGAGCACGAACCACATCACGGTCCACGGGCCCTTGGTGGTCGCAGCGACCGTGCGACCTGGTTCGATGATGATGTCGCCCGCTGTGTTGGTTCCGTAGTGACCCCACTTGAACCACCACACAGTTGAGATAAACATCCCAATAAAGCCAAGGGTCAGGGGGATAGCAGCGATGAAGGTGGTGCGTCGACGAAGCTCGCCGAATCCAAACCAAAGGCCCAGGCCAATGCCCAGTGCGACTAGCCCACCCAGCCACCACCAAACTCGGTCGCCCATTGCCGCGCTAAAGCTCTCGCGGATGACCTGCAGGTTTTCGTCGAGTACTGGTGTTCCGTCAGGGTGTTTGAGCACTGATGGTTCGCGAAGTATTAGACCGCCGATGATGGCGCTGCCGGAACTAAGGAACCACATACTGATGCGTTTGATCGAAAACCCTTGACCGATTGACTTCATAAGGCCCATTGAGAGCCCGGTCAGCATCAGAACGATGCCCAGTGTGACCCAGATTCTGATGTACTGAGATTCGGGGTAGGCGAAGGTGAATAAAGCCCGCAGGTTCACTCGGATTGCATCCCATCGACGCTCTTCACTGAAGATGAAGTTGAGGACACCTCGATAGGCGAAAATGGAAATTGCCGCGAACACGACGGTCAAGATGACGCTTGAAATCGATGAAAACAGGTTTTTCCGCATCCATGGGCGAAGCGACAAGCTTGGTTCGTCAGGTCGAACAGCGTCGGCGGCCTTGGTGGCCGCGAGGAGGTCCTTGGCTGCAGCTTCGAGTTGGGCTTCTACCGACATCTCAGCGCTCCACGATTAGTAGACGGACATTGAAGAAGTTGACGACCGCGCTGATGGCCAACGAACACGCAACATAGAACAGCATCCAAATGGCGAATACCTCGAGGGATCTGCCGGTTTGGTTGAAAATCGTCTGACCAATCTGCACAACGTCGCTGTAGCCAACAGCTATGGCGAGTGATGTGTTCTTGGTCAGGTTCAGGTACTGATTGCCGAGTGGAGGCAAACTGACCCGGAACGCCTGGGGCAGAACTACCAGCCGCAGCATGGTCGAACGTTTGAGACCAACTGCTTGGGCAGCTTCAGTTTGACCTTTAGGGACTGCCAAGATTCCACCACGCACGATTTCGGCAATGAATGCCGAGGTGTAGAGCACGACACCAAAGAACACCGCCGCAAAGCCTTGGCTGAAGTTGAGCCCAGCAGGTCCGGGGTTAGCGAAGTTGCCCCGTTTGGAGATGTCGGGTCGAGCGGCGTCGATTGGCCAGTCTTCGCGCCAGTTCCCGCGGCCATCGCCAAACTTGTCGGTTGCAACCTCGAAGAAGTCGCGGCTTGAGTTGATTATCCAACTCGACAGGCCGGGCCAGATTACGAGAAACACGACTCCAGCAATGACGGCTGCGGCGCCGGCAAAGATCATGCGGAACCAGTCGTCGTCGGTGAGCCTGGCTAGCCCTGCTGGAGTGCGGCGGCTAGTAAGGAAGCGTTGGATCCAAAGCGATGCCATCACCAAGGCGAGAGCCGTCAGAGCCAACTGGACCGCGATCTGGGGAATGTTGGGAATTAGACGTGATATCGGGCCAAAGATTGCGTCGCCGAGCCAACCAAAGAACGGATGCAAGAACCAGCCGATGAACCCAAACAATGCCAGTACACCCAGAAAACTGAGTACTGGGTAAGTTTCGGCGCCGGTGCCATCACGAGCAGCGGTGCGCTTGTTCATTACCCAACGCCCAACAATGGCGCCAATGATTAAGAAGACGGCCCATTGGTAAAAGCCGTCAGAAATATGTATTCGGGGTACTGACAGGCCCTTGTTTGATATATGAATCCACCCGTTAATGGGCCCTTGCTCGAGCTTGCCGGTGACCTCGTTGATCTCTTTTCCGAAGTCGCCGAGCTGGCCTAACGTGAAAAAGATCAACAATATGTGAACAAGCAGGGGGATGTTACGCATGTATTCGATGAATGCGCTGGCGACTTTGGCCACGATCCAGTTGTTCGATAACCGTGAAACACCAACCAGGATGCCCAGTATGGTCGCGGCAAGAATGCCGGCGAGCGACATCCGAATGGTGTTGACCATGCCGACCCACAACGCTCGCCCGCCAGTGTTGGGAGCGGTGTCAATGCCGTCACTTATGGCAAAGCTAGGGTTGACGCTCAGAAAGTCGAAGCCGGTGTTGATGTCTCTGGCTTTGAGATTGTCGCCCGCTTGTTTACTTAAAAAGTACAGAGCGAAGATGACAACCACGAGCGTAAATACCTGGACAATCCACTTGATGATGGTGGTGTCTCGATAGAACGGCGGCTTACCGGATGCAGTCGTGAGTAACGATGTGTCTGCGGTGTCTGTCACCAGTACTTCTCCCCAAGAATTACGTAGAGACGGTGGCAGGAAGGCTGAAATCTGTTAAAGAGACTTCAGCCTTCGAGTCACCGACCCGGACCGATTACCTGATCCCGGACGATGGTGTGGGTTTTATTTAGCGTGCTGGCGGTGGGTACATGAGACCGCCGTTGGTCCATAGATCATTGGCTGATCCTTCAAGTTGCAGACCAAGTGGCGCCAGGTGACGTTTCCACAAATCACTGTAGCTACCCATCTGGCTGATCGCCTGGTAGAACGCATCGGCATTAAGACCCATTGCTGTTTGAACTTCGCCTTCGCCACCAAGTAGGCGACCAAGCTCAGCTTCAGCGCCGAGGAAGTCATCAACGTTGTCCTGGTTCACGCCGTACTCGTCGGCGATCAGCATCGCGTAGACCGTCCAGTTGACGGCGTCTGCGAAGCGTGACTGGTTCTGGCCATATGTTGGACCGAGAGGCTCTTTGGAGATTGGTTGACCGGGGAAGATCGCCCATTCTTGGTCCGCAGGTTGCTGCTCAGCCTTGCGACCAACCAAACCTGAACCGTCGGTGGTGATGACGTCGCAACCACCATCGATGAAGTTCTGGGTCACGATGTCAAAGTCTTCGAAGGTGTTCAGCGTGATTTCAACGCCCGCAAGAATAGCGGCTTCAGCGATGTTCTTTTCGGTAGTGGTACCGGCGTTGGTACAGATCACAGCGCCGTCAAGATCAGCCACGCCGCTATTGGGTGTGAAGCCGTCGCCGACGCGAGCCATGAGCTGCTGGCCATCGAAGTATGTGGTTGGACCAAAGTCCATACCGACGTCGCTGTCGCGACTTTGGGTCCATGTGGTGTTGCGGTGAAGCAGGTCAACTTCGCCGGTCTGGACAGCGGTGAAACGTTCTGCCGCTGTAAGAGGAACGATGTTTACTGCGTTTGCGTCGCCGAGAATGGCGGCAGCGGTTGCTCGACACCAGTCAGCGTCAAAGCCTTGGAAGACGCCGTTTGAGTCGGCAACGGCGAAGCCGATTGAAACGCTTGCGACGCCGCAGTTGAGCGTGCCTCGAGCAATGATCTGTTCGAGAAGATCATCGCCTTGGGTCAGTTCAACGTCGTCGTTGTCCTCTTCGGATGCATTGTCGGCTGCTGGCGCTGCGGTGCTTTCGCCGTCACTGCTGCTACCACATGAGGTAGCAAGAAGTGTGAAAGCGAACAGGAGCGCGAGCAGCTTTGTGAGCTTGCTCTTGGTATTCATGAATCTCTCCAGATAACTCTGCCTCGGCGTGAGCCGAGGGCTTCGGGTTTTGTAGTCCACGCGACCCTAATGGCAATCCAGTAGTTCTGCTCTCGAAGCTCTTAGCAGATAGTAATCAAGCAAAATAATCGGTTCGCTCAGAGAGGCCACAGCTGGGCGCTGAGGATGAGAAGGATGCAGATGGAACGGCGTCAGAATAAGGTAGCGGTAGCCACTGGCGGTTCTTATTTGGCGTTTGGTATTGCCGACGACGCAGCACTTTCGAATCGGCTCGAATGGGTGGCGAGCGTGGATACTCGCGAATGCGCCAACGCTGACTCGGCAGGAATGCTCGAAGCCCGCCGCGCGAGAAAGACTATTGAGGGGTTGCCTTGTTTGAACGCAAGAGGTTCTTCTGGACCTTACCCATGGCGTTGCGTGGTAATTCGGCGATCACGTGTACCGATTTCGGATGCTTGAAGCGGGCAAGTGAGGTCAGCGGGGTTTCTAGGTCAAGAGCGCTGAGTGACGTGCCAGATTCGAGCACAAGATAGGCAGTTACCACTTCGCCGAAGTCTTCGTGAGGGTGGCCAACAACGGCAGATTCGACGATGCCGTCGACCTCGTCGATGACCATCTCGATTTCTTTTGGATAGATGTTTAGGCCACCGGAAATGATCATGTCGCTGGAGCGACCTTCGAGCGTGAGTCGCTCGGTCGCATCGAGGGAACCAACGTCACCCGTCGAGAACCATCCGTCGAGAGTGCGGGATTCAGCGTCGGCGTCAGGACGATTCCAATAACCCGTGCACAAGCTTGGGCCTCGGACTTCGACGGTGCCGGTCTCGCCGGCAGTGAGCGCATTACCGCTATTGTCGACGATGCGGATCTCGTACCCCGGCAGTGCATGACCGACCGAACCGGCTAGAACATTGTCGATACGGTTTGAGGCGATGATGCTGGCCTCGCTCATGCCGTAGCGCTCGACGATCTGGCGGCCTGTCCGTTTGGTGAATTCACCATGGGTGAGTTCAGTCATCGGTGCTGACCCTGATGTAAAGAGCCGCATCGATTTACATGCCGCCGGGTCGAAGCGGTCATTGCTCAGCAGACGGTGGTAGTAGGTGGGTACACCCATAAAAATGGTGGCGCCTGCAAGTGCATCGATCACTGAGTCAGGTTCAAAGCGGGGAAGGAAGCGGACCTGGGCACCGCTCAACATGGTGGGGTGTAGTGCGATGAATAGGCCGTGTACATGGAAGATAGGCAACGAATGAACCAGGATGTCGTCGCCGTCGTAATGCCAAACCTGCACTAGGGCTTGGGCGTTGTCGAGCAGGCAGCCATGGGTCAAGGTGGCACCCTTGGGTTGTCCAGTGGTGCCAGACGTGTAGACCAGCGCAGCAGGCGTGGCATCATCGACATCGGCAACGTTGACAGGGGCGAGTGTCGTTGACGATGACACCAGGTCCGCGATCGCCACAGTAGAAAGGCCAAGATCGGTGGTGACCGTCTCTAGGGCAGTGGGGTCATCAACAACGAGCAGGGATGCGCCTGCATCACTGCAGAAGTACGAAATCTCGGCGGAGGTATATGCCGTGTTTGTGGGCACATAGACGACACCGGCGGCGAGGCATCCGAGCCATAGTGCGAACCCGTCGGCCGACTTATTGGTCTGGGCCACTAGTCGGTCGCCAGCGGAGAGACCATGTGCCAGAACTGCCGCACCGAGGCGCAGTGCGTGCCTGCGGTAGGCACCGTAGGTGTGAGTGTGGTCGCCCTCGATTAGAAACGGCCGCTCGGTATCAGCAATAAACAAGTCGTGGAACAGATTAGACACGAGTACAAGCATGCCGGATGGGTGCGTCAAGGCGAAAGTTCATTTGTTGCACAGACGTTCGAGTGATGGGAGGTGGCACGCCAGTAACGCTGCTGCTTGCCATGACTGGCCTCGTCACCGAGCGGGCAAATATTCGCTGCATTCTCCAATCGTTCACCGAACTCACCGAAGAAGCGGTGCAGTCCATTGCGTCACTGTTGGGCCAATAACGAGGTGAATATGAAGGGGGTTGCAGGACTACGCTGACACCGTGCAATCGGAGATATCGAACCCGCATCAGACTTTCCTGATCCAGGTCGACGGACCAGATAAGGAAGGGATCACAACCCATGTGCTGAGCACGTTGGCAGGTGCTGGCGCTTCCATCGAGGACGTCGAGCAGATTGTGATTCGCAATCACATCTCGCTCAATATCGTTGCCCGTATTCCCGATGGGAGGGACCTGCTCAAAGAGCTCCTACTTGTTGGTTATGAACGTGGGTTGAGCATTGAATTTGAGCCAGTCGAAGCAACACCAACACGCAAACCGACCGGCACGATCGTGACCGTGCTTGGTCAAACACTAGAAGCAGCGGAACTTGCTGCTGTTACCGGCGTGGTCACGGCTACGGGTGGCAATATTGACAGGCTGGAACGGCTCTCAAAATATCCAGCCTGGAGCTATCAGCTGTCAGTGACGGGTGGGGATACTCAAGCTCTCCGCGAAGAGCTCGTTCGCCTGCGCCATGACTTTCCAGCCATGGATGTGGCTATCCAGCCCAAAGGCTTACCACGCCGGGCTTTACGCGTGATGGTGCTCGATGTCGACCGTACCCTCGTCCAAAACGAGATGATTGACGAGTTGGCTGATCTAGCTGGCGTTGGTAGCCAGGTTGCCGAACTGACCGAACGTGCGATGCAAGGTGAGCTCGATTTTGAAGAGGCGCTGCGAGCACGGGTGCGACTGTTGGCAGGCCAACCCGAGTCCATTCTTGATCGAGGATGGGATCGGCTTCGACTCACGCCCGGCGCGAAAACTTTCATTGCCACGCTGCGTCATCTTGGCTTCAAGATCGCCATTGTGAGTGGCGGCTTCACTTCGATCACCGAGCGACTCAAGAACGAACTCGGCCTTGACTACGCGTTCGCGAATACCTTGGAAGTCGTTGATGGGATCCTGACCGGCCGTGTTGAAGGACCGATTGTTGATCGTAAGCGTAAGGCGCAACTGCTGCACATGATCGCGGCCAAAGAAGGTCTTGCTGTGCGCCAGATTGTTGCTGTGGGCGATGGTGCAAATGATATCGATATGCTTGAAACAGCAGGTCTTGGTATTGCTTTCAACGCCAAGAGCGGCGTGGCCAGCGCGGCTGACGCCGAGTTGAATTTGCCGTATTTGGATGCCGTGTTGTTCTTGCTGGGTGTGCGCCGCGAGGACATCGAGAGCGAAGGCTCCTTGACGCAACAGATACCTCCACCGGTCTGAAAAGGCGCGGGCCCGGGCGTGATTGTTTCGTCGACCGTGTCGGGGGCACTGCGCCACATCTCGATGAAGGCCTCCTAGGTGAGTCCTTCGGTGCTAGTTGAGTTGTGGGCAACCCTCAGGGTTATGCCGAAGACAACCAATGACAACTGGTTAGAGATGGGGCCGACCCTTTACACATCGCCACGACGCACGGGCTGCATGAGAGAAGTGAGATTGGCGAGAACGACATTGTTGACTGGCTGGGTCAATCCTAGGTTTGCCTCGTTGAGAATGTCATTGAGCTGGGGAAGGCGCCATGCCATCTATTCGAACTTGTCTATCGCATGGTCGGGAACTCTGAACAAACCGCTAAGGCCGGTGCGATTTGTATATCGAGATGTTCAGTGCCGGATGGCGATGACGGCAGTAGGAAGCTGGCCGTGGTTCAAGCCAGTGGAACACCCAAGACCGATTCAAGCGGGCGGTCTTGGTGAGGTGTTCTCGGTGGGAGTGCCGACGGTTATCTGGTCAAAATCAATGGAACCGTCTATCGATAACTCGTTTCTGGGATGGTTGGAGATGGGGTGGCCGGCGCACAAGGAACGGACTGCTGGTCTCTGAACCGTCTTCGTTGTCAAACGCCTGTGCAGCTGCGGTGCTTCGTCAGGATCGCTTTTTCTTGGCCCGACGTGAGTAGGCGCCAGCAAACTCCCAGATGAACACGCCAGCAGCAGCCGAAAACAACATCATCAGAAACTGATTGAGTTGGAAAGTCCAACTCAGGAAATCGATGGTCACACTTTCAGTGTTCTGCGCTGCGAATAAAATGAACAAAACGAGGATCGTTGCCGCAGTGCCCAAACGTGCCATCAGGCCCTTGTCGAGTGGCTTCTTGGCTTTGGCAGCAAGCGAGCGTTGCAGGTTCTCGGCATCGTTGTTGTCCACACCCTGACTATCGCACACCGATGACTACTCGGCTTGCTCAGCTTCAGATTGTGCCAGTCGTTCGAGTAAGGCGTCACGGACCGAGACACCCGCTTCACGAGCTTTTGTCTCGGCGATCCGCCAGCCATGGCGTGATGAATAGACCAACGGCGGTTCACCCAAGCGTCCTTCGCCAACAGCGGTGACCCGAGCAAAGAAGAGGACATGGTCCAGGCCTTCTATGCGGTCTGGCTCGACCCGATCGAAGATCTCGCACTTGAGCCATGAGATGCAGTTCACCACGATGGGCAGACCATCGACCATCTCGATGTATTCGGATGCGATGTAGTCGAACTTACGACCGGGGTAAGAGAAATACTGACCCTCGGCGACCTGATCACCAGCCAGGATCGATACCGAAAACTCGCCAGATGCCTCCATCAGGGGGAACGTGTCGTGCTTCGGTGACACCGAACACATCATGATCGGCTCTTCGAAAGATATTTGGCTGACCCAGTGGGAACAATACGCTCGAGTCACACCATTGTGGGTCGCACCTACAACCTGCACACCCTTGGCCATCTGCCCCAGGCAACGTTTAACGTCTCGATTGATCACTGTGCTGGTGCTCGCTTTTGACTGCTCTTGGTATTGGCCAGATTCGAAGTTGTGTTCATGCCCCGCACCAATCAAGCGCAGCAGGGCCCGACGAAGGGCGCTGTGAGTGCAGTGAACCTAATCTGATTGCGTGCCGACCCTGAGTTCGTTGAAGGGAATGCCCTTGTCGATCGAGACATCTCGGGGCAGGCCCAGGACGCGGTCGCCAATGATGTTCTTCTGGATCTCGTCGGTGCCGCCGGCTATTGATGACATGAACGATTGAAGCGCCATACGGTTCCAGCTTTCGCCGTTGCTGTCGAAGCCGTCGCCGTCCTTGGTCCACGCAACCATCTGTGGGCCTACAAATTCGTGCAACATCTCGCGGACGTCCCACATGATGTTCGAACCGTGGAGCTTGCCTAGCGAACCACCTGGACCGGGGGCCTTGCCGGACTTCATCTCGGCGCGGGTCCGCATGGCAACGAGCGACTTAGCTGTCTCGTTCGAATAGATCTTCATCAGCTTCTGGCGAACGATGGGATTCTGGATTAGGCCTAGCTTGGTGGCCTCATTGCTCAGCCGGTTGTAGAACGGTGTGCTGATACCACTCTTGGAGCCTGTGCCGATAGCGACGCGTTCGTACATGAGCATCGCTGTGGCTTGATTCCAGCCGTTGTTTAGCTCACCGAGTAGCCAGGTCGTCGGGATGTGTAGATCGGTGAAAAAGACCTCGTTGAAGTGCTTGCCCCCGTCGATCTGATGGATTGGACGGATCTCGATAGCCGGGTCGCGCATGTCGACCATAAACATGGAGATTCCGGCGTGCTTGGAGACATTGGGATTGGTACGGGCGACCAGAATGCCGTATTCACTGTGGTGGGCTAGCGTGGTCCAAACTTTTTGGCCATTGATTACCCATTGATCACCATCGCGTTCGGCTTTGGTCTGCAAGCTGGCGACGTCACTGCCAGCGCCAGGTTCTGAGAACATTTGGCACCAGATATCTTCGCCGGCAATGCCGCGGGGCATGAATTCTTGTTTCAGTTCATCGGACCCAAAGTCGTTCATGACTGGCATACACATGCCATGGCTGATGGTCAGGTCACCCGTGCACTCAGGGAACCGGGCGTACTCTTCGCGCCAGGTTCGTTCATGGGTTTTGGTCAGGCCTTGGCCACCAAACTCTTGGGCATAGGTCAGACCAGCTAGGCCAGCGTCGTACAACTTTTTCTGGAAGGCTCGCGAGTGAGCAACCGATTGGTCACTGCGAGGGTCAGGGCCATCCAGTACTAACTGTTTGGCGTTCTTTTCGAGAAAGGTGCGACAACGTTGACGGAAGGCGTCCATGTCGGCGTCGGGCGTGGTGTCTATAGCAGTCATTGGTCAGATCCTCCGTGAAAGAAGCTAGCGCCCCCGACGTCACTAGAAGAAGCTGGGACCACGTTCACCAACTATGGAGTAGAAGACGAGTGGTAGTTCTGCGTCCGAGATTCGATTGAGCGACGTAGAACGTGACTGTGTCATCGTCACTCGTCAACGCTCGTGCTGCTGACTTCGAAGAGTAGGTACCGTTTGACAGCGGACGTACTTCAGACACCTAGTTAGGCTCGGCAAAAATTCAAACACTGCCTGGCGCTGCGTCAAGATGGCGAGGGGGACAATCCAATTAGGTGTAGTGGTAAGCCACATGATGGGTGGCGCCTAGTGACCGCACTACACCCGCCGACCGAATGAGTCGACGGCCTCGTCGGCCATGAGTCGTTCCAGTGTTGCTTCGGGCTTGTCCTCGGAGACCTGGCGGACTCGGAATGCAGATTCGAAGAGCACCCAGATTGAGCCATCGGATCGTTCGACAATCTCGACACCGCGGAGTCCGCGAAGGAGAGGTACAGATTCGTCATCGGTCAGTCGGGCAACCGAGTAGCTGGTAGGCGATAGTTCGACCGGGGCGTTGAATTCGTTTTCGAGACGATGCTTGGCGACCTCGAACTGCAGTGGGCCAACCGCTGCGAAGATTGGTGCTTGGTCGCCGACGCCAGGGATTCGCAGAACCTGCACGACACCTTCTTCGTCGAGCTGGGCGACACCAGAACGGAACTGCTTGAACTTACCGGTGTCCTTGGCTCGGGCGATCATGAAGTGGGTCGGAGCGAACGCCGGCATTGGGCGCCACTGGACTGGCTCGTCTACGTAGACCGCGTCGCCAGGACGAAAGCCATTGGCATTGATCAGCCCGATCACGTCGCCCGGAAAGGCTTCGTCGAGGGTTTCTCGATCGGACCCTTGAACCGAGTGCACATACTTGGTTGTGACCGAACGCTTGCTTGGGCCGTGGGTGATCGTCATGCCACGTTCGAATCGACCTGATGCGACTCGCAAGAAAGCGATGCGATCTCGATGGTTCTTATCGGTGTTGGCTTGCACCTTGAACACATGTCCGCTGAAGGGTGAGTCGATGGGGCGAGGATCATCGTTGATGTCGGTTCGGGCTGGCGGTGATGGCACCAGGTCGACAACAGCGTCGAGCAGGTGTCCGACGCCAAAGTTGGTAAGAGCGGAACCAAAGAAGACAGGTGATAGCTCGCCAGCTTCGAACTTTTCACGATTGAAGACTCGGTCCACCCCATCGAGCAACTCGACGTCTTCAAGCGCTGCGGCAGCGAGCTCAGAATTCATCAATACAGGACTGTCGATCGGGCTTACTTTCTCGGGAGCCATGGTCGATCCGTGGGCGACGCGAGTGAACTGTACATACTCGTTACGTAGCCGATCGATGACGCCATCGAATGTTGTCGATTCGCCGACAGGCCACGTGATTGGCGCTGGTTCCAGGATCAGGTCTCGTTCGATTTCGTCGAGCAGGTCCCATGGGTCGCGGCCGGGGCGATCCCATTTATTGATGAACGTCACGATGGGCACGTCGCGCTCGCGGCATACCTCGAACAGTCGGCGGGTCTGTGGCTCGATGCCTTTGGCTGCGTCGAGAACCATGATGGCTGCGTCGGTTGCAGCCAATACGCGGAACGTGTCTTCGCTGAAGTCCTTGTGGCCGGGGGTGTCGAGAAGGTTCAGCAAGCAATCGCGATACGGGAAACGCATGACTGTTGAGCTGATCGAGATACCGCGCTGTTGTTCGATCTCTTGCCAGTCGCTGGCGGCTGCCTTACCGCCACGGCGAGCGGCGACCGAACCAGCACCAGCGGTGAGAACGCCCGAGTACAACAGAAACTTCTCGGTCAGTGTGGTCTTGCCAGCATCGGGGTGCGAGATGATGGCGAAGGTCCGCCGTCGGGCGGTTTCTTCGATGATCTGATTGCTCATGAGCGTGCGTTTCTTGGGGTCGAATGCCCAGCTAGGAACTGCAGGACAACATGGAACAGCCTGCCCGTTCTCGCGCCCATTCCGGGCGCTTGGTGAAGAACTCGACTTCGTGTTCTGGTTGTTCATCGTAGGGATAACGCAGCACATCGAGCAGTTGATTTACTGCTGAGAAGTCGCCCTGGTCGACCTTGTCGATGGCCAACTGTGCCATCCAGTTCCGAAGCACGTACTTGGGGTTCACGGCATCCATGGCCAGCTTGCGTTCTTCGGTGGAGCGGCCGTCAACGCCACACCGGTCAGCCCATGCACGAAGCCACTCACTCATTTCTTCGACCACACGCGCGGTCGGCTGGGCATACCAGGCGTCGGCAACTGGTTGCACCAGGTCGTAGTCGCTGAGATCTTCGGCGTTCTCGACGTCGACCTGGGCCAGGTTTCGGTGAAAGATAGTCATGTCAGTTTCGACGATCTGCAGCACCCGGCCCAGCTCGCCGAACAGAGCATTGTCGTCGTCTCCAGCAAAGCCGATAAAACCGAGGCGCTCTGCCATCATCGCGTTCCAGCCGTTGCCGAACTCGTCGGCATAGGAGTCGAGTGCCTCTTGTAATGGTTCGACGTTGTCGCCATAAAGCGGAGCGATTGCATTCGCAAGTTGCACGAGATTCCAATGTGCCATCGAAGGCTGATTTCCATAGCGGTAACGACGGGCTTCGGCATCTGTGGTGTTGGGCGTCCAGTCAGGGTCGAACCCTTCAAGCCAGCCGTATGGTCCGTAATCAATGGTCAGGCCCAGAATCGACATGTTGTCGGTGTTCATCACCCCGTGAACAAAACCGATGCGCATCCATTCGACGATCATCTCTGCGGTGGTGCGAACGATTTCAGCAAACCAGTCAGTCACAACGTCGAGGGGCTGGTCGTCATCGCCTTCGACCAGGTCGGGGAAATCGGTACGTATCGTCCAACTGACGAGTTGGGCTAACTGATCCAACTCATCTCGTGATGCAAACAGCTCGAAGTTTCCGAAGCGGACAAAGGACGGGCTGACTCGACAGACGACGGCGCCGAGCTCGTCGGCAGGGTTACCGTCGTAGAACATGTCGCGCATGACCTGGTCGCCGGTCAGTGTGAGGCTCAGCGCTCGGGTTGTTGGGACGCCTAGATGGAACATGGCTTCGCTGCACAAGAATTCGCGCACAGAGGACCGCATCACGGCGTATCCGTCGCCGCGACGTGAATACGGTGTTGGTCCCGAACCTTTGAGTTGCAGTGTTTGGTGGCCGTTGTCGGTGGTCAGGACCTCGCCAAGGGCAATAGCTCGCCCATCGCCGAGCTGGCCGGCCCAGTTGCCGAACTGATGCCCGCCGTAACACATCGCATAGGGATCCATATCCGGGGTGATCAGATTGCCGGTCACCAGATGAGCGAACGCGGGGGTCTCTGCTTGCTCGTCGTCGATACCTAGCATTTCAGCCACCTCGGTCGAGTACACAACGAGCTGGGGTGTGGTCGCACGTGTGGGCATGACGCGACTGAAACATGCGCCTGTTACATGGCGGCGGACATTGTCAATCTGAGTGTCGGCAGGAAGATCACGGGTGAATCGATTGGTGAATACGAGACCAAATAGGTTGTCAGCAGTGTTGTTCACAGTTTCTCTGTCCACCTAGTGTTTCTATCAGCACGATCTGATGCCGATATGTTTGCGTGGTGACGGATGGTCTAGGGCAAGCATCGGCAGGGTGGTACGACGACCCGCACTCGCCAGAGCGCATGCGATATTTCGATGGCGAGATGTGGACGAACCACTTTCATGAGCCGGGGAAGTTGCCCGATATAGGAAGCTGGCTCAGCAGCACGTTTTCTGTTTTTGGGAACTGTTGGCGGGGCGCTGCCATCCTGGGTTTTATTGTGAATCTCGCCGGAGGCCTGGTGTTCTGGGTTGGCTTGCGGTTCGTGATCCGCGACGTGGAGGTCATTAACGAAAATTTCGTGAACTTCACCGCTGCGACTGGGGCACTTACCGCTGTGCTCGCGGTCTGGCTCGTTCTATCGCTGGCCTTTGGTTGGCTCGCCATGAGTCGGTACTTTCATCGAGCACATTTCCAAGCGGACCCGAGTTTGGCTGATGCCTTTATGCATGCCCTGAAGCGGTTACCACGATTATTGGTGACCATTTTGGTATTCATGCTGGCCGCAAGCGTGGCCATGACGCTGCTGATTGGTCTGACGCTTGTGGTCCCGCCCATTGGTGTATTTCTGATTTTTATAGCGATACCACTGGTCGTATGGGTGGTAGTCAAGCTTGCGTTTATCATCAATGCTGTTGCCATTGCTCCTGCAGAGATGTCGGTGATGCGGGCCTCAGCAGGAGTTTCCGCTGGTCGTTTTTGGCCAGTGTTTAGTCGCTTGTTCCTTTTCACGATGGTGCTCGGTATCACGGCAAACATCGCCTCCGCAGCGATTGGCCAGTTCGCTCAAATTATTGATCCTGATGTGATTTCACAGATCCTTCAAGTACGTGACGACGTGGTAATTGTGCGTGATTTCTCGTTAATCGACTTGTTCCCTTCCAACGGTGAATTCATCATCGCGATTGTGATCGGCAGCGTGATCCAAGCGGCGAGCGGACTGATCAGCACGTCAGCGTTTGTGCGTCTCTATCTCGACAGTGGAGCACCATCAGAAGCGCTCTAGAGGCAGTCACTCAGTTTGGTGATTGATAGATGTCGATAATGAGAGTCAGGTCCAGAGGGCTGCATACCGCAGGATTATGACGTCAGACCCCAGGCCGATCTGACTTTGGGTTTGCTGAGCAGACTCGTGGAGTTACCCGGTAGCCGTTGCTTGTAACTATTGGTCGGTAATCGACTGATCGATCGCGTCGATTTCGAGCAGGTTTGTGGTCTTCAGCAGCGTGGCCAACACGTAGCCATCGACAGAGGTAAACCCAGCTCTAGAAACAGAGGGGTGGGTAAGGACGCCACGCTGGATATTACGGGTGAAGGAGGACTTCGGCTTCGATCTCGACTGGCATACCAAATGGCAACGAACTCATGCCCACGGCGGAGCGTGAATGGCGTCCAACGTCGGGCCCGAACAGCTCAAGGATCAGGTCACTGAAGCCATTGATGACGGCTGGTTGTTGTCCGAAGTTGGGACCGCAACGAATCATGCCGAGTGCCTTGACCCAGTGGCTGATGCGATCGAGTGTGCCGAGTTCTCGCTGAAGTGATCCGAGCATGGACAACGCCACTAACCGGGCAGACTCGTAGGCCTGTTCAACAGTGACATCGTGGCCCACGACGCCGAACGGCTCAGCAACCTTGCCGTCGGGGCCTTGCGGGCCGTGACCTGATGCGATTGCTCGATCGCCGCACACGTTGACGAATGCGAACGGCAACTTGACACCTGGGGGAACGACTATCTCGGGGGGCAGCGTTAGCCCCATTGCAGTAAGTCGGTCCTCAATTTGTCCCATCGCTCAACCCTAGTACCGCAACTGGCAACGTTTCCATGGGTGTGAGCGACACTCTGGTGCTACTGCCCTGGTTAGATGCTACTGCCCTCGTTCAGATCGCTCACTGTTACTGGCTGCAGCGCTTCTCCCATGATGGCGGGTGAGGGTCAGCGAGACCCGCGGCTGATCATGGCTGCGCCACACAATATCAATGCCGTGCCGATGAGCTCGGTAGTACCGACTGATTCGTCGCGGATGAGAACACCCAGCACGATGGCCATGATCGGAACCAGATAACCGACTAGCGAGCTTCGAGGTGCGCCAACACGACCGGTCAAGGTCGCGAACAAGGATCGAGCAATGCCCGTGCAGAACACGCCGAGAACCACAATCGCAAGCGCGGGGCGCCATTCGAACGTAGATCGGGTGAGTCCCCACAAGCCCCAGGGCGCAAGCAGCACAGAACTAATGATCATTGCTCGCACCATCACCGCAGCGCCGCCATAAGCCTGGGCGAGGGGCGGCAGGAAGTTATTGGAGATCGAATAGCCGGTTATGGCACACAAGACGAATAACAGGCCAAGTGGCTGGGCGTCGGAACCAGCCAGATTCGCGGCTGCAATGGTGATTGCACCGCACAGACCGATGCCAAGGCCAACGATCTGGTTTCGTTCTGGTGCTTTGCGGAGCATGGCGACGGACATGAACAGCACCAGGATCGGCCCGACTGAGTTCAACATGCCAGCGACCGACGATTCGACTCGCTGCTGAGCAAGGGGGAAGAAGATGGCTGGTGCGGCGTTTCCGGCGATGGCGACAACCAAAAGCGCTGGCCATGTCGATCGAGGCATAGGTTGACGCGATGCTGGGACGAAGAGGAGAACGAGTGCGCCGAAGACCACACGAAATAAGGCGATGGATGCGGGATGAAATGAGTCGAGGCCAATCGCGATCCAAAGAAATGACGATCCCCAGATGAGCGAGATGGTCAGTAGGAAGGCCCAGTCGGTCTGGCTGAAGTTCCCCTGGTTTGCACCCTGCGATGTAAATCGACTCGAAGCAGGCGCAGACACGAATAGGACGCTAACCAGTGCGTTCTGAAGATGGGTCCTATTGCTGAACATGGGTCGTATTGCTAGTTGGTTTATCACCACTGTCTTGCTGATGAACAGCGGTTCGCGCGGTCAGCCAACGTTGATATTCCGGATGCGGCTACCGCCGTTATCACCGAAGTCCAGTGTGAGTTCAACGGATGGAGTGGCGAACGTTTCGAACGCATCCTGGGCCGCTAAACCCAACTTATGGGGGAGGAGTTATTATTTGCCGAGGAGTTCGGTGGCGAGGGCTCGTAGTTCGGGTTTGCGAACTTTGTTCGATGCCGTTAGCGGAAGATCATCGACGATAAACACATGGCGAGGAACCTTGTAGTTGGCCATGCACTCGCGGCACCACGCGATGAGTTCGTCAGGATCGGGGGCTCCTTGGGGGCTCGGCACGATGAACGCCGTGCCGACTTCACCCATACGATCGTCAGGCACACCGATTACCGCAGCCATACCCACTAACGGGTGCTCGATCAGCATGCGTTCGATTTCGGCGGGGTAGGCGTTGAAGCCGCCCATTATGAACATGTCTTTCATCCGGTCGGTGATGTCGATGTACCCCTGCTCGTCCATCACCGCAATATCACCGGTGTGTAGCCATCCATCGGCATCGATCGCTTCGGCTGTCTGTTCGGGTGCGTCCAGATAACCGGGGGTTACTTGGAAGCCGCGAACCCACAGTTCGCCTTCGACTCCTGGGGCGACGTCAACTCCCGATGGGTCGACAATACGAAGCTCCACACCTGCCGCAGCACAGCCTGAGGTTGACGCAATGAGTTCTGGCGGGTCGCCTGGCCGGGTATAGGTAGCCAGGCCCGAGGTTTCGGTCATGCCATAGGCCGTCACGATGGTTTCGAAGCCCAGGCGATCTCGCATTTCAATAATCATCTCGACTGGGATTGAGGCGGCGCCGGTCACACATGACCGCAGCGACGACACGTCGAATCGGGTTAGGTCCGGATGGTTAAGTAAGCCCTGGAACAATGCCGGTGGACCGGGGAACACAGCTACTTTTTCGCGCTCAATCGTAGCTAGTACGTCGCCGGCTTCATAGATCGCTACCGGCAGATTCACCGCGCCAAACATCAGGCACACGATCACACCAGAGTTGTAGCCGAAGGCGTGGAAATATGGATTCACCAGCAGATATGGGTCTCCTGGTTGCACCCCAAGTGCTTCGCCATAGGGGTAGAACACCCGGATGATGGCTCCACCCACTACCTGGACACCTTTGGGATGGCCAGTGGTGCCTGACGTGAACATGATCGCACCGACGTCGTCAGATTGGAACGCGTCGGTGCGGCGTTCAACTTCGATCTGATATTCAGCTGCGTTGGGACCATCGCCGAGCGTCAGGAAGTCATCAAAGTTAGTGGTTCCCAACGCTCCGCCGTTGCTCAAGTCGACCGTGACGTTCAGCTGTGGAACATCTTGATTGGACAGCGAGTCGCTGTAGCTAGTGTCGAGGAAACCGTCGACCACAAACAGCATCTTCACCGAGGCTGCATTCAGCACATAGGCGGCCTCGTTTCCCTTAAACCGTGTGTTGATTGGCACCAGCACTGCGCCAGCTCGTGACACGGCAAGCCCAGCGACGACCCACTGCCAACAGTTTGGCGCCCATACGGCAATCGTGTCGCCGGCCTGGATTCCTGATGCCACGAACGCCCGAGCGGCCTGGTCAATGCGGTCGCCGAGTTGTTGGTAGGTGAGGGTGACGGCGCCATCACGAATGGCGTCGCGATCTGCGAAGTGAGTGGTTGACGCTCGAATTAGTTTTGGGATCGAAGCATTGTCTGGATCGAACCCTGGAATATCACTTTTGCCCATGCGGACGACACTAGAACGCCGGGCTTGGCCACCGCTAGAAGACCTGGGCACTACTAAGGTCGGTGTATGGCAACAGTGACGGTGAACAACACACCCATCCGCTATGAAGACAGTGGCGGAGATGGGCCAGTGATCTTGTTCAGCCACGGGTTCTTGATGGACCACACTATGTTCGATGCCCAGGTCGCAGCCCTGGCAAGTGACTACCGATGTATTCGTTGGGACGAGCGAGGTTTTGGTGATACGCCATCTACTGGTGAGTTCAGTTACTGGGACTCGGCTGATGATGCGGTCGCCGTGCTCGACGCTTGTGGCGTTGACAAGGCAGTATTTGTTGGAATGAGTCAGGGTGGGTTCCTCTCTATCCGGGCAACGCTGACTCATCCTGGTCGGGTTCGAGCCTTGGTGTTGATTGATTCGTGTGCCGACGTCGACGATGCCGAAACAATCGAGGGTTATCACGGCATGCTGGCCGGTTTCACCGGCGGTGATCCAGCCACGCAGCAAGCTGTAGCCGAAGGTGTTTCGAGACTGATCCTGGGCGATGAGACCCTGGCAGCCGAATGGATACCTCGGTGGCTCGCCAACCTTAAAAAACATGATTTAAACGTGGCGGGTACAGCCTTGTTATCACGCGACGATGTGCAACCCCGCGCCGCTGAGATTACCTGCCCAGTGCTTGTGATTCATGGTGGTGACGATCAGGCGATATCGGTCGATCGAGCCCACCTGTTTGCTGATGCCGTTGCCGACAGCCGCGGTGTAGTTGTCGTAGATGGTGCTGCCCATGCGCCGAACATGAGCCATCCCGACATCGTGAACGACGCCCTCGCCGCTTTCTTGCAGACGGTCTGAAGCTGTGATTCCTGAACCGATGGATGTAGTGGTCCGTAATGGCATGGTGGTGACCGGTGGGTCAGAGGCCGTGACCGACGTCGGTATTCGAGACGGTGTCATCGTGCAGCTTGGGGGCGAGATGACTGGCACGACTGAACTCGACGCGACCGATCGCTACGTCTTACCTGGTGGCATCGACGCGCACGTCCACCTGACGGCACCAGGCACGGGGCCCGATAGCTGGCGGTGGGTCGATGACTTCGAGGTCGGGACTCGGGCGGCTGCTGCTGGCGGGGTAACGACGGTTGGCAATATGTCGTTCCCACAGCCAGGTGAGCAGATGAAGGCTGGGCTCGAACGCGATAACGCTGATGCTGATGCCAACGCGATCGTTGACTATTTCCAG